>Ga0137377_10002802_pt1 | contig 13142 bp, 13 predicted proteins | sample SagtaG_22_FD_104815 | JGI IMG/M metagenome (GOLD analysis project Ga0137377, IMG submission 104815) | Vadose zone soil microbial communities from Sagehorn Ranch, Mendocino, California, USA - Sage2_L_40_16 metaG | ecosystem: Environmental > Terrestrial > Soil > Vadose zone | place: USA... | reverse complement strand
TACCCACGCCGACCGCATCCATAAATGAAGGATAGGCATTCATCGCATTAAATGCTGACCGGCACTGAGGAGCACCTCCTCCCTGATTTATCAGCAACACATGCCAGTTTCTACCATCCCATGTAATCTGTAGTCCTATGACAGGATTTCTTGACGGCTCTATACTCTTCTCAGCAGCAGGCTGATCTTGTGCAACCACCTGGCCATCCACCGTAGTATAGTCCCATAAGGCATGCATAATCACCAGTGCATTCCACCCCTCGGTTACATATTCAAACTGAGACAGTTCCGTACAGAACCAGAGGCAGTTCTGAGTTTGTCCTCGCACAGTAAATGAACAGAGTCCTCCATCTTGTAGACAGGGCGAATTAGCCTCATCAGGTGTATCTAGCTGAAAATGTAGGGTGGCACGTAGAGATTGTTTGGCAGTTGTTACGGTATTTCCACCAAGCAAGTAATGCTCACCAGGATAGATGGTCTCACTCGATCGTTGCTCATCGAGAGTGGCCTGAGCAGCCTGAATCAATGCAGTACGCAGGGGAGGTGCAAGAGCCTTCAGCGATTGATAGAAAAAAACTTGCCAGGAGTTCGCTTTTACGTTGAGATGGGTTGGTCCGAACTCATCCTGAAACGCTGGCTCGACAGGACAGGCACCACTCGCATAACCAGAAGGAATGGGCACGGTTAACAGGCAAATCTGTGACGCAAAAGGTTCTGCCGTCCAGATCAACCGGTGCAGGCCAGGAGACAGATAAAGAGGATTATCACGCGGTATGATCGGAGGATGCACGATAGTTTGACCATCAACGCTCAGCTTGCCCCATGAGGGACTGGCATCAAAGTAAAAGTATTCAGCATCTGCGCCCGGCGTTGGTGTCGGTGTGGCCCCCGTAAACATGGCTATTGTCCCATTGCGTATCGACACAAGTCCACTTGAGACAGTACTCCCCAACAGTATCCATAATGCAAGTAGCACAATTCCAACCGTTACCGTGAGACGCCCTATGCACTGCTGTCGCGAAAGGGATTTCCTCAGCGACACACGAGTCGGAGTTACAGCTCCAGGTATATCAACCTCATGTTGTTCAGCATAGCCATCGAGATCTACAATCTCGATTTCTGCATCGTCCTGGTCTACTGGATGATCGTTATTGCTCATAGACCTTCACACAGAAACACCACATCCTACGATGGTTGCTTCCTCAACCTTATCTCAAAATGTGCCAGACGACTAAATACAAAAAGGCCGCCATAGAACATCAGCAGCCACATCACGACCGTAACTGGTGCAGCCAGGATGCTGTCAAATTGAGTGTAGCTTGAGTGCAGCAGTGCGCCCACAATGTCGGTGGTCGCTCGGAAAAGCGGAATACCCATCAGCAGCAGCAAGGCGAACCAATGAGCGCGTCCAGACCAGAAACGCCAGATGAGCAGGTAGACAATACTACCATAGACGAGGATTGGCGTGACATAGAAAGGTAGTGGCAGGTGCAGAATCAGCCCATTGAGGGCATAATGCCACCAGGAGGCGTAATAGGCCAGTTCATCAAACACCATGTTGAGAACACCCAGCACCAGTCCACCCAACAGCGAAGCCACCAACACCTGTCGCGGCGGACGAACAAAGAGCAGCACACCAAGATAGACTACCAGAATAAAAGGAATAACCAGACCGGCAAATGCCTGTATCTCCATGAGAACATTCAATCCTTTGCATAAACATTGTTGTGTTTGTGTATTTCTGTTATGTAGCGTAATCTGTTTCTAACATTTCGTCAAGAGCAGACACCTTCTCTCCGCAAGATTTTCCCGATTCCTACAAAATTGTCTGCGGCTACTCTGCCATGAGAAAGCTCCCAGGCAATAGCGCAGCTATTCCCGTTGTCGCAGCCCTAATACGCTCTGTTCTCAATGCCCTGGTGATCCCGCCGCTCTCTCTTGCCATGTTCTTACCCAACAGGTATACTAGAACCGACGGAGCATTGTTGGGTAAGAACTTGTTGGGTGCGCAGGCCGTGGATCATTTCAAGGAGGGGATCAGATGCCGAAAGTCCCCACGTATACGCTCGCCTGGTCGCTGACGACAGCGACCTACGAACTCTACGAAACCCGTAACCGAGGGGTGGTGCAGATCGTCCCTGACAGTCCTGAATGGTTTACCTGGCTGGATCAGGTGTCCTCCTTTGCCTTCTCGGGCAAGTGCGGTCACTACACGGCACGCAAGGAGCCGAAACAGCGTGGTGATCGGTACTGGTCGGCCTACCTAGCAACGGGCGAGCAGCTGACCAAAAAGTATCTGGGCAAGACCCCCGATATCACCCTGGCACGGCTCGAGTACATGGCAGAGCTGCTCAGTGCTGCCCAGGCTGCCCGTGTGCAACCCAGACACAAAACGCCATTCCAGCCTGCCGAGAGCGAGGCCCAGACCCCACTTCCCGTCTCTCTGGCAGCAGGGACGGACGGTGCGGTGGAAACCGCGCCGCCTCCTCTGCTTGCCCAGCAGCCCACTCCGCTTCATCCCTTCCTGTTGACCAAGCTCCATATTCCACGTCCGCGCACACACCTGGTGCCACGGTCTCACCTCGTCGAGCGGCTCCAGCAGGGAGTGGAGCGGGCTCTCACCCTCGTCTCGGCTCCCGCCGGATTCGGCAAAACGACGTTGCTTGCTCAATGGCTCGCCGAGAGCGGTCTGCCTGTCGCCTGGCTTTCATTAGAAGCAGAGGACAACGACCCCACGCGCTTTCTCGCCTACCTGATTGCCGCTTTGCAAATCCTTGATGCACAGATCGGAGCGACTACGCTTGCTGTGCTGCACACGCCGCAGCCCCCGTCGCCGGAAGTCGTGCTGGCGGTGCTGACGAATGACCTCGTGGAGCGTGGTGGGGGCGATTTTGCGCTCGTGCTGGATGACTACCACGTCATCAGCGCCGACCCCATTCAGCGCGGGATGGCGTATCTCGTGGAACATCTGCCCCCGCAGCTGCACCTCATCCTGGCCACCCGTGCTGATCCACCACTGCCACTCGCACGACTGCGAGCCCAAGGGCAGCTCTCTGAGGTGCGTGCCGCCGACTTACGCTTTGGAGCTGCCGAGGTGAGCGCGTTTCTACAGACCGTCATGGGGCTAGAACTGGAGGCTTCGGCCATCGCCACCCTTGAAAGCCGCACGGAAGGCTGGATCGCTGGCCTGCAACTGGCCGCACTCTCGCTGCAGGGCAGAGCTGATATCTCTGAGTTTCTCGCCGCCTTCACCGGCAGCCATCGCTATGTACTCGACTACCTCTCCGACGAGGTACTCGCACGCCAACCAACGCCGGTGCAGCAGTTTCTCTTGCACACCTGTATCCTGGAGCGCCTGAGCGGGCCACTCTGCAATGTGGTGACGGGTCAGGAGGGGGGCCAGGACATGTTGGAAGCGCTTGAGCGGGCGAATCTGTTTGTGGTCGCCCTCGACGAGGAGCGGCGCTGGTACCGTTACCACCACCTGTTTGCCGAGATGTTGCGCCGCCACCTTCGGCAGAGAGAGCCTACGTTGCCACCCGTCTTGCATCGGCGTGCCAGTGCCTGGTACGAGCAGCATGATCTGCCTGCCGAAGCGGTGCAGCACGCGTTGGCTGCTCCCGACGTCGAACTCGCTGCCCGCTTAATCGAACCGATTGCGCTCCCCGTTGTATCCCATGGTCAGGTCACCACCGGGATCGCGTGGATGAACGCCCTTCCCGAGACGCTGGTGCATGCACGCCCTTTCCTGTGTGTGTATCACGCCTTATTGCTGGCGCTTACCAATCAGTTGGAGGCGGCCAAGGAACTCCTGCAACACGCCGAACGGGGTGTCCGGGAGGAGCTACCTGCTGAACAGGGACGGACCATCTTAGGCTGGGTGTCTACCATTCATGCGAGAATGGCCGGTTTCTCTGGCGATCTGCCGCATGTTGTCTCTTTTGCACGCCAGGCACTCGTCCTCTTGCCAGAGGCGGAGCTGATCCCCCGTGCAGGTGCCATGGTGATGGCGGCCCAGGCCTACGAACTGAGCGGGGATGTGACAGCTGCCACTGAACACGAGGTGGCAGCAGCCGAGACGTTCATACGCACTTCGGACAACCCGTTTGCCATCGTCGGCAGCATGGCCCGGCTGGCACGCCTGCATGTGCTGCAGGGCAGACTCCACCAGGCTGCTGCAGACTATGCACAGGTGGTGCAGGCGGTTCCAAGGCCGGAGGTGCTGCACACCTTGTTCACTGGCCTCTACTACTATTTTGGCCTGGGCGACCTGCTACGCGAGTGGAACGACCTGGATGCGGCTGAACAGCACTTGGCGCAAGGCATGGCACTGGTCAACGAGACACTGGCGATAGAGCCAGCTGCGGCAATGCTCGGCTACATTGCTCTGGCCCGTCTCGAGCAGGCCCGCGGTAACACCCGTGAAGCCCTGGCGGCCCTGGATACCTTGGCGTACCTGGCTGAGCGGCGGCACTTTGCTCCACACCTGGTGACCCAGGTGACTGCACTACGGGCGCAACTCGAGCTGGCGCAGGGCAACGTGGCGGCAGCCATCCGTTGGGCAGACGCCAGTGGCCTCTCGACTGAGGATGACGACCTGCGCTATCTCCGCGAGGGCGAGTACCTAACTCTGGCGCGGGTGCGCATGGCGCAGGGGCGTGAGGCCCCAGCGGCTCCTTTCCTCCAGGACGTCCTGTACTTATTGGATCGGTTGCTCCAGGATGCCGAGCCCAAAGCGCGTCTGGGCAGCGTGCTACAAATCCTCGTGTTGCGTGCGTTGGCCTTGGAAGCACAAGGGAATCGAACTGGGGCCCTCTCCACCCTGGAACGGGCCCTCGTGCTCGCCGAACCGGAGGGCTACATCCGCCTCTTCGTCGATGAGGGCCAACCGATGCTGGCCTTGCTGCGCCACGCTCAGGCACACAGCAACATACCAGGGTACGTGGCTACCCTGCTCTCCGCCTTTGGGGAGCAGCACGTCTCGAATCTCCCTCTCTCCCCTCCTCGCCCCGGTGCGCTTGTGAAACCACTCACCGAGCGCGAGCGTGACGTGCTGCGCTTGTTGCTTGAGGGAGCCTCCAACCGCGAGATCGCCCAGCGCCTCGTGCTGAGTGTGAACACGGTCAAACGGCACGTCTATAACCTCTGTGGCAAGTTGGGGGTGCAGAGCCGTGCGCAGGCCATCATCCGTGCTAGAGCGCTCAATCTCTTGTAGTTCACCGCTCCCCACCCCTGTCCTCGGCCAAAATCACCAGACAGCTACAACTTTGGTGTGCAGTCTCTCACCCTCCTCACCAGCTATACTACGTGCAGACACGATGATGTGTCGATGAAGAGCAACACTGAGAAGGAGAAGCGATGGCCATTTACGAAATTCGCGTCCAGGGACGCCTCGATCAACGCTGGTCGACGTGGTTCGAAGGGCTAACCATCAGCTACGAGGGTGACGATATCACGGTGCTGCGTGGCTCCCTCGTCGATGAGGCAGCACTCCATGGAATACTGATCAAAGTACGCGACTTGGCCTTGCCGCTGCTGGCGGTGAGCCGAGTTCCCGAAAGTAAGAAGAGCGATTGAGCAACAAACATGCTCTCGGTCCAAAGGAGATCAGGAGAAAGAGGTGCAGTTATGAACACAACCGTGAAGGTTCCCCCCAGGCAGCGGCTCTCTGCAGAGCGACTCCGCCGCCGCTGGTCACAACTGGAGGTAGCCGACCAGCTGGGGACTACCCCCGGCAATGTGAGTCGCTGGGAACGGGGCATCACCTCGCCCGGACCCTACTTTCGCAGCAAGCTCTGCGAACTGTTTGGTATGAGTGCCCAAGAACTGGGATTGACCTGGGAGGAGTCCGACGATTCCCTCGGCCACAACACGCCCGCTTCGTCCCCGGTGACCGCCTCCTTCCTCTGGGACACACCTCCCCGAAGCACCCCGTTCTTCCCAGCCGGTGAGGATCTTCTGACGCAAGTGCGCACCTTGCTTCAACCAGACCCAACGGCAGCACTCCCCAGCATCTCGGCAAGCAGCGATCCGGGTGGGCTGAACCTCCCTGAGCAGGAGCACGCAGATCAAGGGGGGCTCGTTCAGGCCATCACGCAGTGGCTCCAGACACGCCCGAACTTGGTGCTGATTCTGGACAATGCGGAGACCGTGGTAATCGTCGCTCCGAAAGATAACATTTGTTGACGGTGATCGTCTCTGAATGAAGAGGCCGTGTGAGACGCACTCTTCACTGGCGAGGCACGGCATGTTGAGACTAGGCAGTGCGAAAAGAAACAGGAGACAGGAGCCATGACACAGAAAGCAAGGCAGAGCACAGCATGCTGGGGCTAGAAGCCCACGAGGAAGGAGAAGCAAATGCTCTCTCAACATACCCCCGTCGACTCGCGATTGTGACCGGTGCGAGCCGTCGTCGAGGGATTGGCGCTACCGTGTGTCGCGCCTTGGCACAAGCAGGGGTCGATATCTTTTTCACGCATTGGAGTCCCTATGATCGCCGCATGCCTTGGGGAGCGGAAGAAGACGAACCGGCCCACTTACAAAGACAGGTGCAAGCTCTGGGCGCCCGCTGTGAACACCTGAGGATCGATCTTGGGATTGCGGATGCCCCGCAACGCATCATACGGGCAGTCCAGACACAATAGGGACCTGCTTCGATCCTGGTGAACAACGCGACCCATGATGATACCACAGCTCCCTTTGACCAACTAAATGCTCCGACATTGGATGCCTATTATGCCGTGAACATGCGAGGAACGATGCTGCTGAGTATTGAGTTTGCACGGCAGTTCGCGGGGTCTGCGGGCGGACGGATCATCAATTTGACCTCTGGACAAGGGCGTGGAGCGATGCCAGGCAAGGTAGCCTATGCTGCCACCAAGGGAGCCATCGAGGCGTTCACCATCACCCTGGCGGTGGAAGTCGCTCCACGCGGGATCACGGTCAATGCCATCGATCCTGGTCCCACCGATACGGGGTGGATGACCGAGGAAGTGAAACGAGAGCTGCTGCCGCGCTTTCCTATGGGACGAGTGGGACAGCCCGAGGATGCTGCTCGTCTGATCACCCCTTTGGCAAGTGAGGACGCGGGATGGATCACCGGGCAAATCATTCGCTCGACCGGCGGGTTCTGATTCCCGCTTCCTCGCGTTCTTCGGTCCTTTTTGGCCAGAGAATTCCCCGCAGCCAACCGAGTAAGACGATCATGAGGCCAAGAGGAATGAGTACGGGTCGCCGATACCATGCACCCAGGTGCGTGATGACTGTTCCCAGTAGACGCACCACGACCACGAACGGGGTCATATAGGCGCGAAGGTACCTCCCAAAGGCCGATTGCTTGTACGCCTCCAGATCAACCCATTTGATGATGAGTGTTGATACGATGATTGGTGGCACCAACAGGACGACCAATCCTGCAATGAGCTTTCGTTTCCAGAACAGGTAGAGCGAGACCGCTTCTGCACAGCTATCTGTGCAGAGTTTGAGCGGGTGAATCTGATGATAGAGTGTTTTTTCTTGAGGCGTCATACGCTTCCTCCTTCCGAGTTCACTTTCCTTCCCGTAGGGATTGTTGCACCTTCTCATGCGCTTGTACTGTAGAACTTCATGGGATACTTGTCAATCCTGATACAGGTGCGCTCTCAGCTATCGCCAACGCCTTTCACTGAGGGAAGTATACCTGTTATAAGCCCTGTGGGAGAATGACAGGACTGATCTTTTTACTCGTCATCTTGCTGATCATGCTCGAATTGCCAACATGATCTATACAATGATCAACAAAATGATCAGTTATGCTGTTCTCTCACCTGGTTCATGTCAGCTATACTTAGCCTATCAGAGATGTGCGCAGAGGGTCATCATCGTTGTTGTCGTCGCTGGGTCGGTACATCCGTCCTGTACACAATGGGTTGAACGAAAACAGTAACGGCACTTTCATCAAAAAGCTCTACTCGGACTATACTTCCAGTCGGTACACTCGAGATCAGACAACACCCCTCTCCTCTTTCATGTGGGAGATGGAGCAAGAAAGGATATTACTATGGCGACACAGACCCCTTCTCTCGTACGACGAACGTTTCGCATCACCGTTGACGTCGAGACCACCGTCACTGCTCAACCTCGTGAAACGCTGGGCCACGGTCCAGAGGAGGAACGCTCTCATCAGGCATTGGTGCAACTTCTGCTTGCGCATCCTCCTGTGCTGTCTCAACTCCTGCGCTCTTCAGCTGTGGAAGCACTCCTGCCAGCGAAGAAACTGCTTGAGGCGGAGTATGGATGGGGAAGAATCTCTGAGCAACAGGTGCTCCAGCCGCTCGTCGCCGAGCTTGAACCGGCTGCCCAGGCCTACTTCACCGAAGAGTTGGAAGATGGGGTCACCGTATACTCCTTCGATGGCTACGCAGCGACCATCAAGCAGGTGAGGATGACAGAGGTTGGCCAAGAGGGCGAAGAAGGTTTACAAACTATGCCCGTTACAGGCTCCATCTGGGGCAACGCCACGGAAGGCGTGAACAGACGGTGCGGACCAGGCACCGGGTTCAAAATCATCGACACTCTCAGCGCAAACCAGGATGTCACCGTCGTCTGTTTTCTCCGGGGTGACACCGAGTCATTCACGGCCTCTGATGGAAACACGTATACGAGTGATGCCTGGGACTTCGTCGTCACCGGCGACGGCGACCGTGGTGGTTACGTGGCCGACGTATTGATCAACACCGGCGGGGACATCACCCAACAGCTCGGGGCGCACGGCAACTGCTCCATAATACGGCGCGACCAGGGAGAGCCGGACTTCGCGAACCCCTGCAACCTGAATCCACCACCGGCCTAGCATGGAAAAATCGGTAATCGTCGCATAACCGTGTGAGAGCAAGGAGGAGCGTGCTGCTCTCTTGCACTTTTGCTACCCAACAGGTATACTCATTTTGAAAGAACCGTTAGGTAGCAAGAAGAAGTACCTGGGTCGGACCACTGACCTCACACTGGCTCGGCTGGAGGAGATCGCAGCCTTCCTCATGGCTGCTGAATCGTCCCCTCTACGTGAAGCATCCGCCCACATGCCATCCGATGAGCGCGTGCAGGACCGACTGCCCCCCTGGGTAACGGTCGATGCACCAGCCGTGGGAGCAGACGTCACCCCTGTCCCACCTGCCAGGGCGAGCGTGCACCGTGACCCGTTGCTTTCCACCAAACTCCATGTGCCGCGTCCACGTGCGCAGCTGGTCCAGCGCTCCTACCTCGTTGAGCGACTCCAGCAGGGGATAGCAGGTCCGCTCACCCTCGTGTCAGCGCCGGCGGGCTTCGGCAAAACGACGCTGCTCACCCAATGGCTCGCCCTGAGCGGCAGGCCTGTTGCCTGGCTCTCGTTGGAAGCGGAGGACAACGACCCCACCCGCTTTCTCTCCTACCTGATTGCTGCCCTGCAGACCCTTGATCCACATATCGGGACGATCGCCCTTGCACTGCTGCACACGCCGCAGCCCGCGCCGCCAGAGGCCATGCTGGCCATGGTGGCCAATGACCTGGTGAGCCGTGATGGAGAGGTGCTCGCACGGCAGGACGCCTCGGTGCAGCAGTTTCTGTTGCACACCTGTCTCCTGGAACGCCTCAGCGGACCGCTTTGTGATGCCGTGACAGAGCAGGAGGGGAGCCAGGCGATGCTGGAAGGGCTCGACCGGACGAACCTATTTGTCGTTGCGCTGGACGACGAGCGGGGCTGGTACCGCTACCACCACCTGTTTGCCGAGGTCCTGCACCGCCACCTGCTGCAAGCAGAGCCTACGTTGCCGCCCGTCTTGCATCGCCGCGCCAGCGCCTGGTACGAGCAGTATGATCTGCCTGCCGAAGCGGTGCAGCACGCGCTGGCAATTCCCGATGTCGAGTTGGCAGCCCGCTTGATCGAACCGATCGCGCTCGCCGTTGCGAAGCAAGGGCAGATCTCCACGGTGCTCGGCTGGCTGAACGCCCTGCCTGAGGCACTGATACGCACACGCCCTTTCCTGTGCGTGTACCACGCTTCCTTGCTGACATTCACCAATCAGTTGGGGGCAGCCGAGGCACGCCTCCAGGATGCCGAAAGGGGTACCCAGATGGGGATGCCTGCCGAGCAGGCACGGACCATCCAGGGCTGGGTGCTCGCCACCCGTGGGGACATCGCCCTTTTCTCTGGCGATCTTCCGCACGCGATCTCCCTCGCCCACCAGGCGTGCGAGCTGCTGCCAGAAGCGGAGGTCATCCCTCCTGTGGGCACTCTGGTGACCACGATCCGCGCCTACCTGGTGAGCGGGGATGTGACAGCAGCCACCGAACACGAGTTCGCAACAGCAGTTGCGTTGATACGCCCCTCCGACAACCCGTTTGGAGCCGTGAGCAGCATCGGCCTGCTGGCGCGGCTGCACGTCCTGCAAGGGAGGCTCCGGCAGGCCGCCGCCACCTATGCACAGGTGGAGCAGGCAGTCCCACGCCCGGAGGTGCTGCACACCTTGTTCAAAGGCACGCAACGCCGACAATCACGACCCGGTGCGAACGTGCGTGATCAGCCACATGATGAGTAAAATGATCAGTTCTGCCGTTCTTTCAGAGGGCTTACAACAGGTATACTCCCTTCAGAGATGTGAATTGGAAAGGAAACGAGAGTCGTATGAAGAATCAAAATCGCTTGTCACGCCGTTCCGTATTCAAAAGTGCTGTTGCGGGAGTGGCTGGTATTGCCGGTGCAGGGGTCTTCATCTCCCAACAAAGACAACAGGTAGCACAGGCCACTGCAAACGAGGAGTCTATTGAAGCCCTAGTCATTGGCAGTGGCTTCGGTGGCTCAGTAGCCGCGCTACGATTGGGACAAGCCGGGTATCAAACCGTAGTGCTGGAACGCGGGCTCCGCTGGCCCATTACCGCACAAGAGAATACCTTTGCTACCTACGAACACCCAGATGGACGAGCGGCCTGGCTGAGTCCTACAACAGTGGACCCGATCAATCAAAATGTACCTATTACTAGATACACCGGGGTCTTAGACCGCCACAGTGGAAATGGGATTACGGTGCTCTCAGGTGTCGGGGTCGGAGGGGGTCGTTAGTCAATAACGCCGCACTCGTCCAACCAACACAGCAGTTGTTCTCACGCCAGTTTCCTGCTCTTGATTATCATCAGTTCGCTGAAGTGTACTACCCACGAGTGCGTTCGATTCTTCAACCTGGGCCGCTTCCTGCGGATATCCTCGCATCCTCCTACTATCTCTGCACACGAGTCTTTCTGGCATGGGCTGCAAGAGCTGGATTGAGTCCGAGTTTGATTCAATCAGCTATCGACTGGAAGAGAGTTCGGCAAGAGATGAGTGGAGCCAGGATACCATCTGCAATCGCTGGAGAGGTTTGGTATGGGATGAATTCTGGGGCACACAAGAGCCTGGATCAGAATTACTTGGCACAGGCACAAGCCACGGGATGTGTTGAGATCCTTCCGCTTCACATGGTAACAGACATTGAGCAGACAACATGGGGTGGTTACCGTGTCTCATGCCAGCAGATCGATACCTCAGGAACAGTCCTCAAGAATGTCACGTTCACCTGCAAGTATCTCTTCTTGGCAGCAGGCTCCATAAAGACTTCTGAGTTACTGGTGAAAGCCAAAGCGAAGGGGCAGCTTCCGCAACTCAACGGGCACGTCGGTCAAGGATGGGGAAACAACGGAGATCTGGTGGCTTTCACCTTTGGTTTCCCACCTACCAACCCAGGACAAGGAGGCCCAGGCAGTGCCCAGATAACAGATTCTGGAAATCCTTTGGGACCAGTTGTCGTTGAGAGTGGCCCCTTCCATGGTGCGCCTGACGGGAGTATGGGGACATTCGCCATGGTCATGCCACCCTCAGGTGCCTTTCCTGCGAAAGGGGTCTTCCAATACGATCCAGGGACGGATACCGTCAGGGTGCAATGGCCAAGCAATGACCCTGCAATTACCAATCTCACGGCAGCTGGAATGCAAACGTACTCACGTCTTCGTGTGAGTATGATGCCAGGAGCTCCTCCGGTCACTTCCAACGTCCAAACAGGGTTGACCGTTCATCCACTGGGTGGAATGGTCCTTGGCAAAGCCTGTGATCTGGATGGGAGAGTGTGCGGATATCAAAACCTCTATGTGGTCGATGGGTCCTTGATACCGGGTTCGACGGGCTGCGCCAATCCCTCGCTGACGATTGCTGCCCTGGCAGAGCGCATCATGGACCAATTTGTTGCTACGACTAACCCATAGGAAAAGCTTATTACCGGGTTTGAGACCAAAATTTCTCGATCCATCTCGACGAGACGGCTCGTGAGAGAGCTGTTGCACTTCCTGGCCGCACCTTTCATTGTGGCTCATGATCATTGTATAAAAACCATCGATGGTATGCATTCCGAAGCTTGTGTCTGCTGTGATGGAGGAAGAGCCAGCGGAACCAGCCAGGACGGTCGGCTGGCTCAAGCAGGTCGACAATCGCCTCGACCTCCCCTTGGGCCGAGGCGAGGTCGGCGACTGCCGCAAGAGAGCGGAAGAAAAAAGGTCCTCCTTGATGGAGGTCCTCTTTTTCCCTCTCGACTCGAAGCGGTGCTCCTGCGTGGATATGGGGAGATCGCTCCCTTGCCATCCGCCTATGAACGACACATTCGCTTGACGAGTATCCTGATCACGGTGAAAGCGCTAGCGTATACCCTTCAAAGGCATCCACCTGATCGTTTCACTCAGCACCAGTTGCAAGTCCTTCGGAAGGATCTTAAGGTGCTTGAATGACAAGAAGGCAGCGCTGTTTCTTCCTACTCAGTCCTGCTCTTCATCGGCACGTCGTGGTGCCTGTGGGGACTGGGGTGGGGGGCGGTGAGCTACAGGAGGTTGAGGTCCCTGGCACGGCTGATAGCCTGCGTGCGGCTCTGTACCCCCAGCTTGCCACAGAGGTTATAGACGTGCCGTTTCACCGTGTTCACGCTCAGCACGAGGCGCTGGGCAATCTCGCGGTTGGAGGCGCCCTCAAGCAGCAGCCGTAGCACGTCGCGCTCGCGCTCGGTCAGCGGTTCCACAAGCACACTGGGGCGAGCCGAGGCGAGAGGAAGACCTGAGGCGTTCTGCTCACCAAAGACTCTCAAAAGGGTAGCCACGTACCCTGGTACAATGCT
>Ga0137377_10002788_pt1 | contig 13157 bp, 14 predicted proteins | sample SagtaG_22_FD_104815 | JGI IMG/M metagenome (GOLD analysis project Ga0137377, IMG submission 104815) | Vadose zone soil microbial communities from Sagehorn Ranch, Mendocino, California, USA - Sage2_L_40_16 metaG | ecosystem: Environmental > Terrestrial > Soil > Vadose zone | place: USA... | reverse complement strand
GGTCTTGACGTGGTCCGGATCGGTTTTCAGCGCGCGCTCGTACCAGATCTGCGAGACCTTGTAGTCGCCGAGCTTGCGATAGGAATAGCCGATCAGATTGGCAACCGCAGCGCTGTCATCGTGGCCGAGCGACTTTAATTGCTCGATGGCGGCGGCGTAGTCGTTGCGGTCATAGATCGTGGCGTAGGCCGCGCGATAACCCCTGGAGAATGCGGCGTCCTCGATGCTGGGCTGGTTTTCGCTGGTCTTCTTCTTCTTGGACTTGGTCGTGGTGGGCGGCGGTGCGTCGTTGTCGGGCGCCGCGTAAGCCTTGGTGACCAACGGCGCCGCGACCACGGCCATCGAGAACATTGCCAGCGTTAAAAGCCGGATCGCAAATTTGCTCATGTATCTCTCCTGTTGACACCGGGAAGATCGGGAAAACCGACTTCGGGAGGATCGGAAAAACCCGACTTCGGGAAGATCAGGAAGCCTGACTTCGAGAAGATCAGGAAACCTGACTTCGGGAAGATCGGGAAACCTGACTTCGAGCGGTCAGGAATCCCGATCTTGGGAAGATCAATAAACGAGGCCGGTGCCCGGCGGCTTTTCGAGGGCGGCGGCCAGTGATTTATACTCGTCGCTGCCGGTGCCGGTGAGGGCGGCGATCCGGTTCAGGTGATACTGTGCCTGATCGCGGTTGCCCTGTTCGACCTGCCACAGCCCATAATATTGCCAGGTCCGCACATGGTCCGGATCGGCCTGCAACGCGCGTTCATACCAGATTTGCGAGACCTTGTAGTCACCGAGTTTGCGATAGGAGTAGCCGATCAGATTGGCGACATCGGCGCGGTCATCCTGGCCGAGCGCCTTCAACTGTTCGATGGCCGCGGTGTAATCGTGACGGTCATAAATCGTGGCGTAGGCCGCGCGATAGCCCTCGAGGAACCGGGGATTTTCAATGCTGGATTTCTTGTCCTTCTTCTTTTCCTTCTTGGTGTCCGAGGCCGGCGGTGACGGAGTATCGCCGCCTGCGGCATGAACGGTTGTCGCCAGGGGCACTGCGATCAGCGCCATCGCATACATTGCCGTCAAAAACCTGATCGCAAGCTTGTTCATTCATCTCTCCTGATTTCCAGTTGCGTAAGTCTATACCGAAGCCTGCAGATTGGAACACCCGCGGGCAGCAAACATTCCCAGCTAATCGTCTCCATTTGAGGGATTTTTGGTGAAGCGCGTGCGGCTGCGCGCGGGCCGAAACATGACCGACATGTCATCCAGATGAACGAAGTCCGTCGTTGCGCTTCAGCCTGGGTTCAGTGACCGGCACGTAATGTCGAAAGCGTGATCGACGAGACCGGTCGATTCCGACCGACCACCTCGTCCTATCAGCTGAAGAGGAGACAACCATGTTGAAGACCATTTCCGCAGCACTGCTCGCAGTTTCCGTTCTCGCCGCGCCCGCGCTTGCGGCAACCGCCGGCAAGACAGCACAAACGCCGGTCGTCAAGTCCGAGCAGGTGAAGCCGAATGTGCTCAAAGCCAATGCCAAGATGGGCCGCCATCATCAAAGGCATTACAGCCATCGTCACGCCCACAAGCGGATGGGCGCGATGAAGACGCACCAGTTTTCGAAGGTGAAAACGCACCAGCTTTCGAAGGCCACGATCAAGCACGTTGCGCCCGACAGCAAGCGGGGCTGAAAACTGATCCGCGGGGTGCGGTTTGATCAACATTGCCCCGCCGCTCTTCGCGGATATCAGGACCGGCCCGCGCGCCATTGCTTCCCCAATGGCCGCGGGCCGGTGATGCGTTTCGGCACATCCGCGGCTCCGCCGGATAACCGAGATGCGAGTTTCTTTTCATGGACGGACGGTTTAGGAATAGCCGGGCTGCCACCGGCAAACCCCTTGCCTTGTCCCAGGACCGCGCTCTAAACGATTGAAAGCGCGGTGATCTTTCGCCAACCCGCCGGCATCCGAGGGATCAAGCCCGGGGGCATGGGCTGGCGGATCAGGCACAAGGGCCAGCAACGAAGAACGAGTGGGATTTGGGGATATCAGCAAAGCGCGCAGTGATTCTACTGCTGCCGATCGTGCTTGCGGCCTGCGCCGGAAGCGACGAGAGCAGGAGCATCAGCTATACCGACGACCGCGGCATCGCCAACCAGCCATATCCTAATAATTATCGCATCGAAGTGCTGGCGTTCATGAAGACCTATCTCAACAATCCCGTCGGCGTGCATGATGCGGCGATGGCGGAGCCGGTGCAGCGGACCGTCGGCGGACGGTTGCGCTATGTCAGTTGCCTGCGTTTTGTGCCGCGCGAATCCGATGGTTCTTATCGCGAGATGCGTGAACGCGCGATTCTCTATGTCGATGGTCGGCTTGACCATGTGGTCGAGAACGCCAGCGAGATCTGTGCTGGGGCGGTCTATGCATCGTTCCCCGAGCTGGAAAAGCTGACGCGCTAGGTTCGGTTCTTCAAGCATCATGCCGGGCCGTTGAAAAAATCCTGGAACAAAACGCATCGCAGTTCGCGATCAAGGAAGCGTCACCCGACCGAATGATCCGCGGGTGATCCGGAGCGACTGGCCGGTGGCCTTCGACCCCTCCGGCGACGACGCGCTTCGCAACATGCGGCGCCCTGAAATAATCCCTGACGACGACGGGGCAAGGCGGACGACGGGGTGGATAAATCCAGCCGATCACCCGGCATGGGTCGGCGGGAGGAGCGCCGATCCTGCAGTCGGCCCTAGGGGAATCGCGATCACTTTTCAGCGAGGCTTGAACCGGCTCATTGTCGTCGCTGACACAGATCATAGGCTTAAAGCGCGTGACCCGCAGGCGAAAAGCCGTTGCGACGATGGAACAAAAGAGCGTTGTTGCCGCGCTGTGACAGTTCGCCGCCATTGCTGCTCTGGCAATGCCGCGAAGCAACCAAATTGAGGCCACGTTGTTTGATGAGGGTCGTTGGCGTTAAAAACGGGGAACCACTCATGAAAAGACTTTTGCTCGGTGCAGCCGCCTTTGTCGCGTTCGCGGCACCCGCGTTTGCGGCCGATATTCCGGCGCGTGCCTACAAGAAAGCGCCGGCCTATACCGCCCCGGAAGTGGTCTACAACTGGACCGGATTCTACATCGGCGGTCATCTCGGCGGCGCCTTCGCCGGCAACAACAGCCTGCAAGGAAATGGCGGCCGATTCATGGGCGGCGTGCAAGGCGGCTTCGATTACCAGTTTGCTCCGAACTGGGTCGTCGGCGCTGAGGCCCAGTACAGCTGGCTGGCCAACAACAACAATGGCGTGGTCTTCCCCGGTGGCGTCGTGGTGACTACGAAGAACAACGAGCTCGGCTCGGTTACCGGCCGGCTCGGCTATACCTGGGGTCCGGCGCTGCTCTACGGCAAGGGCGGTTACGCGTTCCGCGACAACAACAATATCGGCGTCACGGTCGCCGGCGTGCCCGCAGCCTTCACCACCAATGGCAGACACCAGGACGGCTATACCGTAGGCGCGGGTCTGGAATACATGTTTGCGCCCAGCTGGTCCGCCAAGGCGGAATACCAGTATTACAATTTCGGCAGTACCAACTTCACCACCGGACCCGCCGCGATCGTCGGTACCCGATTCAGGGACGACGAACACACGGTCAAAGCAGGTATCAACTATCGCTTTGGCTGGGGTGGCCCGGTAGCTGCGAAGTACTGAAAAGGGTAGCTGCTTCGATACGGAAAAGGCCGGCCCCGTGCCGGCCTTTTTCGTGCGCAGGCGGTTGGACGACGCGGACGGGGCCGCACTGAAAAATAATTTTTGCAGTGCGCGGAACTTTTGTCTGCAATCGGTTATTATGAGTTCGGCGGTGGGTGGACAACGGACATGCGCGTTCTAGCGTTAGGGCTGATTTTATTGGCGGTTTCCCTGCCCTGTGCCGCACAGACCGTACTTAAATCCGAACCTCTTGTGCTTGCTCCCTACGAGATCGCCTTCGTGCAGGACGCGTCGTGTCCGGTCGGGAAGGTGCTCAAGGTCACCGGTGCGATAAGGGGCCTGCATCGCCGCAAGGCCTGTGTCACGCTTGCCGCCGAGCAGGCATCGCTGGCGGTGGCAACGCCGTAATTTTGGAGTTGGCATCTGCGCCCGTCACGCGGGTCCAACAGGTAGCCCGTGCTTTGCCGGCAAGCCAAAGATGTCAGGAAATACCGAACTATCCGCTTTTCGCGGATCACGACGGCGCAACGGGAGCTGACTTACCCCTCACTTCGCGAGTTTTGCCCTTCACGAACCGATCTGAAATTCCAGTTCGGCTTCGCGCTCGGCCTCGGCCTGGTTTTTCACGGGATCTTCGTGCGGCTCCGGCCGGCAGGCCCTGATCTCGTAGTCATTGTCCAGCACCGGCCGTGGCGCCGATTTTTCTTCTTCGGATACCGCGTCGACCACCAGCCCGCTTTGTCGGGCGAGCTTCCAGACATCCGCCTCGGTCGGATAGGCCTTGCTGAGCTTGGCCTCGTTGCAAAACAGCGCGTAGGGCATCGAGTCGCTCCATTAAACCACGATAACGCGCGTGATCGGGCAGGGTTTCAGGCCGCCCAAGACCGGCGGTTCACACGCGAGTGACGGACGGAGAGGAGACTTGCTCGGTGGCTATTTTCGGGCGGATTCCTGAGTCGTAAACGAGTCCTGAATCCCCCGAAAAATAATCCCCGAGACTCGCCGGCCAGAATCGCCCGATGTTTTGCGGGCCATGAGAATCGTCCTGCAAACCTTCTGCGAACGCGTCCACATCACGCTGTCTATCGCACTGCTGGCGGCCTGTGCGGCCAACCTGGCGCTGGTGTGCGCCTGGCTCTCGCGCCTGGCCTGAGCCCAGGGGCATGCTGCGGCGGATCATGCGCGTGCTGATTGACGGCGCGGCCAATCTACCCATCATGCGGGCAAAGCGGGCAGGCGCCGCAGCGAAAAGGCGGCTGCCTGAAAATTTGCCAGGGTGGGGAGGGCTAAATGATCGAGGCACTTAAGGCCCGTGTCAATGGCGATGAGGCGCTGGTCAGGCGCGGGCGGTATCTCACGACAACGTTCCTGCTGGAAGTCGGCGAAGCCGCTTCGCTGATTTCGATCTTCGAAGGCAGGATCGTGTCGGTGACGTCGGGGCCATTCGTGATGCCGTCGTCGTCCTTTGCGCTGCGTGCGCCGGAAGCGGAATGGCAGAAATTCTGGAGCAGCCGGCCACCGCCCGGCTCGCATGATCTGATGGCCCTGATCAAGCGCCGCGTCCTCAAGGCCGAAGGCAATCTTCAGATTTTCATGGCCAACCTTCGTTACTTCAAGGAGGCGTTGGCGAAACTGCGCCCGATGGGGGCTCAAAGCGCATGAGCATTCAATTCGAGCCGATCACCGGCCGTTACATGCATCTCGATTTGTTCGGGCGCCGGCATCGCATCTATGTCGAGGAGGCCGGCGAGGGCACGCCGCTATTGTGTCTGCACACCGCCGGGGCCGACGGCCGTCAATACCGCGCGCTGATGAACGAGGCGCGCATCACTTGCCGTCACCGCGTCGTCGCTTTCGACATGCCCTGGCATGGCAAATCCTCGCCGCCATCGGGCTGGCACAATGAGGACTACCAGCTCAGCTCGGCGCAATACACCACCATGATCCTTCAGATCATGACCGCGCTCGAATTGGACCACCCGATCCTGATCGGTTGCTCGATCGGCGGACGCATCGCGCTGCATCTGGCGCTTGAGCATCCGGAACGCTTCCGCGCCATCATCGGCCTGCAGGCCGGCGCGCATGTCGATCCCTATTACGACCTGAATTTCCTGCACCGTCCCGACGTGCATGGCGGCGAAGTCTGCGCCGCGATCGTCTCTGGATTGGTCGGGCCCGATGCCCCCGACCATGAGCGCTGGGAAACCCTGTGGCATTACATGCAGGGCGGCCCCGGCGTCTTCAAGGGCGATCTTTATTTCTACAAACGCGATGGCGACATCCGAGACCGTGTCGCCCGGATCGACACCAAACGCTGTCCGCTGTTTTTATTGTCCGGTGAGTACGACTATTCGTGCACGCCGGAGGAAACGCTCGAGGTCGCCAGGAGCATTGCGGGCTGCGAGGTCGCCATCATGAAAGGTCTTGGGCATTTTCCGATGAGCGAGAATCCGAAGGAGTTCTTGAAACACCTGCTGCCGGTGCTGGAGAGGATCGGGAGGATGGCGCCGGCGATTACCCGGTAGGGCGTGAGCCGTCTTCCCGCGCATCGCCGAGCCGTGAATGAGCACGAGTGCAGAGCGTTATGAACGAAGTTCTGTCTGCGCTGTTGGTGCTTTCGTGCCTGACCGGGGCGTCGCCAGGGGCTTTGCTGATGTATGCCAAGCTGCCTGCCGCCGGCAGGACGATACCCAGAACGTAGTGCGCCTGATCGCCAACATCTTCGTGGTGATGACGTCGTTGGGGCTTGGACGGCTATTTCGGCGGCAGAGCCGGGGCGGAAGCGTCGCCGATGCCGGCACGGGCCTTGGCCAGAGTGGCGCGACAATATTCCTCGCGCTCCCGGTTGAACCGCTCCTGATGGGCGCGAAAACTTGCGACCCGGGTTCGGATCTCGTTCCGGAAATCGCTTGAGATGCTCGGCCGCGCAACCTGGATCGATAAGGCCTCGATCGAGACTTGAACGTTCGAGATTTGGACGTTCGAGGCTTGGGTATTCGAGGCTTGGGCGTTCGAAATTTGGACGTTCGAAATTTGGACGTTGTCCGGCGGCGCGACGGACCTTATCGCGTCGACGAGCGCCGACTCAGTGCGCGGTTTCAGGCCAAGCCCGGCGTCAGATTGCTTGCCGGAGACCGATTGAACAAACGCCAATGTCTGCGCGATCAAAAGGTCGCGTTCTCTTACCCATTCCATCACACACCTCAAGCCCTCCGGTACTCCTACAAAAACGCTCCACGGAAGCAAGCGATGTGACGTGCGCGGCCGTTAATCCCTGTGGATGACTTGCGGTGAATGACTTGAGGCGGTGATTGGGGACTGATGACTTGCGCGGTCGATGCCGGGGGACAGATTGGAACCGCTCGGGTGTCAGCAGCGACAAGCCGAACGCCCCTCGGATGGCGCGCGATCCGCAAGCCCCGCTAGGCGAACCGGCATTTTGCTCCGGCCGCACGGCAAACCTGCCGATGGTCCTCGGAACGGCCCGTGTGACGGCAGCCGCAAGCCCGGCGGAACTTGATGGAACCTGAACGGCCCTGCGGAACTCGTAGTCGGGAAGCCGCCAACACGATCAATGGTATCCCGATCATGGTGGATAGGACACGGTTGTTGTCCTTTAAAAACAGGCATAATCTGCATTCTGCGGTGTTTATAGTTTGCTCGTCAGTTATATTCGGAGGGCGGGGGCGTTGAGTCGGAGTAACCCCATGCGCGTGGGGGTAATTGTTGCGTCGATTTTGGTGCTGAGTACTTCTTCAGAAGCATCCAAGTCCTGCATGAACAAGACCGAAGCACGCCAGCACTTTGGCTCGGTCTGGCTTTATTGGCATGGCAAGGATCATTGCTGGGACGCGACACCGGGACGTCGACACCATCAGATCCGGCAAGCTCAACTGAACGTTCAGCGGAAAGTCGATCGGCCCAAGTGGCGCGAATCGATGTCGAGGATGTTGCCTGATGCCGAAACCGTGCAGGCAGCATCGCCTGCGCAGGCAGCATCGCTCGCGCAGGCGGCATCACCCGGGCAAGCGCAAGCAGCACCGTGGGTCAATCGCTGGGTCGATATCGAGCGGCCCCCCATCGATTCACGCTGGGTCGATATCGTTCAGGTCGCGCCACCACCCGTCGTCAGCAAGCCCCAGCCGATGGTCACACCGCGGGGCGTGGTGATGGTGATCATCATCATCACACTGACGATTGTGATTTTCATGATCTATGAAGGACCGCCATCGAGACGACGACCAGCTGGTTGAGATTTCTCCAAAGACTTCGTGCCGGATGACGTCCGGAGTCTGCCGACGACGGCATCAAATCCAGTACTGGGATCCCACTGATCTTACCCATCGATACGGCGTTCTGCGGCTTAGCCGGGCGCTGGTCTATTTGGTGCCGTAGGCGCGGTCGCCGGCGTCGCCAAGACCCGGAAAAATATAGGCGTTTTCGTCCAGCCCGGTGTCGATCGCGGCGAGCCAGATCGGAACGTCCGGGTGAATGCCGCGCATGCGCTCGACACCTTCCGGTGCGCCGATAAGGCACACCAGCCGGATATCGTTCGCGCCGCGCTCCTTCAGTCGGTCGACCGCCGCGACGGCGGAGTTCGCCGTTGCCAGCACAGGCGAGATCACAATCACCAACCGTTCGTGCAGATCGCTTGGCGCCTTAAAGAAATACTCTACGGCAACGAAGGTTTCCGGTTCGCGGTAAAGGCCGATATGGGCGATCCGTGCGGTCGGCACCAGATCGAGCATGCCTTCCGCAAAGGTAACGCCGGCACGCAGCACCGGCGCGAACACCAGCTTCTTGCCTGCGATCTGCGGCGACTTCATATGCGCAAGCGGCGTTTCGATATCGATGTCGGCCAGCGGTAGATCGCGGGTGATTTCGTAGCACAGCAGCATCCCGATCTCCTTGAGGAGTTCGCGAAACGACTTGGTCGAAATGTCTTTTTTCCGCAATAGTGTCAGCTTGTGCTGCACTAGCGGGTGGCTAACGATCGTGACGCCGTCCATGTTGTTGATCCCGGATCTAGAATACCGTGCCGTCGCTGATAATTTTCACTGGTGGCGAAGCGTCAGCGCGGCGTTCGCGCGCCAGCAATCGACCCGCGGCCCAGGTTCCACCCTCGAGAATTTTCGCCAACGGCAGCGAGGTGGCATCGAGCTTGAGTCGCTGCCGCAAGCTATCGGCGAGGCGGTCGAGCAGCGCCACCGTCAGCGCGCGCCATTCCACGACCAGCGATGACGCCACCTCATGCTCCCGCTGCGCATCCTCTAACTCGCGAAATGCGAGCACGCCGGTATCGACGAACAGCCCGCCGTTGCGATATTCGGCAAGGCCTGTGAGGCCATCGATATCGGTTACGCCGATACCTGCTGTTTGTAGCGGTTCGATGAGGGAATAAGCCAGCCATTGCGAGAGCTTGTGCAGCGGCATCAGGCCGCTGGTCGCATCCGCCGTCGTCAGCATCGGATGCTTCCAACAGTCGCCGAGTGCGATCCCGCCCAGCGTCAGCCGCGATGGCCAGATCGATCCGAGTTTTTGCAGCAGCTCCGATAGAATCGTTGGGGCGGGAAGCTTGAGGTCGTCGTCCGCCAGCATCGCAAGTCGATCGAACAGGCCGCCGGGCCGTGGCGTGTCGAGGCCGCCAAATACGTCCGGCTTCGAGGCCACCAGCGTGCCGAGGCGGCGCAACAGATCCGCGCGGCCGTCCATGCCGACCAGCGGATTGACATCCGAGACCTGCATGCCGCGCTCGAGGTCGGTCGCGGAGAAGTTTGCAAGCACGTCGGCGTCGGCCCGCAAGGGCTCAAGCGGATAAGCCGAGAATGCGCCGGCCGCGAACATTGCGAGGCTGGCCAGTGCCAAGCCCTCCGAACGGCCGGCGGCCAATCCGGTTTTTGGATCGTGGTAGTGCCACGATGGGCCGGCACCGGCGTCGAGGAAGACGCTGACGATGGCCAAATCGAATTCAGCACGGGCGCGGGCTGCGCGATCGTGCCAACTGGTCTGCCCGGCGATATCAGCCCAACGATTATCCCCATTCGTGACGAAGTGCCGCCAGCGCGAATGAAACGGCACCTCGAACGAGGGATAGGCCTTGCGCGTGGTTTCCAGCACCAGGTCGACTGCGCTGTCCATGCGCTCGAGGCGGATGCGGAAGTTCGGAAGCTTGTCTTCAAGGCCGATCTCGAGCATACGATGCGCGCGCTCGCGGACCGCCCTGGCATTTAATAATGATAAAGCGGCTGACGTCTCGAGGTTTGCAAGGGGCACTGCCGCCTCTCTCAATATTTTTCGAGCGAACGGCCAACCGGGTTGATCGAGTCCTGCTGCTGTATCGGTTCTGAGGTGTAGTAACCGGCGGCCTTCTTTGCCGCAATTTCCACATGCGCGTCGGCGGGCACGAGATCATCGGGAAGCGGCACGCGTTCGACGATTTCGATTCCCTGGCCGGTCAGCGCATCGTGCTTCATATCGCTCATGGAAACGAAACGGTCGATTCGCTTCAGCCCGAGCCAGTGCACCACGTCCGGCATCAATTGTTGGAATCGGGCATCTTGCACCCCGGCGACACATTCGGTGCGCTCGAAATACTGGGCCGCGGCATCGCCGCCTTCCTGACGCTTGCGCGCGTTGTAGACAAGAAATTTCGTGACCTCGCCGAGCGCGCGGCCTTCCTTGCGATTGTAGATGATGATGCCTAGGCCGCCGGTCTGCCCGGCGCGCGCGCATTCCTCGATGCCGTGGAGCAGGTACGGACGGCAAGTGCAGATGTCCGAGCCAAACACGTCGGAGCCGTTGCATTCGTCATGCACGCGGCAAGTTATCTTGGTGCGGTGGTCAGGCAGTTTGGTAGTGTCGCCGAACAGATAAGCGGTCGTGCCGCCGATCGGCGGCAGAAACACCTGCAGATCAGGCCGTGTCACCAGTTCCGGAAACATGCCTGCGGTCTGTTCGAACAGCTGTCGGCGCAGATTGTTCTCAGTGGTCCCGAAGCGCTGCGCCAGGCCCGGCAGGTACCAAACCGGGTCGATCGCGATCTTGACCACGGAGATGCTTCCGTTCTCGTGCACGACCTCGCGGTCCTGTTTAAGCCGTCCGGCTTCGATCGCCGCCTGCAGTTCGGGCAGATCAAGTCGAGCGCGCGTGATCGCAATACTCGGACGGATGTCGATGCCTTCGGCGATCTCCGCTGCGAAGTTTTCCGCGGCGAGATGTCCCCACGGATCGAGCGAAACGATCCGCTGCGGATCGACCCATTGCGAAAACGGCCCGATCGTTTCGGCAGGATGGGTGTTGGTGAGATCCGGACGCCGGATCGGATCGAGTGCGCCTGACGACACGGCGAGCGCGCGATAAACCGAGTAGGAGCCGCCATGGGTACCGATGACGTTGCGATCTTGCGGGCGCGACACGGTGCCAATCACCGGTCCGCGCTCGCGCGCGCTGGCTGCGCCCCAGGCGATCGGGAAGTTGTGCTTGGCACCCGGCGCCGGGTGCGAGGTAATACGAATATGGTCAACCCGATTGGAGCGAGTCATCGCCATGGACCCTGAAAAGGCAACGGCCCGCCTAAGCAGACGGGCCTGGTCACCAACGGTGAAATTAGTAGCGCGGCCGCAGCCGAGCCTAGGAGTATAATCAAATCGCAATCGAACACAACGGCGATTCCAGTCTCCGGGGACGTCTTGGCTATTAACCTTCTTCAGCGTGGAAGCCGCGCTCAAGCGATGCTTTGCGGCAGCGTGTGGAGGAGTGTGCGCGGCGAGTTGGATTGGCGTTCGAACTGCTGAGGCGCTTCCCGCATCAACTTGCCGACGGTCAGAAGGGACGTGTCGGCATCGCCCGCGCCATCGCATCCGGCCCCGCCTGCTGGTGCTGATGAGCCGCCGGCGGCGCTCGAGGCAACTGCTCGCGGTTGAGGTGCGAGGATGGCCTCGCTGTTCTCTTTGTCAGCCGTGACCTCAATGTCGTTCGCATGATGTGCGACCGTACCATCGTGCTGCGAAATGGTCGCATTGTCGAGCAGGGCGAGAGTCGGGCAATGTTCGACAATCCACAAACCGCTTGGCCGTGCCGCATATCGAGAGCGATTGTAGCTAGACCTTGCCGGGCACGTTCACGTTTGCTTTTGACGCAAGGTAGACGTGCACGGCAGCGTCCTCAGTTCTCGATTCGGTGGCGCGAAACTTGCTAGCTTTGGGCATGTCCAGCTCCCGTGCCTCCGGCTTCCGGACCACGACGCGGCCGAGAGAAGCGTCGACATGTGTTGTGCCCAAGAGACGGACGTGAGATGGACGATGAGCCGCATTATCATGGGTGCCGCGCAACCGGGGCCGCTCCTAAAGAACGGTGATCGCGCACGCCGTCCAGCGCATGTCCGATCTGATGCGCCGGGCGCGGCAGCGCGTGATCCTGCGGGACTGACACGCTCCCGCCGCTTCCGCTTCTTCACTATCACATCAGGAGATTGTAATGCCTTTCGATTTGGTCCTGCGCGGCGGTCGGGTGATTGACCCATCCCAGAAGCTCGACGCCGTGGCGGATGTCGCCTTCGCCGCCGGCAAGGTGGTCATGGTCGGAAACGAGCTCAAGGCCGATCCTGGAACCGACGTGCGCGACGTGTCGGGTTACATCGTCAGCCCGGGGCTTATCGATCTGCACACCCACGTCTATTGGGGCGGCACCTCGATCGGCATCGACGCCGAGGAGTTCTGCCGCACCTCCGGCGTCACCACGGCGGTCGACACCGGCAGCGCCGGCCCGGGTAATTTCGCGGGCTTCCGCAAGCACGTGATCGAGCCGAGCCAGGTTCGCATTCTCGCCTATCTGCACGTCTCGCACGCCGGCATCTTCGGTTTCTCGCATCGGATCATGGTCGGCGAGAGCGAGGAGATCCGGCTGATGAATCCGATCGACGCCGTCAGCGTGGCGGAGCTCAACCGCGACCTCATCGTCGGCATCAAGGTGCGGGTAGGCCGCAACTCCTCGGGTACCTCGGGGATCGTGCCGCTCGAAATCGCGCTGGAGGTCGCCGAGCAGGTCGGCATGCCGCTGATGGCGCATATCGACCATCCGCCGCCGAGCTACGAAGAGGTGGTCGCCCGCCTGCGTCCAGGCGACGTTCTCACCCACGCATTCCGGCCGTTTCCCAATTCGCCCGCCACCGCCCAGGGTACGGTGAAAAAGGTGGTGCTGGAGGCGCGCGAACGCGGCGTGTTGTTTGACATCGGCCACGGTAAAGGCTCATTCGCCTTCAAGACTGCCCGGGCGATGCTCGCCCACGGCTTCTATCCGGACACCATCTCCTCGGACGTCCATGTGCTGTGCATCGACGGCCCAGCCTTCGACCAGGTAACGACCATGTCCAAGTTCCTGTGCATGGGCATGCCGCTCCCCGATGTGATCGCGGCTTCGACGGTCAATGCGGCGATGGCGCTGCGGCGTCCCGAACTCGGCAGCCTCAAGC
>Ga0137377_10002787_pt1 | contig 13158 bp, 12 predicted proteins | sample SagtaG_22_FD_104815 | JGI IMG/M metagenome (GOLD analysis project Ga0137377, IMG submission 104815) | Vadose zone soil microbial communities from Sagehorn Ranch, Mendocino, California, USA - Sage2_L_40_16 metaG | ecosystem: Environmental > Terrestrial > Soil > Vadose zone | place: USA... | reverse complement strand
GATGGCCCACAACCAGGGCAGGCTGGTCCAGCCGAAGAGCCCGGCCATCCGGTACAGGGCGGCCCGGGTGTCCGTCGGGCGCCTGATGTGCATCGAGCGGACGATCTCCGGCTCGGTGCGCAGTCGCCCGCCGAACATATGCCCCGCCACCCGTTCCAGCCGCTCGGGATGGTAGCTGCGGGGATGGATAAAGTGCCAGAGCGCCCGCAGGTTGCCCGGCATGGCCCCGCCGCCGAAGGAGGTCGACACCAGCACGAGCCGGCGCACCCGCCTGGGGTGCGAGAACGCCATCTGCTGGGCGACCGCGCCGCCGAACGAGGCGCCGAGCACGTGCGCGGACTCTATGCCGAATGCGTCGAGTACCGCTGTGCCCATCTGGGCCAGTGACCACATGCTCAGCGGATACGGGGGTCGCTGCGACCGGCCGATGCCCGGCGGGTCGAACGCGATCGTCTGGAACCCGGCCAGATGCGGAAGCAGGCGGTCCCACAGGCGTACCTCACCCCAGATACCGGAATAGAGCAGCAGCGGCTCGCCCTCCCCGTGGACCTGGCGTGGATCCGCAGTCCCCTGATGCGTAGCTGCACGTCCCTGACTGGCGCGGCCGACGTGACTGCGGTCATAGAACCCTCCCTGGCTCAGCGCCGGCCAGCCCGCGCAGGTGGGACGTCAGCCGACGCCAGCACCTTACCGGCTGTTTTCCGGCAACTCGGAGGGGTTCCCCGACGCCTACATGGCCATGGGCCTGACCGCCGAGAACGTAGCCGACACGTACGACATCACCCGCGAAGAGATGGACCAGTACGCCCTGCAGAGCCACATGCGCGCGGTCCTGGCCGCCAAGGACGGGATATTCGCCCGGGAGATCATCCCGGTGCCGCTGGCGTCCGGGATCACCGCGATCGAGGACGACGGGCCCAGGCCGGACACCACCCTGGAGAAGCTGGCCGGACTGCGGGCGGTGTTCCGCAAGAACGGCCGGGTGACCGCCGGGAACTCCTGCCCGCTCAACGACGGGGCGGCCGCGGCCGTGGTGATGTCGCGGGCCCGCGCCGACGAGCTCGGCATCACCCCGATTGCCCGCGTCCTGTCGACCGGCGTCACTGCCCTGGAGCCGGAACTGATGGGCCTGGGCCCGATCGAGTCGAGCCGGCAGGCGCTGGCCCGCGCCAGGATGACCATCGCCGACGTGGACCTGGTGGAAATCAACGAGGCGTTCGCGGCGCAGGTCATCCCGTCGGCCCGCGGCCTCGGCGTCGACCCGTTCAGCGACAAGCTCAACCCGCATGGCGGCGCCATCGCCCTCGGCCACCCGTTCGGCATGACCGGGATCCGCATCCTGGCCACGCTGCTGAACGGCCTGCGCACCCGGGACCAGGCGATCGGGCTCGAGACCATGTGCATCGGCGGCGGCCAGGGCATGGCCATGATCGTGGAGCGGCTGTCATGACCGCGGGCCGCGACCGGGCACTGCCGGCCGAAACCAGGAAGCACAACGGGCACCGCCCGGCCCCGCGCGTGCCGGAACCTCGCAAGCCGGGGCATACCCGCGGCGGAACCGAAGGTCCCGCCGGAGCCGGAGGTCCCGCCGCAGCGGAGCGGCCTCTTCGGCCGGGCCGCCGGGGCGCTGCGGTTCGCCAGCCGCATGGCCGTCGGCCCGCCGCAGGTCATGCTGCAGTCCGCGCCCGGCGCCGGCCTCGAACTGCTGCGGATCGCAATCGGCCGGTCGCAGGTCGGGCCGGAGAAGGGGGACAAGCGGTTCGCCGATCAGGCGTGGCAGCAGAACCCCATGCTCCGGGCGACGATGCAGGCGTACCTGTACCTCGGTTCCGGGGTGGACGACGTGGTCGCCAGCCTCGGCCTGGAGGGCATGGCCGCCGAGCGGCTGCGCTTCGCGCTGGAGTTGGCCCGGGAGGCGATGGCGCCTACCAACTACTTCTGGACCAACCCGGCTGCGGTCAAGCGGTGTTACGACACCGGCGGCCTCAGCGTCTGGAAAGGGGCCCGCAACCTGACCCGCGACATGGTGCGCAACCACGGCATGCCGTCGATGGTCGACCGCGGGCCGTTCAAGCTGGGCGATAACCTCGCGATCTCGCCCGGCGCGGTCATCCACCGGTCCGAGGTCTTCGAGCTGATCCAGTACACGCCGCAGCACGACAGGGTCTACGCCCGGCCGCTGCTGGTGGTGCCGCCGCAGGTGAACAGGTACTACGCGCTGGACCTCTCCCCCGGCCGCAGCATGTACGAGTACCTGCTCAAGCAGGGCATCCAGGTGTTCACCATCAGCTGGCGCAACCCGACCGGGGCGCAGCGCGACTGGAACTACGACACCTACGCGCAGGCGGTGATCGAGGCGATCGACGTCATCAGCCAGGTGTCCGGCTCGCCCGACGTGAACATCATGGGTGGCTGCCTGGGCGGCATGACGGCCGCAATCGTGCAGGCACACCTGGCCGCTCTAGGGGAGCGCCGGATCAACTCGGTGACGATGACCGTCACCATGCTTGACTGCGACTCCGACGGGCGGATGTTCCTGTTCGCCTCGCCGGCGACACTCGCGCTCGCCAAGGCGGTCTCGAAGCCGCGCGGGGTAATCGAGGGCTGGCAGCTGGGGCAGATGTTCGCCTGGCTGCGCCCGAACGACCTGGTGTGGAACTACTGGGCGAACAACTACCTGCTCGGCCAGGACCCGCCGGCCTTCGACATCCTGGCCTGGAACGCGGACCAGACCAGGCTGAGCTCGGCTTTCCACCGCCAGATGCTCGACATGACGGCGGGCAACAAACTGACCCGTCCGGGCGGCATCACGGTGCTGGGCACGCCCATCGACATCTCGCGCATCGACTGTGACACGTACGTGGTGGCCGGGCGCACCGACCACATCACCCCGTGGCAGACCTGCTACCGGACCACTCAGATGGTCTCCGGCCGGTCGGAGTTCGTGCTGTGCTCCAGCGGCCACATCCAGACCGTGGTGGCCGACCCGGAGCACCGCGGGCTCGGCTACTACCTGAACCCGGAGACGCCGTCCGACGCCGGGCGGTGGCTGGCAGGCGCGCAGCGCCGTGAGGGCTCCTGGTGGGAGCACTGGGCCGACTGGCTGGCCGCCCGCTCCGGTAAGCAGGCCGAGGCACCGGAATCCTTCGGCAGCCAGCGCTTCCCGGCGCTCGAGGCGGCCCCGGGCAGTTATGTACGTCAATGACAGGAGAGGAACCATGAATGACATCAACGAGCGGGTGGCCCTGGTCACCGGCGGGACACGGGGATTCGGGCGCATCGTCATGATCAGCTCGTACGTCGGCCAGGTCGGACGGTTCGGCCAGGCCAACTACGCCGCCGCCAAGTCCGGCCAGTTCGGCCTGACCAAGGCGCTCGCCCTGGAGACCGCGGCCAAGGGGATCACCGTCAACTGCGTGGTGCCGGGCGCGATCAAGACCGATATGGTGGCCGCGCTGCCCTTGGACATCGTGCAGGCCGTTATCGACGTCATCCCGATGCACGCTCTCGGCACCCCCGACGACGTGGCGGAGGCGGTCCGGTACCTGGTCTCGGACGAGGCGCACTACCTCACCGGCGCGCTCATCCCGGTGGCCGGGGGCCTGCTGATGATGTGAGGAGCCTTGCCGGGATCGCCTCGCCGCTGGAACGATGAGGGCGTGAAACTCGGGATCTTGTGTGGTGGCGGCCCGGCTCCGGGCATGAACTCGGTCATTTCCGCGGCCACGATCGAGGCCCGGAACTCGGGCTGGGACGTCCTTGGGATCATGGATGGCTTCCAGCACCTTATCGAGGGCCGGGTCGAGGAGGCCCGGCCGCTGTCCATCACGGACGTATCGAGGATCCACGTTCAGGGCGGGTCGGTCATCCGGACCTCGCGGGCCAACCCGACGGTGCGAGACGAGGGGGCCGCCGACCCGGACTGGCGGCTGCACGCCTGCCTGGAGTCGCTGCGGAAGCTGGGGATCGACGCGCTCGTGACGATCGGCGGGGACGACACCGCGTTCTCGGCGTCCCGGCTGGCCGAGGCGGCCGACGGGGGCCTGCGGGTGGCGCACGTGCCGAAGACCATCGACAACGACCTGCCGCTGCCCGGCGGCACCCCGACCTTCGGCTTCGAGACCGCCAGGAGCGAGGGGACCGGGCTGGTCAGCAACTTGATGACCGACGCCATCACCACCCGCCGGTGGTACCTGGTGGTGGCGATGGGCCGGTCGGCCGGCCACCTGGCCCTGGGCATCGGCAAGGCGGCCGGGGCCACCCTGACGGTCATCGCCGAGGAGTTCCCCCGCGGCGAGCCGATCCGACTGTCCCGCCTGGCGGACGTCCTGGAGACCTCGATGCTCAAGCGGATCGCGCACGGCCGCCCGTTCGGCGTGGCGGTGCTCGCCGAGGGCATCGGCCTGCGGCTGCCTCCGGACGAGCTCGCCCAGGCCATGCCGGAGGCCGAGCGGGACGAGCACGGCCACGTCCGGCTGGCCGAGCTCGAGCTAGACCGCCTGCTAGCCAAGCTGGTTAAGGACCGCTTCAAGGAGCGGGGGCAGAACGTCACGGTCGAGGGCAAGAACATCGGCTACGAGCTGCGCTGCGCGCCGCCCATCCCGTTCGACATCGAGTACACCCGCGACCTGGGCTACAGCGCCGTCGACTACCTCAAGCGGGCGCTGGCAGGCGACGAGCCCGGCGGCATGATCACGATCCAGGAAGGGCACATGGTGCCGCTGCCCTTCGGGTCGTTCACCGACCCCGAGACCGGACGGGTGCGGATCCGGCTGGTGGACACCGCATCGAGCTCGTACCGGGTAGCCCGCGAGTACATGATCCGGCTGGACCGCCAGGACCTCGACGACCCGGACAGGCTCCGCCCGATCGCAGCGGGCGCCGGGCTCACGCCCGAGGCCTTCCGTGACCGGTACGGCTATCTCGCCGAGGGCTGAGCCCCAGCCCGGAGGTTACCTCCCTACGTCAGCTGGGCACCAGAGCCTTGACCGCGGCGATGATCTCGGCCAGGCCGCCCTTGGCGTCGGAGAAGAACATGCCGGTCTTCGGGTCGGTGTACAGCTCGTTGTCGATCCCGGCGTAGCCGTGGCCCATGGACCGCTTGATCACGATGACGCTCCTGGCCTGGTCTACATTCAGGATCGGCATGCCGGACACGGGGTTGCCGGGCCGGCGGGCCGCCGGGTTCGTGACATCGTTGGCCCCGACGACCAGCGCCACGTCCGCGGTCGGGAACTCGGGGTTGGCCGCGTCCATCTCCTTCAGGTCCTCATAGGACACGTTCGCCTCGGCGAGTAGCACGTTCATGTGGCCGGGCATCCGGCCTGCCACCGGGTGGATGGCGAAGAACACCGTGGCGTGCTCCCGCAGCACCGCGGCCAGCTCGGCCGCCTCGTGCTGGGCCTGCGCGGCGGCCAGGCCGTAGCCGGGGACGATGACGACCTTGCTGGCGTAGGCCAGCTGGATGGCGGCGTCCTCGGCTGAGATGCTCCGGACGCTGGCGCCCGCCCCGGCCGCCGGCCCGCCGACCGGGCCGCTGTCACCGGTGCCGAAGCCGCCCATCATGACGCCGAGGACCGAGCGGTTCATGGCCCGGGCCATGAGCAGCGTGAGGATACCGCCCGACGCCCCGACCAGCGCGCCGCCGATGATCAGGGCGCCGTTATCGATCACGAAGCCGGCGATGGCCACGGCAATGCCGGTGAAGGAGTTCAGCAGCGCGATGACCACGGGCATGTCGGCACCGCCGATCGGCATCGTCATCGTGACGCCGAAGCCCAGGGCCGCGCAGGTCACCAGGATCAGCACCGGGATGGAGTCGTGGCCGGCCAGCAGGTAACAGCTCGCTCCGACGCCGATGACGGCGAGAGCGGCGGTGACGAGGCGGGCACCGGGGAAGACCACGGGCCGCGAGCTGACCCAGCCCTGCAGCTTGCCCGCGGCGATCAGCGATCCGGAGAAGGTGACGGGACCGATGATGATGTCCAGCACGGTCGCGATCATCACCTGGGTGGAGATGCCGGCCCCGCCGGCCAGGCGGACGAAGCCGCCGGCCGCCACCAGGGCGGCGGCACCGCCGCCGACCGCGTTGAAGATGCTGACGACCTGCGGCACGTCGGTCATCTTGACCCGCCTGGCCGTGACCAGGCCGGCCGCCCCGCCGCCGGCCGCACCGGCGATGAGGACGATCCACCCGGTTGTCGTGATCGTCGCGTCGTGGATGACGCTGACCAGCGCGGCCGCCACCGCGACGATCATGCCCAGCCAGGACAGCCGGCTGCCCCGGCGCGCGGTGGCCGGGGAGTTCATCAGGTGCAGGGCCACGACGAACCCGGCGGCGGCCAGCAGGTAAGCCAGCGCCACGGCGATGCTGACGGCGTTCATGGCTTCTCCTCGAGATGGCTGGAGCCGCCGTCGCGGGCGGGCGGCCCGGGCCGCTTGCGGAACATCTGGAGCATCCGGTCGGTCAGGCTGTAGCCGCCCACCACGTTCATCGCCGCGAAGAACGCGGCCACGAAGGCGAGCACGTAACCAGCGGTCGTCCGGGCCTGTGCGGCGGCGATGATCGCGCCGATGATGACGATGCCGTGGATGGCGTTGGAGGCCGACATCAGCGGCGTGTGCAGCGTGGACGGCACCTTGGTGATGACTTCGTAGCCGACCAGGATGGCCAGCACGAACATGTAGATATCGGACATCAGGCCCGTGGTCATCGACTGCCTCCCTCGGCGGGCGATCCGAGCAGGGCGGCCACCGCGGGGTGGACCACCGTGCCCTGGTGGGTGACGACCACGCCGGCCTGGATCTCGTCGGCGGGGTCTATCGTGAGCGCGCCGTCGCGGACCAGTTCGGCCAGCAGCGCGACGATGTTGTGCGAGTACGCGGTCGAGGCGGCGGTGGGCACCTGTGCGGGCAGGTTGCCCGCCCCGATGATCCGGACCCCGTCGCCGGTCAGCACCGCCTGATCCGCCACCGAGCCCTCGACGTTGCCGCCGAGGCTGCTCGCGGCCAGGTCGACGAGCACGCTGCCCGCCTGCATGCCCTTGACCGCCTCGGCGGTGACCAGCAGCGGGGGGCGCCGGCCCGGCACCTGCGCGGTGGTGATGACGATGTCGAAGCGGGCGATCTGCGCGGCCAGCTCGGCCTGCTGGGCGGCCTGCTCCTCGGCGGTGAGCGCCCGGGCGTACCCGCCTTCGCCCTCGGCTGGCGCGACCGAGGCGAGCCGCAGGAACCTGGCCCCGACCGACTCGATCTGCTCACGGGTCTCCGGCCGGATGTCGTAACCGGTCACCACGGCGCCCAGCCGGCGGGCGGTGCCCATGGCCTGCAGGCCGGCCACGCCCGCGCCGAGCACGAGGACGTTCGCCGGCCGGCTCGTCCCGGCCGCGGTGATCAGCATGGGGAAGAACCGGCCGAAATGATCGGCCGCGACCAGCGCCGCCTTGTAGCCGGCCACGTTGGCCTGGGACGTGAGCGCGTCCATGGACTCTTCGCGCCGGCTCGCTCGTAGGCGCCGTCGGGAAACCACGCCGACGCGCCCGCTCCCGGCTCCACGAGCACCCGGACGCCCGCGCGGGCCAGCGCCGGGACCGACTCGGGCACCACCGCCACCCGCTGCTCGCCCGGCGTGGTCTCCTTCAGTACGCCGACCGTGACGGCCGGCTCCGATGAGGGCTGGCTCATGGCTGTCGCTCTCCTTCTGCCAATGCGGCCCGCTCCGCGGGTGAGAACACCCGGGACCTGGTGATGAAGTGCTGATACGACTTCAGAAGTAAGGGCCGGGGCTGCTGGGGACGGGAGCAACCGGGTAGACGAGACGGTCGCGCACCGCCACGACGCCCTGGACGTGGCGGGTCCTGGAGACCAGGTCGTGACCGATGGCGACGGTCTCGGGAGTGCCCTCCAGCGTCACCACGCCGTCCTCCACGATGACCGAGTACCAGCTCGGCTTGGAGCGGCCCGCGATCACCTGGGTCATGATCTCCTCGCGGATCTCCGCGTTAGTGCGGTCAAAGATGGCCAGGATGTCGGTCCGGCTGATGATCCCGACCAGCCGGCCACCCTGATCGACCACGGGTAGGCGCTTGACCTTGCGGTCGTACATGAGCTTCGCCGCGTGCTCCACGGTGTCGTCCGGGCCGATCGTCACCGCCGGGCTCGTCATCAGGTCGGCCGCGGTGACACCGCCCGCCTTGGCCCGCGCGCCGTGGTGCACCAGGCCGGCCAGCAGTCCCGCGACGCCGCCGGGCTCGCCCAGCACCGCCTCCTTGACCAGCAGGTCCGCCTCGGACACGACACCGATCACCGTGCCGTGCGTGTCGAGGACCGGGAACGCGCTGACCCGGCACTCGCGCAGCTTGGCGGCTATCTCCCGGAACGACGCGGTCTCGCTCACCCATACCGGAAGCGTGGACATGACGTCCTTGACGGTCTTCATCCTCATCACCTTGCCGCTAGTTTCCTACGCTCCGAGCATCGTCCGCGGCCGGCCGCAACGGCAGGGCCGTTGGTCGGCTCGCACCGGGCCGAAGGTCGCGCCCTCAGGCCGCAGCCGCGATGGCGTCCGCCCGGCTGCCGGCCGGCGGGGGGTCAGGTCTCGTGCCTGATCATCGAGACGAGTGATGTCGCCGGCGAGACCAGCGCGTCGACCCCCCAGGAGTGGTTGAAGAGCTCGTCGTTGGCCGGGTCGTTGACGCGGGCGATGACCCGCGGGACGTTGAAGCGCTTCTTGGCGAGGAGCGAGATGACGAGGTTGTCCTCATCGGATTGCGTGCAGGCGACGAGGACATCCGCCCGGAGCGCCCCGGCCGCCTCGAGGGTCGACGGGACCAGCGCGTCCCCGTGCATGGCGCGCAGGCCGGCCCGGGCGAGCGCGGGTTCGCGCCCGGGCTCGGTCTCGATGACCGTGACCTCATCCCCGGCCCGGTGGAGCGCGTCGGCGACCTGCTCGGCCAGTCCCTTCCCGCCGATCACGATGATGCGCATCACGACCACTTCTCCCCGAGAAAACTCCGCAGCCGGCCCAGCGAGGCCGTGGCGACAATAAAGGACAGGACGTCACCGTCCTCCAGCAGCGTCGACGCCTCGGGGATCTTGGAGTGCCCCGCCCGGCTCAGCTCCACCACGCCGATCTCGCCGGGCACGTTGAACTCGGCCACCCGCCGCCCGGCCAGGTAGGCGGGGACCCCGGACCGGACGAGCAGCGTCTCCCCGTTGCCGAAGGTCTGATGTGGCTCGAGCGTGCGATGGTGCAGCATCTGGATGAGCCGGTTGACGGTGGTCTGCACGGACCCGACGGTGGCAATGCCGAACTCGGTGTAGACCGGGGCATGGGCGGGATCGTGCAGACGCGCCACGACGTTGGGCACCCGGTAGGTGTCGCGGGCCACCCGAGCGGAGACGATGTTGGCGCTGTCGTTCGGCGTGAGGGCGACAAAAGCTTCCGCGTGCGCGATACCGGCTGCCTCGAGCACGCGCGGATGGATGCCGTTCCCCGGCACGAACCGGCCGCGGAATCCGGCGGGCAGCCCGCGTTCGACCGTGTCGTCCAGCTCGATGACGGTGACCTGGTCGCCTTCGGCGTCGAGCCTGGTGGCCAGCGCCCGGCCGGTCCTCCCGCAGCCTGTGATCACGACGTGCATGCTTCCTCCTTGGCGGGCAGCGGAGTGCTCGCGGGCAGGTCTGGCCGCGCCTGCGGGCTGCGTCTGCGCCTGGACCGCAGGAGCGCCTTGCGGGTCTCCTCCGCGATCAGCAGCAGGGCCCCGAAAGCAACGAGCACGCCCCAGTCGATCGCGCTCAGTGGGGCGGTGTTGAAGACGGACTGCAGCGCGGGAACGTAGCTGATGCACGCGACGAAGAAGATCCCGAACAGCCCGGCGAACACCAGCGGCTTATTGGAGAAGACGCCGACGCGCAGGATGCTCTGCTCCTCGGTGCGCACGGCGAAGCTGTTGAAGAACTGGCTGACGACGATCCCGGCCTGGGTCATGGTCAGCGCCTCCCGGTAGATGGGGTTGGCGGCGGTGAACGCGCTGAACGACAGGTGGGCGCTGTCGATGCGCCAGAAGAACGCGGCCACGACCCCGGCCGCCTGGATCGACCCCAGGAAGCAGAACCGCCGGACCACCGCCCAGTTGAACAGGTGCTCGCCCGGCGGCCGCGGCGGGCGGGCCATCGTGCCCGGCTCGGTGCGCTCGGTGCCCAGGGCCAGGGCAGGCAAGACATCCGAGCCCAGGTCGATCGCGAGCACCTGCAGCGCGCTGAGGGGAACCAGCGGGAAACCGACGAACACCGCGACCAGGATCGGCGCGAGCTCGGCCAGGTTGTGGCTGAACAGGTAGATCAGGAACTTGCGGATGTTCTGGTAGACGGTGCGGCCGAGCTCCACCGCGGCCACGATGGAGGCGAACGAATCATCGAGCAAGATCATCACGGAGGCGGCCCGGGCGACGTCGGTGCCGCCCTCGCCCATCGACACGCCGATGCTGGCCCGTTTCAGCGCCGGGGCGTCGTTGACGCCGTCGCCGGTCACCGCGACCACTTCCCCGCGGTCCTGCAGCGCGGCGACAACACGCATCTTGTGCTCGGGCCGCACGCGGGCGAACAGCAGCTGCTCGCTCTCCAGCGCGACGTCGGCGAGCTGCTCGTCGCTCATCGCGTCGAGATCCGCGCCGTTCACGATGCGGACGGCGCCGTCGCCGACGATGCCGACTCGCCGGGCGATAGCTTCCGCCGTGAGACCGTAGTCACCGGTGATCATGTAGATGCGGATGCCGGCCAGCCGGCACGCGGCGACGGCATCGGTGACCTCGGGCCGGGGCGGGTCCGACATGGCCGCCAGGCCGAGCAGCGTCAGCTCGCGTTCGGCTTCGGCCCCGGAGGGGTGATCGGTCGCCAGGTCCCGCCTGGCTACCGCGAGCACGCGGAGCCCGTCGGCGGCCATCGCATCGTTGGCGCTGGTTACCCGCTTGCGCAGCGTCTCGTCCAGCGTCACGTCCCGCCCGAGCCACCGGACGGCGGCGCACCGTTCCAGCACGGCCTGCGGCGATCCCTTGACGCATGCCTCGTAGGAGCCGCCACCGAGCCGGTGGACCGTGCTCATCAGCTTGCGGTCGGCGTCGAAGGGAAAGACCGCGACCCGCGGCGTACGGTCCTGCTCGGCCGCCAGGTCCACGCCGCCCTTCGCGGCGGCGACCAGGATCGCTCCCTCGGTCGTATCGCCCAGTACCCGCCAGCCCTGCCGCCGGACCGGGTCGGGCGGCACGAGGCGGGCATCACAGCACAGCCCCCCGGCCCGCAGCACATCGCCAGCGCAGCCCGCTTCGGTGACCTCCCCGTCCGGGGTATAGCCCACACCGGTCACGCCATGATCCCGGCCCGACTCCCAGACGGCCTGGACCGTCATCTCCGCCTTGGTCAGCGTGCCCGTCTTGTCCGTGCAGATGACGGTGGTCGAGCCCAGGGCTTCCACCGCGGTGAGCCGCTTGATCAGGGCGTGGCGGCGGGCCATCCGGCGCACCGCCACCGCCAGCGAAACCGACATCGTGGCCGGCAGCCCCTCGGGCACGAGCGCGACCATGACCCCCAGGGCGAACACGAAAGACCCGACCACGTCGTTGCTGGCCAGAGCGCGGATGGCGAACAGGCCCAGGCCTGCCGCGATCGCGACCGCGGCTACCCGCCGGGCCATCACCGTCACCTCACGCTGCAGCGGGCTGTCCTCGCTCGGCATCTCAGCCGTCAGGCGGTAGATCCGGCCGAACTCGGTAGCCAGCCCGGTCGCGAACACCACGGCCCGGCCGCTGCCGTTGACCACCGACGTGCCCATGAACACGCAGTTGCGCGCGTCGGCGACCAGGGCCTGCGGCACCGCATCACAGATCCGCGGTGTCGGCCGGCTCTCACCGGTCAGGGCCGCCATCTCTACCAGCAGGTCATGCGCGTCAATCAGCCGGCAATCCGCCGAGATGGCATCCCCCGCATCCAGCATCACCAGGTCACCAGGAACCAGGTCAACGGCGGGGATCTCGGTCAGCTCACCATCACGGATAACGCGCGCGGTGGCCGGGACCAGCGCCTGCAGCGCCTCAGCCGTCCGCTCCGCGGCATGCTCCTGCGCGAAGCCGATCACGGCGTTCAGCAGCACGACCCCCAGAATCCCGATCGCCAGCACGAGGTTGGCGGAACTTCTGGGGGTCGTGAGGGCATAGGCCACGAAGGTGATCCCGGCGGCGACCATCAGCACGACAGCGAACATGTTGGCGAACTGCGCCCCGAACTCGGCCAGCACCGGCCGCCGGCGTGGCGCCGGCAGCTGGTTGGCACCGATCTCCGCCCGCCGCGCCGCCGCCTCATCCGCCGAAAGCCCCCGGCCCGAGCTCCCGAGCCCGGCCAGAACCTGCTGTCGCTCCAGCGACGGCACCGCCGCCGCCGTCATCAGATGCTCTGGCACCTGAACAGGAGACAGCATTCCTCCCCGCCCGCGGAAGGGGCTTTAGTCCGGTAGGGAGCGGAAGAAGGTACCGAACGGGCTGCCCGGCCCGCCTCGCCGCCGGCCAGGGGCCTGCCGCGGCCGCCGGGGGCCGCCGGGGGCCGCCGGGGGCGAAGGTCACGCCACGATGTGCCGTCCGTCCCTGCCCATGCCGATGTGACCGTTATGCGATCGATATGAAGGCACAGCTGTCACGAGAGAAAGGCAGACGAGATGAGCACCTTGCTACGCAGGGACCCGAGGACGATGTTCCCGGACCTGGTCGAATGGTTCGAGGAGCCCTTCCTGACGCTTCGCCCCTACCTGGGCCAGCCGATCAGGATCGAGGACTTCGTCGAGGGTGACCACTACCTGGTCCGGGCCGAACTGGCCGGGATCGACCCGGAGAAGGACGTGGAGGTCACGGTCGGCTCCGGCTACCTGACCATCCGCGCCGAGCGGCACGACAAGACCGAGGGCAAGCACCGGACCGAGTTCCGGTACGGCTCCTTCTCCCGCAGCCTGCCGCTGCCGGGCGATTTCAACGCGGACGACGTCACGGCGTGCTACGACCACGGCATCCTCACCGTCTCCGTCGGCCTCAAGGCCGAGAAGAAGGACGAGGTCAAGAAGATCATGGTCAAGCCGGCCAAGTAGGTCCACGCCGGCCCCACGGTACTGGCCGTGTC
>Ga0137377_10002786_pt1 | contig 13158 bp, 10 predicted proteins | sample SagtaG_22_FD_104815 | JGI IMG/M metagenome (GOLD analysis project Ga0137377, IMG submission 104815) | Vadose zone soil microbial communities from Sagehorn Ranch, Mendocino, California, USA - Sage2_L_40_16 metaG | ecosystem: Environmental > Terrestrial > Soil > Vadose zone | place: USA... | reverse complement strand
GTCGGCGCGCAAACTCTTTTCCTCAAGATAGCTGGCGTTGTAGGCATCGGCTTCTTCGGTGGTGAGGGTCAGGTTGAAGAACCGCATCGGCACTACCTGACGATATTTCGGGTCGGCCACGCGGACGAAGACGCGGATGGATTCTTCCACCCGGCGAAGCTTGCCTTCTTCCATCGAAATCTGTTGTGGCGTTATGGCCGGGGGTTGAAACACCGCCGCTGGAATGGGTGTTTTGGCCGATGTGCGCGCCGGTTTCGCGGCTGCGCCTGCACCGCCCGAGGAGCGGGAGTTTCGGTCGCCTGACGACGTCAACAGCGATTTGCGGATGGGTGGGCGCCGGTCGAGTTCCTTCTTGAGCTTGGACACGCGCCGGAATTTTTCCAGCGCGCTGTCATAATCGCTCTGCAACATTTCTCCTTCTTCAATCGCGGCCACGTGTTCAACCGTGACCTCTACACCATCCACCGTACTGAGGATGCTGCCACCCATATCGTCCAGGGCACGCGCGAATACTTTAATCTCGCCCAACGCCTTGGCGAATAACTCATCGAATCTCGCACCGAACGCGGCGTTGTAGGCCGAGACCGTGGCCAACACGCCGGGATGATAGAAAGAAGCATCGAGCCATTGCTTCAGTTCGCGCACCCGCGAAATGATTCCGGAGTCGATCAGCGCGTTGAAGTCACGAAAACGGCCAATCTCCTCGCGCAGAGGATCGAAGCGACGCAGCAACTGCACGTGTTCTTCAGGGAGAGAGGGAACATCGGTGTCAGCCAGGATCTCAATCAGCGCAATCTCGAAAGGAGAGAGCGGCAGCGAGCCATCAAGGCCATAGCCGCGTTGCTCCCACTGGCCTTGAACCCGAGGATGGCGATAGAGAAAAGTAGCGATCAAGTCAGTTTTGTCGCGGTTGATATAGCTGGGCTGGCGGCGGCGCACAAAGTATCGGAGTAAGGCCTCGGCAACTTCGGAATCGGTTTCAGGAGTGAGTGCCTGGCGCAGCATGGCGGGGGTGATCGCCATATCCAGCAAGTGCAGCCAGCGATACATCCGGGAAAGAGTCGCGGGAAGATCGCGCTCGGAATGCCGCAGCGAGTCCTCGTCGAGGCCTGCGGGAATGGGCACGTCGCCGCCCAGAGCTGCCCACATGAGCTTCTGGTAGAAACCCTGGACGGTCGCCAGAATACTCAGCTCGAACTTAAGATCCTCACCCAAACAGACTCCCGAGAGCGGGATTTCCCCCGTCTTATAAGGAATTCTTTACTAATGTCTAAGTAGAGACCAAAGTCACTTTGGTCGCAAGTTACCGGCGGAGCCAGACTGTCACGCCAGGTACTGCGGTGACTGTGGTACATGAACTTCCGGGTGAGCGTGAACGTGAGCCATCAGAAAACGACAGTTTTATTGCCGTACACGAGGACTCGGCTTTCGATATGCAGGCGGACGGCGCGGGAGAGGACAACTTTTTCCAGATCGCGACCCCTGCGAATGAGATCTTCGACGGTATCGCGGTGTGAGACGCGGACAACGTCTTGCTCAATGATGGGGCCGTCGTCGAGCACTTCGGTGACGTAGTGGCTGGTGGCGCCGATCAGCTTTACACCGCGTTCGAACGCTTGATGGTAGGGGCGGGCGCCCACGAACGCGGGCAAGAATGAATGATGGATATTGATGATCCGTTGCGGATAGCGGTTCACGAAATTGTTCGAAAGAATTTGCATGTAGCGGGCCAGGACTATGACGTCCGCTGTGTGCTCAGTGATCAGGGCCTGGATTCGTTCCTCTGCCTGGTTCTTGTTGTCTTTGGTGATGGCGACGACTGCGTAAGGAATTTTGTAGAAATCAGCGAGCGGTTGATTGTCGGGGTGGTTGGAGATGATGAGCGGAATGTCGCAGGCGAGTTCACCGCCCTGGTGCCGATACAGAAGATCGATCAGACAATGGTCATACTTTGAGACAAAAATAATCATGCGCGGGCGCTGGGACGACTGCGCCAGACGCCACTTCATCTGAAAGTTCTCGGCAACCGGCGCGAAGTGTTTGCCGAAGTCGGCGAGATCGAGGGCGAAATCTTTGGGATCGAACTCGACCCGCATCAGGAAGAGGCCAGACTCTTCGTCGGCGTGCAGAATGTTGCCGTTGTGCCGGTAGACGAAGTCCGCGATGGATGCTACTTCGCCTTTGCGATCGGGGCAGGCGACGAGGAGGATAGCGGAGTGCTTCATGGGGTGCCGTAGTCCCGGCGTCCGTGATGCTGGCAAGACGTTCGAAGCAACGTCTCTGCGATATTGTTCGTCGAAACGCAGTTCGCTGCGTCTGGGTTTGTCACTACTTTTTCAGATCCTTCAAGATCTCGCGCGCCGCATTGGCCCCTGAGCCGCCGGTCAAGCCCGCACCGGGATGCGTGCCACTCCCGCACAAATACAAATTCTCAATCGGGGTTCGGTAACGCGCCCAATCCAGCAGCGGCCGCATGGTGAAAAATTGGTCGAGAGCCAGATCGCCGTGGAAGATCTGTCCGCCAGTAAGGCCGTAGGTGTCTTCCAAGTCCTGCGGAGTGATGATCTGGTGGGTCAGAATCAGCTCGGGCAGGTTGGGTATGTATTGCGCGAGAGTCTTAACCACGGTCTGTCCCAGCGGCTTGCGTTGAGTTTCCCAATCGCCTTTCAATTTGTAGGGTGCGTACTGCACGTAAATTGACATCACATGTTGGCCTTCGGGCGCCAGCGTGGGATCGGTCAACGACGGAATCGTGGCCTCGAGATAGGGATGCGGCGAGAAATTGCCGTACTTGGAGGCGTCGAACGCCCGCTCCAGATAGTCGATCTCATTCCCGATGTGAATGCGTCCGGTCAACGCGGCGGCATCGCCGTTTTTCAAAGCTGTGAAGTTGGGCAGACCTGAGAGTGCGAGGTTGACCTTCGCCACGGTTCCGTTGCCACGATAGTGCTGAAGCTTCTGCACGAAGTCGGGAGTAAGGTGCGTGGGATCGGTCAGCTTGAGCAGGGTGCGTTTGGGATCGGCGTTGGAAATGACGGCCCCGGCATCGATCTCTTCCCCCGTGGAAAGAATCACGCCGCTGGCCGCCCCGTCTTTCACGCGAATTTCTATGACTTCCGCGCCGCTGCGGATTTCCGCCCCCGTAGCCTGCGCGGCTGAAGCCATTGCCTGGGTGAGCGCGCCCATGCCGCCTGCGGCAAAGCATGCAGAACCCGCGGGATGCGCGTCTCCGGCTGCACGAATCAGAAGAACCAGGGCGCTGCCCGCCGACCACGGGCCCAGAAACGTTCCGAACAGGCCGCGGGCAGCCACTACCGCGCGAAGTAGTTCGGTCTCGAAGTATTCAGCCGCGAGATCGGCGACCGCCATCGGTCCCCAGCGCAGCAGACGGTACATATCTTTCTTGCCGAGATTGCGGATGGCGCGCCCGGTCTTCAACATGCCCCAGAGATCACCGCTGCTGGGGTGGTCAATGTTGGGCGGCGGCGTGGCGAGCGCTTCGCCAATGACCCGGCCCATCTTGCCGAGTGATTCCTGAAACTCGGGATACTTGGCTGCGTCTTTCTGGGAGAAGGCGGCGACTTCCTGCGCGGATTTTCTGGCGTCCTGGTAAAGCGAAAGCGCGCGTCCATCGGGGGTTAAGGCGGTGACACTGACTTCCGGAGTGATTAACCTCAAGCCATGCTTTTCGAGCTTCAGGTCGCGAACGATGTCGGGGCGGATTGGGCCTGCGGTGTGTGCGAGCGTTGAGCAGCGAAAACCGGGATGAAATTCATCAGTAATGGCCGCGCCGCCGACCTGAGGGCGCCGCTCGAGCACCAGCGGTTTGTATCCTGCCTTCGCCAGGTAGAAGGCCGTGACCAGCCCGTTGTGTCCGCCGCCGATGATGACGATGTCGCGCTGGTTAGCCGTGTTCTTGCCGGGCATGCTCAGGCGGCTCCCTTCACGTCTTTGAGGATTTCGAGCGCCGCCAAACGTCCCGGCGCGCCCATGATTCCGCCGCCCGGATGCGCCGCCGAGCCGCAAATGTAGAGGTTCTTGATCGGCGTCCGGAACTGCGCCCACCCTGCAACGGGGCGGAGGAAGAACAACTGCTCCAGCGAAAGCTCACCCTGAAAAATGTTGCCTTCGCTGAGGCCGAACTCGCGCTCGAGATCAAGCGGCGTCACCACCTGCTTGTGCAGGATGATGTCCCTGATATTGGGCGCGTACTCGGCAATGGTGTTGACGACGTTGTCGCCGAACGCTTCTTTCTGATCGTCCCAGTTAATACCGGCGCGCAGCTTGTATGGAGCGTACTGTACGAAGCAGGACATTACGTGCTTGCCGGGGGGCGCGACCGAAGGATCGGTGAGGCTGGGGATGACCACATCAATGTATGGGCGGCGCGAAAAATTTCCGTACTTCGCGTCGTCGTAGGCACGCTCCATGTATTCCACGCTGGGCGAAATTGAAATTGCTCCACGCAGGTGTGCGCCGGGACCAGGCATGCATTTGAAATTCGGCAGTCCATCGAGGGCCATGTTTACTTTGCCGGACGAGCCGCGATACTTGTAGCGGTTTACTTCTTCCAGAAAGTCGCCGGGGAGATGCTCGGGCTCTATGAACTTCGTAAAGGTGAGACGCGGATCGACGCTGGAAGAAATCACATCCGCATAGATTTCATCGCCGTTGCCGAGCACGACTCCCTTGGCGCGGCCGCCCCGGACGATGATCTTTACGATGCCCGACTGGGTGCGAATCTCAACGCCCACTTCTTTCGCAGCATCGGCGATGGCGTTCGAAATCGCACCAGTGCCTCCGCGCGCGAATCCCCAGGCACGAAAAGCGCCGTCGATTTCTCCCATGTAGTGGTGCAGCAGCACGTATGCCGTTCCCGGCGAGCGCACCCCGAGAAATGTGCCGATGATTCCCGAGGCCGACATGGTGGCCTTGAGCACGTCGGTCTCAAACCATTGATCGAGAAAATCAATCGTGCTCATGGTCATGAGCTGTACCTGGTTGTATTTATCCTCGCCGGAGAGCGCTTGGAAGCGGCGTCCGATGAAAAGCAGTTTCATCAGTTCGCGCGGATTCAGCGTGGCCGGATCGGGCGGCACCATGCTGAGAATGGGTTTCACGAAGCGGCACATGGCCTGCATGGCTTTACCGAACTCGTCGTAGGCTTCCGCGTCCACGCGCGAGTGGCGGGCAATTTCGCGGTGCGTCTTGCCATGGTCGTTCACTCGCCACAGGTGATCGCCGTTTGGCATGGGCGTGAATGTTCCGTCGAGCGGGAGAATCTCCAGGCCGTGGCGGGGAAGGTCGAGGTCGCGAATAATTTCCGGCCGCAGCAGCGAGACCACGTACGAGCAGACCGAAAACTTGAATCCTGGGTAGATTTCTTCTGTGACTGCGGCTCCGCCCACGATGTGGCGGCGTTCAAGCACCAGCACTTTCTTGCCCGCTTTCGCCAGATAAGCAGCATTGACGAGGCCGTTGTGGCCTCCGCCGATGACGACCACGTCGTATTTTGATTTGGATCGGTTGGAGGCTGCCATATTTACCCTTTACTTCCCGGCGTTCGCTAAAAACCGCAGGGATTGTAGCAGGTGCGGCCGCGAATAAAAGTTCGAAATATCTTGTCTCGGAAACTTCCATCAGGGAACGCTTCGTGTCTGCGATGAAAGAGCGGGAAGACGAAGCAACGGCGTCAGGCTTAGAGCCCGCTGGGAAGGACGGTCCAGCTTCGCAAGGCGCTCAACGACGATGACAGGTTCGGCTGCATGTGCGTAGAAAAATGACTCGCTCATTCTATCGAGAATTGAGTGTTTTGTCTTTAGGCATGTGTGTCAATCCGCGGCTTAGGGATGACGCCTTCAGGCAAGATTCCGGCCTCCACGACCCCTGTGATCGCGAGGCAGGATTCGCGCAATGTTGCCGGGTCGAGCATGCGGATCATATAATCCAAGGTCGCCTATTTCCCGAGTCAAGGCCAAGGAAAGACACTTTGCCCATTGGAACCGCGTTTCACGAGAGAACATTTCTGCTTTGCCACAGCCTGAATTATCGCGAGTGGTCGGGTTATTACACGGTCAGCGTGTATGAAGTGCACCACGAGCATGAATACAACGCTATCCGCAATGCGGCGGCGCTGATTGATATATCTCCGCTCTATAAATATCTGATCACTGGCAAAGATGCCACCAAGCTGGTGAATCGCATCATCACGCGCGACATCAACAAGGTGAAAGGCGGTCAGGTGATCTACTGCTGCTGGTGCGATGAACAGGGCAAAGTGATTGACGATGGCACGATTTCGCGGCTGGAAGAAAATGTGTATCGCTGGACCGCTGCCGATCCGAGCCTGCGCTGGTTCCGGCAAAACGGCCTGAACATGGACGTTCAGATCGAAGACATTTCAGAAAAAATTGCTGCGCTGGCGCTGCAGGGGCCCACATCGGCAAAGCTGCTCCAGACGGTGGCCGAGGCTGACATTGCGAACCTGAAATATTTTCGTGTGACGCGCGGCAAGATCGCGGGGGTCCCCGTCGACATTTCCCGCACCGGTTACACCGGCGACCTCGGGTACGAAATCTGGATCCCGTGGAATGATGCGGTGAAAGTGTGGGATGCGTTAACAGAGAAGGGCAGGCAGTTCGATCTTCACGCTGCCGGCATGCTGGCGCTCGATGTGGCGCGGGTCGAGGCGGGACTGCTTCTGATTGAAGTCGACTACACCAGCAGCAAGAAGGCGCTGATACCGTCGCAGAAATATTCTGCGTATGAGTTGGGCTTCGCCAAGATGGTCCATCTGGAGAAAGACAACTTCATCGGCAAGCAGGCGCTGGCACGCGATCAGAAGAATGGAGTTCCACGGCAGTTGGTCGGGCTGGAAGTGGATTGGACGGATGTTGAGGCTCTCTATGAGCGATATGGCCTGACGCCGGCGGCACCTACGCAGGCGTCACGAATAGCTGTCCCTGTTTACGCGGATGAAAAACACATTGGTAAGGCCACGACTACCAGCTGGTCGCCCATTTTGAAGAAGCTGATCGCGCTGGCCAGCGTAGAAAGCGAATATTCGAAGCCGGGCACTAAGCTGCAGATGGAGATTACGATCGAAGCGATTCGGCTCCAGACGAATGTGACCGTGACGACGCTGCCGTTCTTTAATCCGGCACGGAAGACGGCTACGACGGGCTAGACGTTTGAATTAATTCTGATTGGCTGCGGGACAAGGCCCCTTGCCTCACTCCCATTTTTGGATTTACTTCTTCGATGAATCAGGCAGGCCGACGGAGTGATACGAGACCGCCGCGGCTGCTCTGTTGCTGGTTCTCTTCCAATACAGAAAGCCGGGTATGCCCAGCAGCACAATCACCGTGCCCGCGAGCGATTCTTTAGGTCGAGTCAGGATCGTATTCAGCGTCCATGCGGTGCCGATAATCACATAAATCACCGGCAGCCAGGGATAGCCGGTGCACCGGTACGGGCGCGGAGTGTCCGGACGCTTCCAGCGCAACAGAAACATGCCGATCACGGTGAGCGTGTAGGACAGCACCATGCCGAACATGACATAGGTATAGAGCTGGTCGTAACGCCCGCTGAGCGTAAGAACGGCTGCCCAGATACCCTGTCCAATAAGGCTGAAGGCGGGCGTGCGCCACTTGGGATGAACCTGGGCCATGCTGCGAAAGAACGCGCCATCGCACGCCATGGCGTAGTAGACACGCGCCCCCGAGAGCGTGCAGGTGGCGGCAGCGCCGAAGCATGAGACTGCGATCATGGCTGAGAGCCAGAGCGCGGCTCTGGAAGAAAACAGCGCGACAGCTGCAGCGTGCGCGATGGTCTCGTGCCTGGCGACCTCGGTTCCGGGCAGCGCATATACGTAGGCCACGTTCATGGAAACGTAGATCACGCCGACAATCACGACCCCCAGCAGCATGGCGAGCGGAACGTTGCGGCGTGGTTCTTTTACTTCCCCAGCGACCCAGGTGATGTAGACCCATCCGTCGTAGGCCCAAAAAACGGCAATCATCCCCACGCCGATAGCCGAAAGTAGTTGCCAGGGGCCGAGACCCAGCGTGAGGCCTCCGGTTGTTCCCCAAGCTTCGGTAGTGAAGTGTGACCAGTCCCCTTTGCCGATGGCGAATCCCAGGATGACGAATGCCGCCATGGCAGAAAACTTCGCCCAGGTTGCGACGTTTTGCAACATCGCGCCGCGGCGCAGGCCTATCACGTTCATCCCGGTCATGACTGCGATCAGGAGCAGTGCCAGGACGTGAGCGCGAGTCAGCACGATTCCTGCCAGCGAGAAGACTATGTGCTGCTGCGAGAAGAGATGAAATATCTGGCCGGTGTATGCAGCAGCGCCCACCGACAGCGCGGCGATGCTGCCACCGTTGGCGACGCTGAAGAGCATCCAGCCGTAGAGGAAGGCGACCAGATCGCCATAGGCCTCGCGCAGGTAGACGTATTGGCCGCCGGAGTCGGGGAACATCGAGCCCAGCTCCGCGAAGGCGAAGCAGGCGCAAAGCGAAATCAGACCACCTAGCACCCACACCATCAGAAACCAAGCAGGATGGGGAAGCGGCGCTGCGATATCTTTGGCAGTAAGAAAAATGGACGAGCCGATGATGCCGCTGACCAGGAGCAGCACGGAATCGAGCAGGCCGAGGCCGCGAACCAGCGTCGGCTGCGAAGATGAAGATTTGCTGTCGGGGCCTGTAGAAACAGCGACGGAATCCATGGTCATCCGATGCCTAATTCATCGGGGGATTCCAGCGGGGTTCCGCATCGACGGCAGATGACCGCGGAGCAGTCTCCGCATGTCAGCGGATCATCGACTTCCTTGGCGCATTGCGGGCAGTAGAACGGTCCAGGTCCAGTCGGCGGAGGCGGATTCTGAGGACGTGTCCCCATGAGAAAGAAAACTGTAGCACAGAGCGGGAACTGCCGTCCTCCGCGGCAAGAGTTAACCCCTACTGCGACCAGGAAGCATTCATGTTAAAAATACATAGAGGCGCAAACCGCGAAGGACGCGAAAGGTCACGAAGGAAACCAACTTGCCCGACAAACCTCTCACTCCCGACGAAAAGCTGCAACATGAATTCAATCGCTGGGCCGCCGAAGGCGAGGGCGAGAAGATGGAGCGCCATCATCTCGACATCACCGCCAAAACCATTCGGTTAATGAACCTCCGTCCGGGCGAGCGCGTGCTCGATCTGGGATGCGGTTCGGGATGGGCAACGCGTCTGCTGGCCCGGCTGGTTGGGGACGGGCCAGAGGGATTCGGGCAGGTCGTGGGTCTAGATGTTTCGGATGAGATGGTGCGGCAAGCGCGGGAAGCGTCGAAGGACTTTGAGAATATTTTGTATGTTTGGGGCTCGGCGCAGCAGATTCCGTGGGAGGAGAATTTCTTTGACAAAGTTCTGTCGGTCGAATCTTTTTACTACTATCCCGATCAGGATCGCGCCCTGATGGAGTTATTCCGCGTGATGTCTCCGCGGGGCAAGCTGTTTATTCTGATCAATCTCTACAAAGACAATCAATCTTCGCTGCAGTGGGTAGACCAGCTCAGGGTTCCGGTTCACGTGCGCTCTGCCGCGGAGTATGTTGATCTGCTGAAGAAGCACGCGTTTGAGAACGTCGAAGCGCGCCGCATCCCCGACGACACGCCCACGCCAGATGGCTACCAGACAAAGTCGTTCAACAGTCTGGAAGACCTGCGAGCCTTCAAGCTCGCAGGCGCGTTGCTGCTGATGGCTTCAAAACCTGATCTTCGCACTCCAGCTCCGGGATACACGATTTATTAGAGTATTGCAGCGCTCTCTGCGGCCGTACTCCGCGAACTCTGCGATCCGAGCCTTTAGATTTCGCTATCGTCGTCATTGTCCTCATCGCGGTCACGATCGCGTCCACCCAAATCCTTGATCGGGCTCAAAGCGCGGCCATCCTCAGCATGGCGAATCTCAATTCTGCCGTTTACATTTTCCAGCTTAATCCGCGCGCCTCCGCCGGCCAATTCTCCACGCATGTCGCGGCCCACGTACCTGTGACGATTCACGTGCAAGCCGAAATCGTTCTCGATGTCTCCCGACACTGTATTGGCTTCGATTTCGGCCTTGGCGTCCGACGGAATCGTGAGCTTCACCGATCCATTTACTGAGTTTAGCTCGAGGGCCGATCCGCTGAGATGCGAGAAGCGGGCATCCAAGCGGCCGTTGATGGTGGACAATTGTGCGCGGCCGGAGAGGTCTTTGGCTTCGAGCTTGCCATTGATGCAACTCGCTCGTACTTCACCGCTAACCCCGGCGACATCGAGCGATCCGTTGATCAGCTTGATCTCGTCCAGATGCGCACCAAGCGGAACGGTGACTGTGTATTCGACGCTCGGCGGATTGTTGTGCCAGTTGTCGTCGTTCCAGGTTTGATCGCGGTCGCGGTACTTTGTGCGAATGGAAACATAATCCCTGCCTGCATCGATCTCGATGCGAGCTTCGTCGAGCCGCTCTTTGGTGCTGGCGCTATTGATGGCATCGACCTTGACTTCATTCCGGTCCCAGGTGGAGATGTGCACCGGGCCGTTGATATTGTCGAGCTCGACTCGGCCATCGGGAGTGAGGGTGTAGGTGTGGTGAAATTCTTCCGTGACGGCTCTCCGGTAATCGGAGGCGTGCGCTCCCACGGCGAGCATAACCAGCGCGCCGGCAGTTCCGAGAGCGGCACCGACCCAGGTGGCGATTTGGGAATGGCGATTCATGGTTCCTCCCTATTTCTACAACGTCTTAGACGGTACTCGGAGGAATTCGTGAGTGCCGTAGTTGAATGGGGTCCGTTTTGCACCGGAGACTGGAAGGATTACCTCGGTTACGTTCCTCGGTACGGCTGGATAGGGGACAATTGCCATCACGGGGTAAGAGAGGTCTGCGAATTGAAGTCCGGCACAAGAAGATCGCCTTTGCGGCGGTGGGGACAGCTTTCATCCCGAGTCCCCTGTCTGTTCATTTCCTTTTTGTTGGCCCTCCTTGGTGCGGAAACAACGGGTGCCCAAACGCCAGATCCGGAGAAGCCGGTTCCTATCCTTAGCGGGAGCGCCGGGTACTTCACCAATGTCACTGGAGGTCAAGCCCAACTCAACCCAAAGACGAGTCCTGTTCTCCTCCTACCCATCGGTGACCGCTGGCTGATTGAATCTAGAGGGGAATTCGAGGGGGATTTTCGGCGCACCGGTGGTACCGGAGCCTATGCAGGCCCGGTCAACAAACATCTCGACTACTTCGAACTCGACTACATCGCCAACCGTTACCTCACGGTCACGACGGGCCGGTTCTTGACCCCTTTCGGCATCTTCAACGAGCGGCTGTATCCCATATGGATACGCAGTCTGCAGCCTGACCCGCTCATTTTTCCTATCGCGACCGGCTCCAGCGACGGAGCCATGTTGCGTGGTGGATTTAGGCTGGACGCCAAAGCCAACATGAACTATGCGGCCTACGTCTCAGTCACGAGCATCGGCCTCGGCGGGGTCGAATCACAACGTCTGGCGGGAGGGCGAGTGGGCTTCTTTCTGCCAGGTCCGAGGATCGAGGCTGGCGCGTCCTGGCAAAAGTTGCTGCAAGATGAGCGTTCGAATGCGTTTGGATTTCACTTTGCGTGGCAGCCGGTCCGTCTGCCTCTCAATCTGCGCTCGGAGTATGCCCGATCCTTCCAGGGAAGCGGGTATTGGATCGAAGGAGCATACCGCCTAACCCAGGTTTCGTTCTGGCAGAAGGCAATGCGCCACATGGAAATTGCGGCGCGCGCACAGCAATTCTTTATCGGCCAGATCAGTTACAACGACGCTCAACAATATGGCCTGCCCGGTGTAAGCACTCGTGAAGGCGATTTGGGACTTAACTACTACTTGCACGATGGACTCAAAGTTGCGGCCAGTTATGGCCGCCAATTCAGCTCGGATGGAAATTTGAATCTGTGGACAGTGGGGCTTGCTTACCGCTTCGCTTTCCCACTCGGACGGCTGGGGGCACAATGAAGGCAACGATTCTGGCAATTGTCTGGAGCGTGCTGGTGCTGGTTTCACTCGGTGCTGCCGCCACGCCGCCGGGGAAGAACGCGAATACAGTCGCCGCCATCGTGACCAACAACGACAATGCAGACACCATGCGGGTACAAGGTGAGCTACGTTTTCGCACCAACTGCGGCCGATGCCACGCGGCTCCGCACAAGTTTCCTCCGCGCATGATGGCAACTATTGTTCGACATATGCGGGTTCGGGCGACCATTACGGATGAAGACATGCGCCTCGTCCTCTTCTACATGACGCAGTAGCCTTGTCCCGGGTTTGACAGGTAGGAACGTGGGGAAATTCATTCTTCGTGGGTTCTTGAGAATCGCCGCGGCTGCCGTGGTCTTCACCGCGCTGCTTCTTCACGCTCAGATCCGCGTCATTGAATTGCTGGCGGACAAGGACAGCCGGTATAAGATAGGCGGCACGGCTAGTCCAGAGATCACATTGACCGCTGGAGAACAAATACTTTTGCGCGTAACCGCGCGCAGAGGAAAATCGTGGAATCGCGATGGATCGATACATGGCTTTACCCTGCTGCGAGCCAAGGACCGGTCTAAAGTAGAGGGATGGAGCTTGCTGTTCAAGGCAGGCACGCAGCAGTTCCTTCTGACTGCCCCTGACGAGGCGGGCGACTATGAAGTGGTGTGCACCGTGATTTGCAGTGAAGATCACGAGGGCATGCACATGAAGTTGGTCGTCCTTCCCAAAGGAGGTTGAGGAATAGAGCATGAATCGAATCGCAATTCTATGCGCAGCGGGGATCCTGGCATGGGCCAACGCGGCTTATGCTCAGGCTGGGGCGTCAAAGACATTTCGCGGCGAGATTTCAGACAGTCAGTGTGCCCTTAACGTTCACTCGCTCACTCGCTCGCACGAAGAGATGCTGAAATCAAAGTCCATGGGCGGGACGTCGCGTTCGTGCTCTCAGTACTGCATTGAGCATCTGGGAGGTGAACTGGTCCTGTCGTCCGGCGCCACCGTGTTTCGCCTCGACAATCAGAGTGCTGCCCGAGAGTATGCCGGTCAGAAGGCTAAGGTCGTCGGCACACTCGATCCTAAGACCAAAACTGTTCACATTGTGAGCATTGTCCCCGATACGCAACCGC
>Ga0137377_10002772_pt1 | contig 13187 bp, 11 predicted proteins | sample SagtaG_22_FD_104815 | JGI IMG/M metagenome (GOLD analysis project Ga0137377, IMG submission 104815) | Vadose zone soil microbial communities from Sagehorn Ranch, Mendocino, California, USA - Sage2_L_40_16 metaG | ecosystem: Environmental > Terrestrial > Soil > Vadose zone | place: USA... | reverse complement strand
TCGCCGGCGCCTTGATGTGGGTGTCGGTCACACTGATCTATCTCCTGCCGGCCGTAGTGATCACGATCGAGCTCCTGTCGCCCCCGCGGACGGACTCGATCGGAGCGGCGCGCCGTCGGGCTGCTGTAGAGCGATCGGCAAGGAAGTCGACCGATCGGCACGCGTCCTTCCCGAGTTCCTTCCAGCGAGCACCGTCACGGACGGCACGGTAGTTGCCAGACTGCTCCCCGTGAGCGTCGATGTGCCGGTGTCGGCCGGGCCGGCGACGACGCGCCTCGCGCGCTACTGGCCCCATCTGCTCGTCCCGCCGATCGCGATCCTGCTGTTCGTCCTCCATGAGCACCTGGCGTCGGCGCGCCGGGCGGCGGTCCGATGACGGTCGGGAGGAGGCTCGGTATCGCGAAGCCGGCGTAAGCCGGTCGAAGCTCAGCCTCCGTCGTGCTGCCGGTGATAGAGCTCGAGCGATACGAGGCGCGCCAGCAGAAGCACGGGGAAGAGTTGGCCCATCATGCCTTCCAGGGCGGCAATCGAGCGCGCAATGGGATGGAGCGGTGTGATGTCACCATAACCGACGCTCGTCAAGGTCGTGAGGCTGAAGTAGAGGAGTCGGAAGCGTAGAGTTTGCGGCGCCGCCGTGGCGGGGAAGGTGAACGCTACGGGATCGCTCAGGTCGACCAGCTGGTACGCCAGGGCCCAGCCGTACGCGAGGAGCAGGTAGGCGGCGACCGCGCCTTCGATACGATACAGGGTGATCGGTCCTGCGCGGAATACCTCGAGGAGAATGAGTGCGGTGATGATGGCGGTGAATGTCAGGGACAATGCAGTGTCGGCACGCCCGAGCTCGACGGTCGGGTGATCATGGTAGGTCCAGTGAGTCACGAGTCCGGCCACGACGAGCACGCCGACGAGGGTTCGGACGATCCCGCGGCTCCGAAACGCGATCACGATCCCCGACACCAGAACGATGGAGTGGACCACGGGCTGCACTACGTGCGACGTTCCCCCTTGAGCGAGCGGTGCGACGACGAAGACATCGACGGCCAACGTGATGAGGAGGGCGCCGAGACCCCATTCACGGGCTCGTCGGCCAATGAGCGAGCGTCCTGTCGTCATGGTCACGTCACGATGCAGCGCCGCAATTCCTCCTGCCGTTACGGTCGCGCCAGATCGCCGGTGCTGAACGCGAAAGCCGCGGCGCGAGTGCGGACTTCCGCGCGCGCAGCCGTGTCCGCCGTGCGTGCGCGGGCCAGGTTGCGCTCCGCCTCGCGGACGTCGGGGAACGTCGAGAGGCCGTTCCGGTACGATTCCAGCGTCGCGTCCCACGCCTTCTCGGAGGCGGCGAGCAGCGCGGCCGCCGCGTCGTGCTTCGCGAGCGCGACCTTGGTGTCGTTGTACGACTTCCACACCTCGCGCACCGCCTTGTCGGTCGCGTGCTCGAGCTCGGCGGTCGCCTGGCGCTGCGTCGACTCCGCGAGGCGTACCTTGTTCCGGCGCTCGAACCCGTCGAACAGCGCCCACTCGAACCGGAAGCCCGCGTCGTACTGGAGCTCGTGCACACCCTGGTAGGCGCTGTTTTCGACCTTCAGCTCCCCGATGTTCCCGCCCACCGCCGCGCGGGCGGCGAGCTTCGGCCAGTAGTCGGCGCGCGCCCGTCGCACCTCGGCCTCCCCGGCGCGCACGGCGGCGAGTCCCGCGATCAGGTCCGGCCGCTGCCCGATCGCGCGATCGATCGCCTCGTCCACCGACTCCTCGAGGCCGGACGGCAGCGGCTCCTGCGAGATGTCGGCGATGTCGATCGGCGTCCCGGGCCGGATGCCGATGCTCTCGAGGAGCGCCATGCGGGCGTCGTGCTCCGCGGCGAGCGCGTCCTGGAAGTCGTACGTCGCCCGAGCCGTCTCCTCCTGCGCCTGGAGGACCTCCGGCAGCGTGGCGAGCCCGTTCTGCTTGCGCGCGGTCGCCGCGTCCTCGAGGCTTCGCGCCGCGACGAGCGCCGCGCGCCCGACGACGACCTTGCCGCGCACAGACGTGAGGGCATGGAAGTCGCGCGTCACCGCGAACACGATCTGCTGGTGCTTCGCGTTGAAGCCGGCGACCGCCTCCATGGCGAGCGCGCGCGCGGCGTCGACGGCCGCGTCGCGCCGGCCGAAATCGAGCAGGAGCCACTCGAGGCTGAGCGTGGGGATGACGAAGTGCGTGTCGGCCGTGAAAACGCCGCCGGGAGTGACGGTCGTCGGGATCGGGATCGGCACGTGGGCGACGGCGCCGGTCGCCGCCGCGGCGAGGGCGGGATAGTACGTGCCCTCCGCGAGGCCTATGCCGATCGCCGCCTGGCGGGCACGTTCCCAGGCGACGCGCGTCTCCGGGTTGGTGCGCTGCGCAATATCGATCAGCTCGCCGAGGCCGTACGTCTTCCCCGGATCGATCGACACCGAGCCCGGCTCGCGCGCCTTCTCGGGCCGGGACAGCGCGGCTGAGTAGGCGGACAGCTCCGGGGCCTTCCACGGGCGAGCGGGAGACGGCGGCGCGTTGTCGAACGGCTGCAGGGCCGCGCAGGCGCTGAGCAGCGGCATCAGGAACGCCAGGAGCGCGGAACACGCACGCATGCGGCGCCCGAGCGCCCTCACGCGGCTAGACCGGCGGCGAGGCGCTCGATGCGCGGGGTGAGCTCTCGGTAGAGCGCTACGCGGGCCTCGACATCGTGCGACAGGTGGCGGCTCGCGATGCCCGCGGCCGCCTGATCGGCGACCGCGGCGAGGTGGACGCGAAGATCCGGAAGCGTGCCCGCAGCGCCGTTGACCACGCGCACGGCGATCGTGTCGAGGCTGTCCGCCACGGCGGCGTCGAAGCTTCGCATCGCGTCGCCTAGCGCATGCGGAAGCGGCGGACCGACTTCGAGCGGTTGGCGCACGATCGCGAGCTGCGTGAGGAACACCGACTGCGCGTCGGCGGCAGCCCGCTGGAGACGGTCGCGGGCGGCGAGCCCCTCGTCCGACGGATCGCCGGGCTCGAACGCCGCCTGGTCCGCCAGCTGCTGGGCGGCCGCGAAGTCGTGCGCGGCCTGGAGCCGCGCGCTCTCGGCTGCGGGCGCGACGCCTGCCCGGTCGCTCACGCCGGCGAGGCGCGCCATCGCGCGGATGGCGGAGGCGAGGCTCGTCCACATGGCGTCCGCGGCGCGCACCGGCCAGATCCAGTGGAAGACGAGCGTGATGACGGCGTTGCCGAGCAGGATGCCGATCAGCCGATCGCGGATCGTGTAGAAGTACCAGTTCGGCCCGAAGCCCTGGATGACGCAGACGTAGAACGCGAACGCGATCTGCACGCCGGCATACGCGATCCGTGGGCTACCGAGGAGCACCCACGCGGCGACCGCGGTCCCGGCCGCGACGACGAGCACGAGCGACGTGATCGACTCCATCCGGGGGACGACGAACAGGATGGTGAGGAATCCCATCGCCGCACCGACCACCGCGCCCGAGATGCGAAGCATCCCCTTCTCGACCGTCGCACCCTCGCTGCCGAGCGCGACGATCAGGCAGGTGACGATGCACGTCCGGATGCCGGGCCAGTCGACCGCGCTCTGGAGCACGTAGCAGATCATGACCGCCAGCGTGCCCTTCAGCGCGTAGCGGACGTAGGCAGGGTTCGTCAACGCGTCGGGCACGAACAGGCCGGTCGCGCCGGCGGGCGGGACGTCGACGACCGCGCCGTCCGGCCCGAGCGCCTGGCGCATCAGCCCGGCGACGTGCTCGAGCTCGCCGAGCACGGGGACGATCCCCGAGCCGCCGCGCGCAGGCGACCCGCCGTCCGCGGCCGGCTCGCTGGGCGCGACGAGCACGCCGTCGAGCGCGCGGCGGATTTCGGCGCAGTCCGCGGCGACGCGCTCGAACCGCGCGCGCTCCCCCGCGCCGAGCGGCGTCGGCGGCAGGAGCTCCAGCGCGGCGGCGCTGCTGACCAGGCGGTCGGCCAGCGTCACGAGCGCGCTCCGCTGAGCGTGCCGGGACCGGAGCGAGGGATGCGCGACGTCCGCGCTCTTGAGGAGCAGGAGGAGCCGCGCGATGCCTGCCCGGGCGAGCTCGCGGGCGCTCGACTCGGCGCTCCGGGTGCCGAGGCGGCGGCCGATCGCGTCCTCCGCGGCGTGCACGCGCGCGACGAGCTCCTCGCGGAGGACCGCCTCGGGATCCTTCCGCGCGATGAGCAGGTTGGCAGCGACGGCGCCCGCCAGGCCGAGCGCGAACACCGACCAGAGCCAGAGGATCCCCCGGACCGCGAGGTCCGGCACCGGGACGAAGTCGGGCACCGTCATGCTGAGCGTGCCGATCAGGCCGATCACGAAGCCGAGCGCGCCGATCACGAACGTCTGCCGGAGGAACAGGCCCGCGGCGGCCATCGTCGCCATCAGACAGAACCGGAGCGCCGGCGCGTCCATCGCGAAGGTGAGCAGGACGAGCGGGATCGCGAGCCCGACGGTGAGCGCGACCACGAAGACGAGGCCGGTGAGCAGCGACTCGCTCGACTCCTCCATCGACACCCGGGTCACCATCCAGACCGACAGATGGGCCTCGGGGATGCGGAGAGTCATGCAGAGGACGAGCACCACGACGCACGCGACGACCACGCGGAACGTGGCGACCATCCGCCCGGGGAACGGGGCGAGCTCACGACGCAGGAACGCGAAGAGGGCTGCGGGGTCCGCCGGCGTGCGGGCTGGCAGCGGGAGCGATGCGACCGGTGTGGCGGACATCGCTAGGGACCGGCGAGCGCGGTCCGGTCGGCCGGCCAGCCGCGGACGATCGCGACGGCCGACGCGCCGACCCGGAAGACGCCCGCCGGATCCGGGTCCTCGATGCGGATGCGGACCGGAAAGCGCTGCGCGATGTGCACCCAGTTGAGCTCGCGCTTGATCTGCGGCAGGCCGGCCACGATCGGCTGATCCTCGGGGTTCACGGCCCAGCCGATGCCCTGGACGGTGCCGCGGAAGCGGTAGCGGGGGTTGGTCAGCACGTAGACCTGTGCCTCCATCCCGGGGCCGATGTGCTTGAGCTCCGTCTCGCGGTAGTTCGCCAGCACGTACCAGGTGCGCGCGTCGACGAGCGAGAAGACCGGAGTCGGCCCCGGGCCGACGAACGCGCCGATCGCCGTGTGCAGGTTGACGACGAGCGCATCGAACTGGGCGTGCACGTAGCAGTACGCGAGGTCGAGCTCCGCCTTGCCGCGGGCCGCGAGCGCCGCGTCGCGCTTGGCGTGGAGCGCCTCGAGATCCCCGACGTCCTTGTCCGCCTGGTCCATCTTCCGCCGCGCCTCCTCGAGGCCGGCGGCCGCGCTGAGCTTCGCCGTGCGGGCCTGGTCGATCTTGTCCGGCGTCACGTACTCGCGGGACAGGAGCGGCTCGAGACGGTGCAGGTTGTCCGTGGCGTTCTTGAGCTGCGCCTCCATGCCCTGCACGCTCGCCCGGGCGGCCTCGACGGCGAATCGCTGCCCCTCGATCTTGCGCTCCGTGACCGCGATCTCGCCGTCGAGCGCCGCGACGTCCGCCCGCGCGCGCTGCACGGCGAGCTCGTACGGACGCGGGTCGACGACGAGGAGCAGGTCGCCCTCCTTCACGCGCTGGTTGTCCTGGACGTGCAGCTCGGTGATCGTCCCGCTCACCTGCGGCACGACGCCGATGACGTCCGCCGTCACGACCGCGTCGTCCGTCTGCGGGTGACGCACCACGCGTCCGACGACGACGACCGCAAGGATCACGAACCCGGCGACGATGCCGAAGACGACCAGCCTGCCAAGACGGCGTCGATCCGCCATTCTAGCTCCCGAACACCACCAGCCACGCGGCAAAGCTGAGGAGACCGACGAGGCACGGATAGACCAGCACCGCGGGTTCGAGATACGCCGCGACGTCGATCGCGACCAGCACCCGCCGGACGACGACGGTCAGCACGATGCCGACGATGATCGAGATCAGCCAGGCCGGGAAGAACGAGCCGAGGATGTTGACCGACGGGGACACCCCACAACCGACGACGCTGACCAGAATGCCTGCCGCCGTCCGGCGCAGACGAAGTCGCATGCGGGTCGCGCGCACGTCTGGCTTCATGCCAAGCACGGCATCACCAACGCAAGCCCCGTGCCTGAAGGGGCGGGGGGATCGAGCCGCCGTCTTGGGGCCTCGAGGGGCGACTCGAGCGCCCGGATGACGCCAGATGTCGAGATGTCGTCATCGCATCGCGGCACCGACAGCCACCGCGCTGAGGGCCGGTGTCGGATGGCGGAGCGAGGCAGCGACCGGATCGGACCTGTCCGGTCGTGGCACAGCGGTTGCTCGAAGTGATCCAATGTCGCCGCGTTCCGGCTCCGGGCTCCATCGCCTTGCCGTCGCGACGGCGGGAGCGACGCTCGTGCTGCTCTTTCTCGGCGGGCTGGTCACCAGCACCGGCTCGGGCCTGGCGGTTCCCGACTGGCCACTGTCCTTCGGACAGGTCTTCCCGCCCATGGTCGGCGGCGTGCTCTTCGAGCACGGTCACCGGCTCGCCGCGACCGCCGTCGGCTGCCTCACCGTCGTGCTCGCGCTGTGGACGGTGGTCGGCGATGCGCGGGCCAGCGTGCGTGCGCTCGGGCTCCTCGCGCTGCTCGCCGTCGTGCTGCAGGGCCTCCTCGGCGGGATCACCGTCCTCTACAAGCTACCGCTCGCCGTGTCGGTGACGCACGCGTGCCTCGCGCAGACGTTCTTCTGCTTGACGGTGACGCTCGCGCTCGTCACCAGCCCCGCGTGGTCGGCGCCGCGGCCGCGCCGCTCTCCGGCGGCGCTGGCCGTCCTCGCCGGGCTCACGACCGCGGCCGTCTTCGGCCAGCTCGTGCTCGGCGCGCTCATGCGCCACGTGCACGCGGGCCTCGCCATCCCGGACTTCCCGCTCGCCTTCGGCCGGCTCGTTCCCCCGCTCGTGACGCCCTACATCGCCGTCCACTTCGCGCATCGGATCGGTGCGCTCGTGGTTGCCGTGGCGGTCGGCTCGACGGCCGTGCACGTGCTCCGCCACACAGACGACCCCTGGGTCCGGCGGCCCGCGCTGCTCGCCGGCGGACTCGTAGTTCTCCAGGTGACCCTGGGCGCGCTCACGATCTGGTCCCGACGCGCCGTCCTGGCGACCACCACGCACCTGGTGGTCGGTGCCGCCCTCCTCGCCACCTGCCTCGTCCTCACGCTCCGGGCGACGCGCGTGACGCTGATCCAGCCGCGGACCGTCGACCCGGTCGGCGTGCGACGCGGGGCACTCGCGTGACGCCCGTCGTCGCCGTGTGGCAGGCAGAGGCCGCGTGGCGTCGGCTGAGTGACTATCTCGCCCTCACCAAGCCGCGTGTGGTCGCGATGGTGCTCGTCACGACCGCCGTCGGCTTCCACCTCGGCTCGGTCGGAAGCCCGCTCTTCCTGCGGCTGCTCTACACGCTCGCCGGAAGCGCGCTCGCCGCGGCTGGCACGCTGGCGCTGAACCAGTACATGGAGCGGGATGTGGACGCGCGCATGGAGCGTACGCGTCACCGGCCGCTGCCCGAGGGACGCGTGCATCCCGGCGAGGCCCTTGGTCTCGGATGTGCGCTCCTCGTCGCGGGCGTCGCGCTCCTCGCCCTCGCCGTGGAGCCCCTCGCCGCCGTAGTGACCGCCGCGATCGCGATCATCTACCTGCTCCTCTATACGCCCCTCAAGCGCGTGAGCTCGCTCTGTTCCCTGGTGGGCGCCATACCCGGAGCGCTGCCGCCGGTGGCGGGCTGGGCGGCGGCACGCGGGACGCTCGGTCCCGAGCCGTGGATCCTGTTCGCGATCATGTTCCTCTGGCAGATCCCCCACACGCTGGCGATCGGGCGCTTGTACCGCGACGACTACGCGCGCGCCGGGATCCGCGTGCTGCCGGTGGTCGACCGCGACGGCCGGACGACCGGCCTCCAGGCGGTGACCAACTGCCTCGCGCTCCTCCCGGTCGCGCTCCTGCCGACCGTGGTCGGACTCGCCGGCGCCGCCTACTTCCTGGTGGCGCTCGTGCTCGGCCTCGCGTTCCTCTGGAGTGCGGTCGGCCTCGCTCGGGGCGGCCGCGCCGCCGACGCCCGGCGGCTCCTCTTCACGTCGCTCGTCTATCTCCCGGTCGTTCTCGCCGCCATGGCCCTCGACAAGCTCGCCTCATGACCGCCGGCCGCGGCATCGTCCACTCCGAGCGGACGGGAGCCGAAGCGCGGCGCGCGGGATCGCGCCTGGACGGTCTCCAGCTCTGGGTCGCGCTGCCACTAGCGAACGAGGAGGCCGACCCGAACTTTCACCTGACGAGAGCGACGGGGGTTGAATGGACGCCGTGCCTCGCGCAGAAAGACGGGCGGAGGTCACGGCATGAAGCTCTACTACTCGCCCGGCGCCTGCTCGCTCTCGCCGCACATCGTGCTCCGCGAAGCGGGGATACAGGCCGATCTCGAGCAGGTGGACCTGAAGACCAAGCGCACGAAGTCGAACGCCGACTTCACCGCGATCAATCCCAAGGGCCAGGTCCCGGCGCTCGTGCTGGACGACGGCCAGGTGCTCACCGAGGGCCCGGCGGTCGTCCAGTACCTCGCCGACCGAAACCCCGACGCGAAGCTCGTCCCGCCGAACGGCACGATCGAACGCTATCGGCTGCAGGAGTGGCTCAACTTCATCACCTCCGAGCTCCACAAGTCGTTCGGCGCGCTCTTCAACTCGGAGGTGCCCGCCGACTACAAGCAGTTCGCGAAGAACCTCATCGCGAGCCGCTTCGCGTACGTCGACCGGCACCTCGCCCAGCACGGGCCGTTCCTCATGGGGCCGCAGTTCACGGTCGCCGACGCCTACCTCTTCACCGTCGCGAACTGGACCCACTTCCTGAAGATCGATCTCGGCCAGTGGCCGAACCTGAAGGCGTACGTCGAGCGTGTCGCCGCGCGGCCGAAGGTGCAGGAGGCTCTGAAGGCCGAGCGACTCGTCAGGTGATCGCATCAGGCCGGCGCGTCCGGCGACGCCGTGCGGCTTGCGCCGCCAGGAACCAGACGATGGCGAGATTCACGACGAGGATCAGCAACCGGCCCGCTCGCGGCCGGCGTGCGAGCTCGACCACCTCGAACGGCAGGAGCGATCCAGTCGTGATCACGACCAGCCACGGCCCCCAGGTGAGCCCGCGGTAGAGCACCCATCCCTCGCACAGCGTCAGCGCGCCGTCCAAGACGAGCGCGCCCGCCGTGAGCGCGACGTTGCGCGCGGTCGCGGCGCGCGCGAGCAGGTCGGTGAGCCGGAGGCTCCACGCCGCGGTCATGTGCGCGCGGAGCGCCGCGTCGAGCGCGCCGACTCGATCCGCCGCTCCATTGAGGACCACGCCGCCCAGCAGCGCGGCGAGCGCCAGCTCGCCGCACGCCTTCACGAGCTTGTACGCGATGACGAGACGGAGCCCGAGCTCGGCCGGGCCGTGTCGCTGCCGATGCCTGGTCAGAGGCCCGCGTCCCTCGCCGCGAGCTGTCCGATCGCCGACCAGTCGAGCGCCTCGCCGCCGCGCGCGAGAAGGGTCAGGAGCCGATCGTGGAGCAGGCTCGCGAGCGGCATCGGCACGCGAAGACCGTCCGCCGCCGCGAGCCCGAGCCGGATGTCCTTCGCCCCGAGCGGTGCCGCGAAGCCCGCGGGCTCGAACTTCTCCTCGACGATCTGTCCGCCGTAGGTCCTGTAGACGGGCGCGGTGAAGAGCGTCGACGTCAGAAAGTCGAGATACTGCCGCGGGTCGATCCCGGCCTTCCGCACGAGCGCCAGCGCCTCACCCAGCGTTTCGATCACCGACGCGATCAGGAAGTTGCCGCTCAGCTTCACGAGGTTCGCCGCCTTGGGCTCGTCGCCGAGTTGAAAGGTCTTCTGCCCCATCGCCTCGAACAGCGGCCGGCAGGCTTCGACGACGTCCGGCGCGCCGCCGGCGACGATGAAGAGCTTGGCCGCGGCCGCGGCTTCCGGCCGACCGAAGACCGGAGCCGCGACGAAGCGCTGCCGAGCATTCGCGTGCGCCGTCGCGAGCCGCTCCGACAGCGCGACGCTGATCGTGCTCATGGAGATGTGGATCGCGCCCTCGCGCAGCGCGCGGATCATGCCGTCGTCGCCGAACACGACCGCCTCGACGCTGGCGTCGTCCGCCAGCATCGTGATGACGGCGTCGCCGCCGCAGGCGTCTCGCACCCGCGTCGCGGCGCGCGCGCCCTGCTCCACGAGGGGGCGCGCCCGGCTCGGGGTACGATTGTAGACCGTCACCCGGTGGCCGGCGCGAAGGAGGTTCGCCGCCATGCCGGCGCCCATGTGCCCGAGGCCGATGAATCCGACGTCCATGATGTCGTGCCCTCCTCCGCCGTCGTGCTCGCAAGCGGCGTGCCGCCCGTGTGGCATGTCTGCCGACGGATCGACAGAGACGAGCCGACGGTGGCGGCGGATCTCTGTCGGCTTGACGCTCGCCGTAGCGCGTCGCTCACCCGCCGCGCGCCGCGACTTGCCGATGGGACCGCGCCGCGCGGGGGGGAAGTCTGCCTTCGGACGTTACGTCGACAAGCTCGCCTAGTAACGATGGACGGCGCGACCCTTCTCCTGCGCAAGCGTCGAAACGACCCGGTCCGGGGTGATCCCGAGCTTCTCCATCTTCGAGACGAGCGTCGTGCGCTTGAGGCCGAGACGTAACGCCGCGCCGCGGGGTCCGGCGACGATACCGTTCGTCTCACGCAGCACCTCGACGATGTGCTCCCGGAGGGCGTCGTCGTAGGTCTTGGCGCGCGGCGCCGGCGGCCGTGCGGCCTTCACCGCCAGCGGTGGCAGCTCGAGGCTCCCGCCGTCCGACAGGATCACCGCTCGGTGGAGGACGTGCTGCAGCTCGCGGACGTTCCCGGGCCACGGGTAGCGCACCAGCGTGTCGATCACGTCGGGGGAGATCGCGTCGATGCGCCGGCCGACGTTCCGGGCGTGATGCGCGACGAAGTGCCGGACGAGCGGCGGAATGTCCTCGGTCCGCTCCCGAAGAGGCGGCAGGTCGATCGGGAACACGTTCAGCCGGTAGAACAGGTCGGCGCGGAACTCCCCCGCCTCCACCAGCTCCTCGAGCGGGCGGTTCGTCGCCGCGATGACCCGGACGTCGGTCCGGATCATCTGCGTGCTCCCGATGCGCTCGAACGCCTGCTCCTCGAGCACGCGCAGGAGCTTCGGCTGGAGGTCGAGCTGCAGGTCGCCGATCTCGTCCAGGAAGAGCGTGCCGTTGTTGGCGAGCTCGAAGCGCCCGAGCCGTCGCGCGATGGCGCTCGTGAACGCGCCCCGCTCGTGTCCGAACAGCTCGCTCTCGAGGAGCCCGGCGGGGATGGCGGTGCAGTTGAACTTGACGAGCGGACCGCCCCGCCGCTTGCTCAGCCGGTGAATCAGGCCGGCGATCAGCTCCTTGCCGGTTCCGGTCTCGCCCCGGATGAGGATCGCCGCATCGGTCGTCGCCACCGTCTCGACCAGGCGAAGCACGCGCTGGAGCGCCGCGCTCCGGCCGACGATGCCGTGGAAGTCCGCCGCGCTCGATCCAGTGTCACCCTGGTGGACGGTTCGCTCTTCGGTCCCTGACGTCTCATGCATCGTCTTCATGCCGAACGTCTCCTTTCGACGAAGTTCTGAGAAGCTGCTTGGGGGTCCTTCCCTCACGATCCACTGCCGGACATAGATCGGACAGTTCTCGAGCGGGGTGCCCTCGGCCTCGCACCGTGCGAGAAATCCCACGGCATGCCGGTCGACGAGGGTCAGGTCCTTCAAGTTCAGCGCTTTTCGCTGCCCTGCTTCGGAGTCGACGATCCTCTGCAACTCGGTGATGTTCTTGACGCCGACTCGACCACTCACGGCGAAGACCACGAGGGGGCCCCGCACCGATCGCTCGATCCTCAGCATCGTTGTCCTTCCCGAGGCGGGGCCAACTTCGATTCGCGGGAGTGCATATCCTGGTCGGTTCGCAATCGCGGCGCCAGTCGCAACTACCCGAAAACGCTGGAGAGGGGCGGTTGTCGCGTCACGACTCTTCGGAAATTTCCGAAGTGCCGGAAAGACGGGGGTGACTGGACGCCCCGGGTCACACGCCTATCAACGGTCCGTGGAGGGCCACCGCCGGTTCGGGTACGGGGTGGGGACCATGTCCCTGCTAGGAGAGAAAGGAGAGAAAGGGTAAGGAGACTTCACCTCACATGGAGCAGAGGACTCCCGTGATGTCCCTCCCGGGTGCACCAGGTTCCGTGCTCGCCGAGTCCGCGCGTGAGCGGGCGTGGGCGGAGTTCGTCGTGCGCAAGCGGGAGCCCGCCGTGGCCCCCGTGGTGCTCCACTCATGGATGCGCAGTCGCGACATGTTTCAGATCGATCCGGCGCTCGAACGAAGCCCGATCGTGCTGCCCGAGGATGAGTCGTGCCAGCGACGGGAGCGGCTGGAAGCGCTGGGCGTCGGGACCCCGGTTCTCGAGCGATTCGGCGAGGAGCTCCGCGAGACGCAGGACATGCTCGCCCTGTGTGACGCCGATGGCTATGTGCTCGCGACTGCCGGTCATCCAGGGGTCATCGAGGAGACCGCCGAGATCAACCTGCGCATCGGCGGGAGCTGGAACGAGCAGGCCGCCGGTACGAACGGCATCGGCACGGCCCTGGCGGAGGGACGAACCGTCCAGGTCATCGGTGCCGAGCACTACGTTTCGGCCTGGCAGCGATGGGTCTGCACCGGGGCACCGATCCGCCATCCGATCACCGGCGAGACGATCGCCGTGATCGACGTGACGGGATACAAGGAGAGGGTCCAGGCGCACACGTTTCTCGCCGTGCAGGCGACGGCGGCCCTCATCGAGCAGCGCCTGCTGCTCGAGTTCACGCTCGACGAGAAGCTGCTCTGCGACCGCTTGTTCGCGCGGGCCAACCGCATGCCGGCCGACGCGATGCTGGCCGTCGACTGCCGTGGCCGTGTGGTGCAACTCAACGCCGCGGCCGAACGGCTGCTCACAGTGCGTCGCCCGTCGGGCGGGCAGACGCTGCGCGACGAGCTCAAGCCGGTCGTCGAGGCAGCCTTGGAGCGCGGCGGCGGACATCCCGAGGGGTACGAGCAGACCATCGGCTCCCGCGCGCTCGGCGGCCAGGTCCGCATCGTGACGCTGCCCGTGTTCCGCGATCGCCGCCCGATCGG
>Ga0137377_10002768_pt1 | contig 13196 bp, 8 predicted proteins | sample SagtaG_22_FD_104815 | JGI IMG/M metagenome (GOLD analysis project Ga0137377, IMG submission 104815) | Vadose zone soil microbial communities from Sagehorn Ranch, Mendocino, California, USA - Sage2_L_40_16 metaG | ecosystem: Environmental > Terrestrial > Soil > Vadose zone | place: USA... | reverse complement strand
TTTCTCCAATATATGAAGCTCTAAACATCTCGACTGCTCCCCCGTTTATTCAGAAATTGCGCAGTTTGATGACTTCTTCTTGTGTCAGCAGAACTGGATTACCAAGTTGCTTGGCGATGGCATAAACCTTAGCGCTGTCCTCTAGAGCATGAGCGATGGAGAAGGTGAGTGGGAGATTCACACCTACAACCATTGCACCGTGGTTGCCCCAGATGACCGCGGAGCCATCGTTGAGCGTATTGGCAACGAGTTCGGCGAACTCTGGAGTTCCGGACTTACAATAGGGCGCTATTGGCACTTCGCGGCCCAGGTAGAGAGCCGAATCCGACAAAACCACGGGAATAGGCTGATAAACGACGCCAAATGCTGTGGCGTAAGGTGAATGGGTGTGCATGACACAGTGAATGTCATGGCGACGCCGCAAAATGAAGGTATGCACAGGAGTCTCAACAGTAGGCCGTCTTTTACCCTCGACAACGCTGCCGTTCTCATCTACCACCACAATATCCTCGGCCGTAAGCAACTGGTAGTCTGCGCCGCTCGGCGTCAAGCAGATGTATCCACTCTCAAGGTCACGAGCGCTCAGGTTGCCCTGTGTTGCCTGTACCAGATGACTATCATACATTTTCTTGGCGTAAAGAGCTAGTTCAGCACGCAATTCAGGCAATAACATTTGTTACTCCTTTGTTACTTATTCCCCGTGATGCAAAGTAGAAGACTTGCCTACCTATGCCAAAATGTTGTATGGAGAAATACTAACTGCATGAATATGTTACCTGAAAGACACAGTAAATACAACAGAAAAACATTCAAGGAGAAGTAAAGGGATAGCTATGATCTGGATCGGCACCTCCGGCTGGGTTTACCCCCATTGGGTCGGACCCTTCTACCCACCCGACCTCCCCGTACGCGAGCAACTTTCTTACTATGCCCGGCACTTTCCGACAGTAGAAATCAATCGCAGCTTCTACCGCCTACCCACCTATGACCAGTTCCACGCCTGGGCCGAACAAATCGCCTCCCACCCTGGCTTCCTCTTTGCCGTCAAAGCCAGTCGCTACCTCACCCACATGAAGAAACTCCATAATGCCGAAGAAGGAGTGAAACGACTCATTGGCTCTGCCAGCGGCCTGGGCGAACACCTTGGCCCCTTCCTCTATCAACTTCCACCCCGCTGGCACGCCAACCCACAGCGTCTCGAAGAGTTCATCACCCTCCTACCCCGCAACCACCAGATCGCCTTCGAGTTCCGCGACCCCACCTGGTTCCAACCCGAAACCATCCAATCCCTTCGCCGCATTTTAGGCAATGCCAACTGCGCCCTGGTCATCAGTATCGGCGGCTCCCTACCTACTCCCCTCGACATTCCACCCATCGGGCCCTTCCGCTACCTCCGCTTCCACCACGGAGCCCACGGCATCGGCCTCTCCGACGAAGAACTCACCTTCTGGGCCAAACGTCTAACCGCAGATGCAGCAGAAGACCGAGAAATTTACGTCTACTTCAATAACGACCCTGAAGGCTACGCTGTCCATGATGCCCTTCGACTGCGTGAACTCGTGGGTGATGCGGCTGTGCTTCCGAGCTGATACACTTCTAGAGAGTTTATGGATCAGGAAAAGAAGACGATATCTTTATCTTGACTGGAAAAAGACTAACTTCTAGCTCATTATTCCTTTATCCTTCAGGAAATCAAACACATATATTTTTATTTCTTTCCATGTTCTTCGTCTACATTATTGATAAGAAAAATGACTCCTAGGCAATTAGAGTTTTTTATAACTAGATTCTGTATAAAGCACCTTGTGAATTTGGAGGTAAAGAGTGGAAACTCAGCCGTCGCACAAAGCTAGGGAGTTGTTCGAGGCACTGGAACAAATATCGGGAAATCTCAAAGGTTTCCCCGGAACACTAGAAAACATCGTACAGATAGCACAGAAAATCTTTCGAGCAGATGCCTGCGCCATCATTGCAATGAATCCCACGACGAAACGATTGATTAGCTTTGCGAGCGGAACAAAGGACGTACCACAAAGCAATTTTGAGACCTTCGAACAAGTACTGCCTGCATGGCTCGCTCAAGAGTTTCTCGAACAAAGTGTCTTTGTGATCGAAGATGTAGCATCGATGCCAGAGCCACACGCTATGTTCACACAGTTAGAAGGGGCTCGTTCTCTCGTTGCTCTGGCTTTGCACATGAGACACCATCAAAGGGCACCAGGTGTTCTTTATCTCTATTTCAAACAACCGCAACAATTCAACACCGAAGCACTTGAACTCTTTCAATTCTTCGCCTATCAATCTTCCTTTATCCTGCAAGAAACATGGTTACTGCGGCGCTACCAGATAGTTGCCCACATTGGGCAGCATATCAACCATGAGCTGGAGACTATTCATACCCTTTTTCAGAAACTGCGCAGGCATGCAGTGGACATCTTTGACATCAGTTGCTTTGTGCTAACGATCTATCAGCCACAAACCAATACACTTGATATGTACGTCCAAGAAAAAGGAGAATTTGTCCACCTGAATGAGATTCCCTTACAAGGAGTATATAAATATGTGCTTGAGACAAAGAAAACGCTGTTCATACGGCACATGAGTCAAGAGGCTGATCTGCAAAGGTTGCGGATTGCCGATACCCCAGGGATAGGATCACACGAATCTTTTATCTTTGTTCCCCTGGTTTTAGGTAATGAGTCCGCAGGTGTGGTATCGATTCAACACTTTCAACCCAACGCCTACAATCAGGATGACATCTTAATCCTCCAGTTGCTCGCGAATCATATTGCGCTAGCACGTCACAATATCCGTTTGTATCGCAGACTGAATTTGCTCAACGAGACGGGCCAACTTCTTACACAGCAACTGGATGCGGAACAAACATTACAAGCAGTCGTCGACAAAATTCAAGAGGCTACCAGGGCAGATATCGTTGTCCTTTATCCTTACCTGTCAAAAGAACAGCATTTTGCATTTCCACCGCGCATAGCTGGAACATTGCTGGCCTCTTCCCCAAAGTTTATGTCTCCCAGCCAGCCCAATGATGTCGCCGTACTGATGCTACACCATGAGAAACCAATCTTCGCCAGGCAGAGCGCCAATTTATATTCTGAGTTAGGTAAGACTATTCATATTCAGCAAGAGAACTTCGCGCTGCGTGAAAAAATCAGCTCGATAGCCGTGGCGCCATTACGAGTTAAAAATGAACCGGTCGGAGTCTTGTTTGTCAATTTCCACCAGCCACAACGTTTCGATGCTTCCCAGAAGCTGTTCATTGAGGGTTTGACGCACCACGCAGCTATCGCCATCAAGAATTCACAGGTATTTGGTACCTTGAGCCTGCGGCGCGAGCATGAATTGGAGACTTTGCAGACCATTGATCGCGAATTGAGCCGGGCTCTGGATCTTGAATCTGTCTTAAACATCATTCTCAGGCTAGCGCACAAACAGGTACCGGCTGAGGAAGCCTCTATCCTACTCTATAACGCACATAAAGAGGCCCTGGAAGTACCAGCAGCAATAGGACCCCATGCCAAAGCCAGGCAAAACCTGACTCTCCCTTTGCAGGAGGCCAAAAGCATTACTCTTTGGGTTTTGGAGCATAAAATGCCTGCCCGAGTGGATAATGTACACAATGATCTGCGATGGCGAGACCTCTACATGCGGTCAATTGTTGATACCACCTCAGAATTAGATGTGCCGCTCCTTGATGGTGAAGAGGTGGTGGGTGTCTTAAATTTTGAGAGCACAAGGGAAGGCGCATTTCGTGAAGAAGATGAAGATTTCCTGCTTACCCTGGCGGGACAGGTAGTGCTGGCGATAAAGAATGCTCAGGCCTATGAGAGGGAGAAACGTTTAGCAGAGGAAGGCCGGGTACTTAATCAAATCAGCAAGGAGATCACCAGCCATCTTGACTACGAGCATGTCTTTGATCTCATTTTAGAGAAAGCGCTGGAATTGACGCACTCCTCCCTGGGGGCATTGTTGCTCTATGATCCCAATTTAAACGACTTGCGAATAGTAGCCGCACGAGGTGTGACCGAGGATAAGAGAGGCATCCGCCTGGGACTGCACCAGGGAATTGTCGGACACGTGGCAAGAAACAAACAGTTAGTGAATGTAGATGTATCTCAGACATCCTGGAAAGAAATCTACATGGAATTTGCCCCCGAAACCCGTTTTGAACTGGCTGCGCCACTACTTGCGGGAACTGATTTACGTGGGGTGATCAATGTTGAAAGTTCCTATGCTACCAAATTCAGTGAGAGCGACGAGCGATTGCTGCAAGGGTTAGCTGATCTCGCTGTTGTTGCATTACAAAACGCTGAGCGATACGCACAAGCCAGAAAGGAGGCAAACCGTTTTGAGCTGTGGTACCAGGCTGCGCAAGAACTCGGTAAGATCACCGAATTGGCGGAACTTGAACAAGCCTATGAAGTCGTCCTGAGCATTGCAGAGAAGCATAGTCAATGTCAAGTAGCTATCTATCGCTACGACGATACTAATGAAGAGCTGGTAGTAACACGTACATTGCAAGATAAAGACTCCCCCCCTCTCTCCAATAGAAAGTTGAATGAAGGAATCACCGGATTAGTAGCGCGGGAGCGACGTACTATTGTCATACACGATATTCGCAATCCACCACCTGGTATCGTTCCTGCCCAACTATCAGACCTGACAATGCATTCCCTACTTGCCATACCTATTGTGTTCAAAGAGCGATACTACGGTAATCTAGAACTCAGTCATAATGATATTGATTGCTTTCGAGATACCGACTTGATTTTCTTCGAGGGACTCGTGCAGCAATTGGCAACCACAATTTACCGGCTGGAAACAGCGCAGGAACGTCACGAGTTCGAACACCAGGCACAATCCGCAGCAATTATGAGTTCGATTGGGCAGGTATCTTTCGAATTAACGCACCGTTGGGGCAACAGCCTGGGGCTCGTTGAGTCATATGTCGATGATATCCGGCTCGAGCTGGCGTCATACTCCACCACCAATCCAGTTATTGCAAAGAAGTTAGACAACATTGTGCGAGTGACAGGAAGAGTGCTGGACTTGAGCAGAAACCTGAAGCAAGAATTAGGCAAATCAGGTGAACCGGTTACTATACCACCACGAGTACTTCTTGAAGAAGCGCGAGATCAAGCCCTTCCAACATTACCGCCCACTGTTTACATTGAACTGACAATTGATGAGGATGTATCTCACCTGCTAGCTGTTTACGAAATGATCGCCGATATCCTGAGCAATCTGGTTACAAATGCCATCCAGGCGATGCCCAATGGGGGAACGATCACACTTAAGGCTCACAACGTTGGCCGCTTTGTAGCCCTGGAAGTGATCGATACCGGAATTGGTATTCCCCCACCGCAGCAAGCTAAAATCTTTGAGCTCTCATTCTCAACCAAGGGTAGTTCTGGTTTCGGTCTCTGGAGCGCTCGCACTAATGCCCTTAAAAATAATGGAGATTTGAGGGTGAAAAGCCAGGTAGGCCAGGGAACGACTTTTACATTACTTCTACCAAAAGCAGAGAAAGGAATATCATGAAATCTGACAGTGTCAATAAGCGCATTCTATTAATCGATCACCAACCCTACTGGCGCGAAATCTCTACAAACGCCCTGAGGGAGGCTGGTTTCACTGTAGATATGCTCGAGACCTACCATGACTTGCCATCTCAGGAATGCGGGGAGGAAGAGAAGCCCGAGCTGGTTCTACTCGGTTGCAAACGCATCGGAACAGAAGAGCAACAGTTGATTGATGAAGTCCTTAATCAAAAGCAACATTTACTGGTACTTTGTACGTCTCTCTCATGGCTGACAATGCGAACGCTCTTCCTGAAAGGTGTGGATGACATTCTAGATAAACCTTACAATCCTGCCAAACTGGTCAATATTGTGCGTGAAACGTTAGAAAACATTTTCGGATATCAAACACTAGAAAGGAACGGTATTGTATGAACAGGCGAGGATGCGTCTTAATCGTAGATGATGACGAGGATTGGTGTGAAGAACTCACTGAGATTTTGCAGCGTGAAGGTTTCCAGGCAACTTCTGCGCCCACAATTGCAAAAGCTCTGGAGCTATTGGATGATGCCATCTATCATGTACTGGTTGTAGATATTCGCATGAACGAGGCCGATCAGGCCAACGAAGATGGCATCAATCTGCTGAAAGAGCTGGATTCGCGTGGCCTGAGCGAAGCAACCAAAGTGATCATGCTCTCGGCTTATGGTACGAAAGAACGCACGCGTACAGCGCTCAAAAATCACCAGGTGGCAGATTTTCTTTTCAAAGAAGAATTCAAAAAACCAATGTTCCTTGAAAGCGTTGAGAATGTTTTCGCCGAGGATGTGAACGTCAATCTGGAACTCGAAATTCACTGGCAAAAGGGAAGTAGTCTAGAGCAGGCTATACAAAGCCTGGAAATAGAGGGAGCGCGGGTCTTACGCGGTACAGCTTTATACACGCTAGTTGCTACCGAGCTGGAAGATTTACTCTGCCGCCTGTTCTATCAGGCCGAGAGTATACTGATACGACCTTTGCCAGTTGGACAAAGTGGGACGGGTGTGCTACGGATACAGCCATTCTATGCCGATGGAGGTGCTGGACAAGAGGTGATTGTCAAGTTCGGTGACTTTCGCAAGGTTGAACAGGAATACCGCAACTTCAAGAAATATATTCAACCTTTTGTTGGAGGTGGGCGTCATACTATGATCCTTGATTTACGATACACTTCGCATCTTGCTGGCCTGAACTACAAGCTGCTAGGAACCGCCAACGACGCATTGGTGGACTTCCGCGAATTTTACCGTCATTCAGATGTGCCTCAGATTAAGGAGGCAATAGATCAGCTTTTTCACGAAACATGTAGTGCCTGGTATGGTAATCGTGGAAACCTGCAACCTCTCAATTTGACTGAGAACTATCAACAGTTACTTGGCTATACGCCGCAGATGCTTGAGAAGGTGCTTTCTGAGGAGCTTCATTCGGTACAGGGCAGAAACAGGCTCACCTTCAGGAATTTAACAAGCCATCTTACCTTTACGAATCCTGTGCTAGAGATGGATGGGCTGTCTTTTATATGTCCAACGTACATATGTACCACTCATGGAGACTGCAATCCACATAACCTGCTGATAGATGACACTGGACATGTATGGCTCATCGACTTTCAAGAGACGGGACAGAGCCATATTCTGCGGGATGTCGCTATGCTGGACTCAGCTCTACGTTTTCAACTGCTGAGAGCGGAAGAGGCCATGCTAGATGAACGCCTCCAAATGGAGGCAGTCTTGACGAATACTGAATACTTCAATCATATGGAGCAATTGCCATCGACCTTGCCCTTTGAGAATAAGGCACTCGCTAAGGTCTATGCTATTATTGTGCATTTACGCAAACTGGCACACAGGCTGGTGGAACAGAATCCAAACGACAATACGAATGAGTACCACATTGCCTTGTTTTACACCGCTTTAAACACTCTCCTGTTCTCCTCGTTGACAGAGGTACAGCGCGAACATGCCTTGCTCAGCGCTAGCTTACTTGTAGATCAACTGGAATGAGGTGGATAGAATATTGGAGCTATATGCTTCAATAACTCAGGAAAGACAGACTTATTGCTATCTTCCTGAGCTACCGAACACAATTATTCCTGGAGTGCCTGCTAACTTTGAAGTGCGAGGTGGTTCTTTATGCAGCAGATATATACTCTTGTACACAGGACAGATGAGCAACGCGCCGGTATGCATAGCTCAGAATCGAGACATGCCTGCCACGCTCTTGCGGGTCTGCCGGTAGTGGTTGCTGGTACTGCTGTAACTGTATCCCCTCTTCTAAGAAAGCTTTTTGGAGTGAGGTCGGAGGTGTATCGAAACACATGCGATTCGCCAGGTCGATCAATAAGGCTTTCCGCTGTTTATCTGGGAATTTGGCAACCTCATGCGCTACAAGCTGAAAAAGCAACTCTTGATACACACTCTCATCTATCGCCTCCAAGGTTTGAGCCTGTTGATCTACACCTGCAAGGCTTTCAGGCTCGTAGTCTTGTGGAGAAATATGTAACAATCTACGATCAATCCGCCATAAATCTGTGCAGTAATTTTGGGCAATGACCGTCATCATTTGTTTCAAAGAGTGGATCGGGTCTGCTTCTCCACGCTCGGCTTTGCGATTGCGCTCAATGACGCGTCGTGCCGTTTCTTGTACAATATCCTCTATGATGTCTTCTTCCTGGCCCCGCCAGGAAGAGACGCTAAAAGAGTATACGAGATGCCTGGCAAGAGCTCGAAGTGAAGCATAGAGATTGCTCCAGTTGGCTTCACTGTTGAGATCAATACCATCGGAATACGAGGTGACAGAGTTCGTAAACATGCTTAGCTCCTTTTTTGCAATGTTTCCATCAACACGTCTATACGATGAGGATACTTTGCTGAGAACCAGATTGGAACCGCAACTAGAGGGCGTTTATAGGACAAGTATGGGACAATTTACTTCAAGCCTTATTATTCTACGTACAAAGGTGCCTTTTACAGCTTGAGAACAACAGACACCGGAATGGAGAAGCAGTTGACCTGGTATCTAAAATTGAGACATGAACGCAAACTGCGCGGTTGGTCACAAGCGTATATAGCAGAGATGATTGGAAGCGATCTCAAGACAGTAGGTCGATGGGAACAGGGAAAGGCTTTTCCTAGCCCTCACTTCCGTCAGCGCCTCGTTGAACTCTTTGGAAAGAATGCTGAAGAGTTGGAGCTGCTAGAAGAGGCCGGCAGCAATGGTGTCACATCTGGACAAGTGAGCAAATACATCAATGCAGACAAGCCCCCACAGCATATATCCTGGCAAAAGGATTGGGGAGAAGCTCCACACATTGAGTACTTTTATGGACGGGAAAAGGAGCTTACCGAGGTGGAACGGTGGATTATGGAGGATCATTGCCGGTTGATAGCAGTATTGGGCATAGGAGGTGTGGGCAAGACAACTTTTGCTGCGATGCTAGCAAAACAGGTGCAGGATAACTTTGGCTATGTCTTCTGGCGCTCACTGCAAAACGCTCCATCCGTGGAGAGCATCGTGGTAAGTTTTCTCCAATTTGTCTCTAATCAACGCCGCATGAATTTGCCAAAGGATTTAGACGCGCAAATTTCTCTGCTCATCACATCTTTACGAGAGCACCGTTGTCTCCTCATTTTGGATAATGTCGAGTCTGTATTACAAGCGGGCAAACGTGCCGGTCAATATCTAGCGGGATATGAAGGTTATGGCAAGTTATTTCAGCGCGTTGGAGAAGTGGATCATCAAAGCTCTCTCCTCCTAACCAGCCGGGAGAAGCCAAAAGAGATCGCTCGCATGGAGGGAAACATTTCTCCCATGCGATCTTTATTACTTCCTGGCATGGAGCAGGGAGATGGACAAAAGCTGCTGGAGGACAAAGACCTGTTTGGTTCAGATGATATATGGGCAACCCTGGTACACCTCTATTCAGGCAATCCTCTGGCTTTGAAATTGATATCCGAGCCTATTCGGGAGCTATTTGGGGGCGATATCGCGAGCTTCCTTAGAGAGGAGCAGACTGTGTTTGGGGAAATGCAAGATCTTTTAGACCTTCAATTTCATCGCTTATCGGGGCTAGAACAGGATGTCATATTCTGGCTGGCAATTGAACGTGAGGTAGTAACGCTCAATGAAATACAGGCAAACATCTTGCATCCAGTATCGAAGGGGGCAATCCTTGCAGTCTTTGACTCCTTGAGAAGGCGCTCTATGATCGAGACACATGGTGACGGGCGTTTCACCCTCCAACCGGTGATCACAGAATATGCGACCGAGAGATTTGTAGAGCGGGTGTGCAGAGAAATTGAAACGGAGACCATAGAGCTTTTTGGCAGTCATGCCCTGATCAAGGCTGATAGCAATGATTATGTAAGAGATAGCCAGGTCCGCCTCATCCTCGCACCTGTGGCAGAAAGGCTGCTCGCCGCTTTTAGGAAAGAAGAGATTGAGAAGAAATTCAAGCGCATTCTCGCCACGTTGCGCACGCTACATCCCTCACAATCCAGCTATGCAGCAGGCAACTTGCTCAATCTGCTGGTCTACTTACACACCGATCTACGTGGTTCTGATTTCTCTCATCTTGCGGTGAGACAGGCCTATTTACAAGGTGCAGCTTTACCCGAGGTAAATTTCTCCCATTCAGACCTTGCCACATCTGTCTTCAGTGATACGTTCAGTAACATCCTTTGTGTGACATTGAGTCCAAATGGGAAATTGCTAGCAGCCGGAACCACTACTGCCGAGGTCCGGCTATGGTATGCAGACACTGTTACACCACTCTTTACCTGTCCGGGACACGAGGACGGGATACGATCTGTGGCTTTCAGTCCTGATAGTAGCATTCTGGCTAGCGGCAGCGAAGACCAGACCATCCGCCTCTGGAACACCAATACGGGTGAGTGCCTCAAAGTGTTGCGTGGCCATACCAGTCTCGTCCGGTCCGTGGCCTTCAGCCCTGATGGCAAAGTTCTTGCCAGTGGAGGCGAAGATCGGACAATGCGCACGTGGGATGTCAGCACCGGTCTTCCTCTCAACACCATGGAAGGGCATATGCATTGGGTACGATCGATTGCCTTCAGTCCCGACGGGAGTATTCTGGCCAGCAGCGGTGATGATCAGGCTATTCGCCTCTGGGATACCAGCACATGCCACAGTCTCAAGGTCTTGAACGGCCATACAGCAGCAGTAAGATCAATCGCCTTCAGCCCTGACGGTAAAGTTCTTGCCAGCGGCAGTGATGATCGAACCATCCGCCTGTGGGATACCAGCAGTGGTGATTATTTTAAGATTTTGCATGGTCATGCTCATCGTGTGCGGTCGATTGCTTTTACATCCAATGGTCAGATCCTGGCCAGCAGCAGTGATGATCAGACAATTCGCCTCTGGGATAGCGGTAGCGGCCACTGTCTTAAGGTCCTTCAAGGCCACACCAATCGGATATGGTCCATTGCTTTCTTCCCTAGTGACAAAGTTCTGGTTAGTGCCAGTGAAGATGATACTATGCGGTTCTGGGAAGTTCGTAATGGACAATGCGTTAAGACATTGCAGGGATATAGCACCAATTTGATAAAGTCAGTTGCCTTTAGTCCTGATGGTCAGACGATTGCCAGTGGGAGCGAGGATCAGCTTATCCGCTTGTGGGAGGTTAGTACCGGTCAGTGCCTCAAGACCCTGCGAGGGCATGCCAATCGAGTGCGAGCGGTGGTTTTCAGCCCTGATGGAGTCACAGTTGCCAGCGGGAGCGAAGATGAAACAGTGCGGCTCTGGAATGCCTATACAGGTGAGTGCCTCAAGATTCTACGAGGACATACCCATCTGGTTCGCTGCATTGCTTTCAATGCTGATGGCAGTGTTCTTGCCAGTGCTAGCCATGATCAAACAGTACGCCTCTGGAATGTGCGTACAGGTCACTGTCTCAAGACCTTACGAGGGCATAATGATTTAGTTTGGTGCGTTGCTATTAGCCCTGATGGCCAGCTTGTTGCCAGTAGCAGCGAGGATCAGACGGTACGGCTCTGGGATGCCCAGACAGGTGAGTGTCTCAAGGTTCTACAGGGACATACTCACCGCGTGTGGTCTATTGCCTTTAGCCCAACCAATTCCACCATTGCCAGCAGTAGTGACGATCAGACGGTAAAGATATGGGATGTGCGAACCGGTCACTGTCTCAAGACTTTGCATGTGCACAGCAGCTGGGTAAGGTCTGTTGCTTTTAGCCACGATGGGAACGTCCTTGCAAGTGGCAGTCATGATGAGACAGTGCGCCTGTGGGATGCCCAGACAGGCCAATACCTCAGGGTCTTGCATGGGCACAGTAGTTGTATATGGTCAGTCGCTTTTAGTCCTGTTGAAAGTACCGTTGCCAGCGGGAGCGATGATGGAACAATCAAACTCTGGAACGCGGATACAGGAGAATGTATAACAACATTGAGAAGCGATAGACCCTATGAGCGCATGAACCTCGCTGGTGCGAAAGGTTTGACAGAGGCTCAGAAAACTTCACTCAAAATGCTGGGTGCCACCGAAGATAAGCAATAAGTGCCATCTACAACGCGGATACGCCCCGCAAGTAGGACAAGACCCCAACCTGCCCATTTTTCCAGGTCCAGCTAGCCGTATGGAAGATGTCTTTTCTCAACTCATGGCATATAATGAACCCCTGACCAGGTGTACTGTTCTCACAGAAAGTGGCAAAGACATTTCAGTCGAAGACGCTCACAATGTGATAAGATGAGTTACCAATCACCTTGTGAGGGTTGCATCTTGAGTTACTTGCTGGCAAACTCTCATTCGTCTACTGTAGGATTAAACCGCCTTGAAGAGCTTCTATCAAAGAAAAGAAAGAGAAAAACTGATGGCAACGAATTGTACGCACCTCAACCAGATCCAGGAAGTTACGCCGAGTGCTAATGGCTGCGAGGATTGCTTGAAAATTGGCGATACCTGGGTACACCTGCGCGAGTGCCTTATCTGCGGGCACGTTGGCTGCTGCGACTCCTCGAAGAATAAGCATGCTACCCGGCATTTCCATGCGACCGGCCATCCCATTATCCAGTCCTTCCAGCCCGGTGAAGACTGGCGCTGGTGCTACGTTGACCAGGTCATGTTCTAGTCTCCTCGACAGGTATTTCATCAGGAGGTTCATATGGCTACACATAGCTGCGTCATCGCACCCCATCTAAAGGATGCGCTCTCCATGGCAGACGCAGGCAAATACGGCAGGATGTTCCCCGGCCTTCCCAGCCCGGAGACCGACGAAAACATCTTGTTGTTCCTGGGAAAGTCAGGCTCCATCATGGATGCCGCAGCCATGGTGCACGGGAATGAAGCCGCGACTGATAATCCACGAATCCCTGCCGGATTTACCTTCCTGGGACAGTTCATTGCGCATGATATCACCGCTGATCGCAGCCTCCTCTTGCATCACGCTCGCCTCAAGGAACTCCGCAACTTCAGAACGCCTCGTCTTGATCTCGAATCATTGTATGGAGCCGGTCCCACAGGTAATCCATATCTCTACGACATCAATGACGCGGACAAATTTCTGATCGGCATCAATGATAACGGAGAGTTGAAGGACCTTCCCAGGAACCGGCAGGGGCGGGCGCTCCTTGGTGATCCACGCGA
>Ga0137377_10002767_pt1 | contig 13196 bp, 9 predicted proteins | sample SagtaG_22_FD_104815 | JGI IMG/M metagenome (GOLD analysis project Ga0137377, IMG submission 104815) | Vadose zone soil microbial communities from Sagehorn Ranch, Mendocino, California, USA - Sage2_L_40_16 metaG | ecosystem: Environmental > Terrestrial > Soil > Vadose zone | place: USA... | reverse complement strand
TGCGGCCGCCATCGGACTCGGCGTCGCAGCAATCTACCTCGGCCTACGCCCGACGACGCCGACGCCAACAGTGCGACCCCTGTCACAGCCATTCTTAGCGCGCCCACCGCGGCCGGTGCCCGGGATTGGCGTGCTCAGGCAGACGGTGCAGACGTGGCGGCAGGCTTCGGGCTACAACGCCTACTCATACGTGATTGTCGGCCTCGACCTTGCGCGTAGCGCCGCCAGGGACACCGGCCGCTCGCTGGTCTATTTCTCAGGTACAGACGTGAACACGCGCTGGGACGCGGGCGTTCCCTACAGAGACGCGCTACGTCGCGGCTGGCTGCTGAAAGATCGCGCCGGCAAACTGCTCGTCAGCCGCAGTTATCCGGGAAACTACGTCGGCGACGTCGGCAATGCCGCTTACCAGCACGCCTGGCTTGAAAACGTCAGCCGGCTGCTGCGACGAAACGGGGACGACGGCGTCTTCATCGACAACGTGATCTCCGACCTGGCCTCTCTCGCAGGGACTGAAGCAGCAACGTATCCGACGCGACGGAGCTGGGCCAAAGCGGAGCTCTCGTTTATGCGCACCGTCGGTGAGGGCCTGAAAGCAGAGGGCTACTACGTCCTCGTCAACGCCTCCGGCTACGTGCCACTAGATCCCGCCAGCAATACCGGCGCGTACACCGCCGCATGGTGGCGCAAGCTCGCCCCGGATGTCAGCGGACTGATGAACGAGTACTACCAGGAAACCTCGGACGGAACAGACCAGCTCCGCTCGACCGGCCCCTCGTGGACGCAGAACTGGACGGGCTGGCAGCGGCTCGTCCGGATCGCGCAGTCGCAGGGCCGCGACTTCATCGGACTGAGCCACGGGCCAGCCGGAGATGCACGCCGCATGAGCTATGGAAGGGCGTCATTCCTGCTCGATTGGAACGGCCGCGGTGGAGCACTCATCTACCAGCCCACGTCGAACGCCGATCCATGGAACGGCGCCTGGACGAGGAGCATAGGCCACCCGGAGACTCCGAAACGCCGCGTCGGCGTCGCCTGGCTCCGCCGGTACAGCCGAGGTCTGGTCCTCGTCAACCCCGACGCGACGAGATCTCAGCTGCTTACCTTGCCCCGAACGTACGTCGCCCCAAACGGGGTATCGGTCTCGAAGGTCACGCTGCCGCCGACGACTGGGCTCGTCCTCCGCGCGGCCAACGCCAACTGAGGGCCTCCCAGCCCACTCTGCCGACAGTCCTTGGGGCGGCCGTGCTGTCCGGCCGGGGCGACGAAGCGACTACGCGGTCGGTTCCGTCAGCGCCGACGGCGATGCGGTAAACGCCGCAGGACGTCTTCTGCCGAGCCTGACCGATGGGGGGAGATCGTCCGTCGATCCCTCGTACGGGGGTCTCGAACCCCCCATGCTGCTCCGAGTCTTGGGCTATGGGGAAGCAGGCAAGCATCGTTCTTTCGGTTCTCCTGCTCTTCGCCGGCGCGAGTTCAGCGGCCATCGTCACACGATCCCTGAACCCCTCGAGGCACCTTGCCGCCGCCATTCAGCTTGAGAAGAGGCTTGGGCCGAAGCCCACGCCGCGCTGGTACTGGCGGTGGGCCGAGTGGCGCCTCGGCGGAGGGTATGCCAAGGGACACGCGTGCCAAGCCAATTTGCGACCTAAAGCGGCACCGCACCAAATTCCCGCGTGGGCGTGGGAGCGGTTGCACTACTTCCTGCTCGCACGCTCCGGGCGCCGGTTGGCCAGCCGTAGGAATCGCGGCCCGCACACATCTACGAGTACGACCACGACGACGACGGCCACGACCACCACCACCACCACCACCACCACTCCCACGCCGTCGTCGGGCGGCACTTCCGGCGACGGGGTGCTGGAGTATGGCGGCCACTTGACGAACGTGACGAACTCGGATCTCTACTCAATGGTCATCGGGAGTGCATGGGGCAGTGATGTCGCCTCCGTAATCGAGAAGGCGGCCGGGCGCGGACTCGTCTACTTCGACGGCACGGACGTGAGCACCTCGTTCTCCACGGGCGTCACGTACACGCAGGCGCTGAGCAACGGCTGGCTCCTCAAGGACTCCGCTGGCAACTATCTCGTCAACTCCACTTTCGGGAGTTACTGCGCCGATGTGGGATCGGCGAGCTACCAGCAGGCGTGGATCTCGAATGTGCTCAGCTATCTCGCGGGGCATCAGGGCGTCGACGGCATCTTCATCGACAACACCGTGATGGACCCGAAGGCCGACTGTGGCGCCTACCCAGTCCTGTACCCGACAACCTCGGCATGGGAGACGGCGCAGCTCTCGTTCGTCAAGGCGGTCTACTCAGCGCTGCACGCAAAGGGCTATTACCTCGCGCTGAACGCGGGCTCATACAAGTCGGGAGACACTACCTACAGCGACGGCACCTCGACCATCGACTGGTGGAAGCAACTCGGTCCGTATGCCGACGGGTTGATGGACGAGAACTACGCGGAGGCTTCGAACGACACGCTCCGCGCGACCGGCACCGCCTGGTATCAGCAATGGGACGGCTGGCAGCGCCTGCTCGGCGTAGCTCAAAACTTGGGCGATGACTTCATAGGCCTCGAAGAAAACGCCGCGACTGACACCGCAGCGATGACGTACGGCAAGGCGTCGTTCCTGCTCGAGTGGAACGGCGGGGGGAGTGTGTTCATCTACAGGGCGGGTTCGACCGATCCGACGAACAGTGCCTGGACGACCGACATCGGCACACCGACTGCCGCCAAGGTGCAGGTTGGCGTCGGCTGGGAGCGCGGCTTCACGGGAGGGACGGTCCTCGAGAATCCGTCGCCCAGCGTCTCCCAGACCTTCACTGTCAACGGCACGCAATACACGCTCGCGCCGACGACCGCCCGGATCCTGACGAATTCCTAGTATCTGAGTAAAGGCGCAGCGGACGGACCTCAAGCGGGACCCTCCGCTTCAACTGTGGCGGCGCCCTTACGCGAGCTGGGATGCGCGAGGCGGCCAATGCGACGTTCAAGGAAGCCCCTTCGTTACCGCTCACGCCGACCAGAGATCCGCCACCTAGCGCTGTTCGAGCGTGCTGAGAATTACTCGGCCCAAGGGAAGGCTGCTCAAGCGCGGAAGGACATTGAGCGCTCATTGCGGACGACTCCATCTTTGCGGAGAGTTCGGCGAGCCGCTCTCGTACTCGTGGGTTAGCGCGATCCCGCGAAAGACAAGAAGAACCGTGCTCGCATCGTCCTCGTTCGTCACGCCGTCAGATGCAAGACGTCATCGAAGCGCTTCGTTAATGTGTAGGAGGTCGGCGAGTGAGACGGCGGAGTAGCTAGTGGGGTTGGGTTGCTCGACGAAGTTAATCGCCTCGGGCGAGGGCGTCCCTGCACTGGTACGCCTCCGCAAGAAGAGGCCGACGGCGTTCCGGCTGACCGACAGGCACGCTGCCGTCTACTCGTACTGAGTTTCGCTGTAGCCCATGCGTTCGCCGAACTCGCCGGCACAATCCAGCACCGTGCGTTGCTCCGCAACGTTCAATTCTGCTTGCCAACGTGTATCGGGTTTGACGCGGCCGTCGAACAGACGGAGCATGTTGTTCCCGATGAGATGATGCTTCTCGGCGTACTTAGGCGCCGTGACCACAGGCTCCGGCACTATCTGCAGGAAATCGAAGAGCCTCAGCAGCTCCGTCTCCGGATCAGAGCAAAGATCCTCATACCGCATTAGGAAGTATGGCGCCAGCCCCAGCAGCGACTCCATCCGGTAATGAAGATCTGACCACAGCCATGCGGACTCTCGAAGGGGCGCGTGAGCGTGGGTCCGGCAGGACAGTGCAAACCCCCGGGGGTCGCGGACGAGATGAACAATCTTGATATCGGCCTCCGGCTGGAGCGTCCGGGTCAGGACAGCTGCTCTGCGCCAGCTCTTGCTGCCATCGACGAACAGCGACGTCCCATGCGCGTCGAGCACCAAGCGATAGAGGGAGCGGTAGAGCGCTGCGAAATCCGCCAGCAGCATCGGCCGCAGTCGCCAGGCAGTCTGTGCACTGAAGTTAACAACCTTCCCGGCAACTCGCCCCGCCGCGCGATTGAGGCGGATGCTTCCGGAGAGACGGACGGCGCTGCCTTCCACCTGTCGGCGGGCAAGAGGCCAGGGCAAGATCGGCAGCAACATCGGAAGGCCGGCGAAGCGTGACGCTTCGAGGCCCGAAGACACCGCCTGCCAGAAGCTGCACCGGTCGACGAGCTCACCGCAAGCGCAGACGTGGTCAGCACCGCGATGTGGCAGCGTGTCGCCAAGCGCCGAGACTTCCGAGTGATTATTGAGCAGTAGGGCGAGAAGCGTCGCGCCGTGATACGACGGGCAGACGACGAAAACGATCCGCAACCGCTGTCTCGCTCCCGCATGAGTAGCCGATGAAGGCTCGCGCAGCTGCTCGACCGTTACAGGCTTACGCACGCCTTGAGATTAGCTTGGGATATCGCCTTCCGCGGATGGCACCAGCGCCTGGGGGTCGGCCGCTGGCGAATCGGGCGGGTACGCGAACTTTCGGCGACGGAGCGCCGCGAGTTGGAGCGACCGACGACTCGTGGCCTGGCCCTACCTCGCCGGCCTCGAGTGGAAGCGAGTGATGATGGCCTTCGAAGCCGCGCGCGACGAGATCGGCGCCGACCGCTGGCTAGACCTGCGCCACGAGGATCTCGTGGCGCAACCGCAAGAAGAAACGGCCTCGAGTCCTGCGCTTCACGGACCTGAGAGAGCCCTGGGACGGACTCAACGCAACCTGTCCCGGCTTGAAGTTTCCGAACGGCGAACGGATGCATACCGAGGCGAGCTTCGGCCTGAGGACATCGCCTCCTCGAATGCATGCTCGCCCCGACTCTCAAGCGGTGGGGCTACGCGGACAGACCGAAGCGTGATGGTGATCCGGCTCGGCTAGCCACACGCGGGCCCCTGTTTCCACTCGGCGAAAAACAGAAATAATCCACTCTGATGCGTCGCTTCGCTCGCGCCGTCGGGCTCGTAGTCGCAGGCGTCGGCGCCTTGATGCTCATCTGGGCCGTGGTCGTCTGGCAGTGGCAGGATCCGTTCACTGCCCTCTACACGACCTGGCAACAGCACAGGCTCGCGTCGGAACTCGACCACGAATTCCAGGCCTACGCCCGGCCACGCGCACCTACCCGCGCTCTGCTGAATACGACCGCGGAAGCGCGAACACTCGAACTCGCAGCGACCCGGTTTCGCCGGACAGCCGGTAGGGGTCAGGCGATCGGGCGCATCTTGATCCCTCGCCTCGGCCTGAACATGATTGTCGTGAACGGAACCGACGAAGATTCGCTGACCCGTGGCCCCGGACGGGACCTTCGCTCCTACATGCCGGGCCAGACCCGGCTCGTCTATATCGCGGCCCATCGAACGACTTTTCTCGCCCCCTTCGCCAACATCGACCAGATCCGAGCGGGCGATCCAATCACGCTCATGATGCCGTACGGAACGTTCCTGTATCGGGCGGTCCGCCATCTCATCGTCCCCGCCACCGACATGGCGGTGCTGCGATCACCCCGACATGAGCTGCTCGCCCTCCAGGCGTGCAACCCTCGCTTTTTCGCAACCCAGCGGTACATCGTCTATGCGCACCTCGTGGCAGTCCGAGTCCGCGACGGTGCTCTGCTTTCAGGGCGGGCTCTCGCGGCCGCGTCCGCGTAGGAGCGACAGCCGTTACGTGGCGCGCCCACGAAGGGCGGGACGGTCGGTGCCGCCCCGTCCACTTTCGCCGTGTCAGCCGTTCCGGCCGGTCTTGCTCACGGCCAGTGCAGCTGCCGTACGACCCGGTTGTGGGCGCGGTCGACGACCACCAACGTCGCAAGGTGGACACGCGCCTGGAACCGGAAGGTGATCCGTCGGCGGCCGGCAACAATCCTCCGGCGCGGCCACTTCACATCGCGGCGACCGAGTATCGTGACTGACGAGCGCTCGCTGAGCCGCAGGGTCAGAACAAGCCGACCTCCGCTACGCGAGGTGGCGAGCAACAGCAGCCGTGGGCGCACGTTGTCGACCCGGAGACGGAACCCCTTCCTACAGGCTTCCTGGCCATTCAAGAAAACCGCAGCACGCAAACGGGCCGTCCGGTTCGAACGAAGCCGCTTCGTTGGCACCGAGAGCCGGAGCAGGCCCGATTGGTCTTCCTGAGCAGAAACGAGAGTCTTGCCGGACCGGGTCAGAATCTTGCCGGTGATACCCGCGGCGACGCTCGTCCGTAGCAGGATCGGCACCCTCCCATGCACCCAGCCACTCGGAAGCCGCTTGGCGAATGAGCAGGTCGCGTAGGGCTTACCGCCTGACGGCGGCGGCTGCTCACAGTTCGGCGCGCAGGACGGATCCGGGGTACTCCGGAACTGCGCGCCGAGCTGGAGCGCGAGCTCTTTGATGGCGTAATTCGGGTTGAGCTGATCCACGAACGCGTCCGCATCAATGCCCGAATAGATCGCAAGGCCAGTGTGGTTCCCGACAATGCCGTATGACCACGCGACCGGCCAACCGCCCTGCGGGATGTTCTTGTTCGCCGCCACGAGCGCCGGAGTCCAGCCAGCCGTGCCCTTCTTCATGTCGTTCATGTCGTTGATCATGTTCCGGTCCGTGATGAGCTGGTTGGGATCGAGGTAATAGGGACTACTTGGATCCGGGCTGGCCAAGAAGTTGTTTCCGCCAGGGAACGAGACAACGGAATCGTTCGGCTTGCCGTTCTCGCCGCTGGCGTCGGTCGAGAAGGGGTGGACAAACGTCCCGTAGTTCTGTGGCCCTGTGTCGTCCGCATCCCAAATCACGACCTTGCCGGTGGCTGCGAAGGTGTCGATCGCTTGTTGGGCGGAGGGGGAGAGGTCGCTCCACCTGATCCCGTACAGCAAGACCGTGTCAAAGGCCTGCAGCTTCGCCGCAGTCACCTGATCAGCGGGAACCTGGGTGAAGTGATACGGGGCCAACTGTGCCGCGCTTACGGGCAGCATCGGGATGCCGAAATAGGGAGGGTAGGTCGGTGGCGCGAAGCCGGGCACCACGGCAACGTTCGCGCTTGGTTGTGATGCTTGTACAGCGCCCCGGCTGCTTCCCGGAACTTGAAGCAACGCCACCGAAAGCAGAGTTGCCGCAGCGGCGGCGAAAACGATGCGCACGTTACCTCCCCTTCTTTCACAGACCCGAAGACCCTATTTTCGCCCTCACGACCACGGTCGGAGAACGGCCGTACAGTTGACATTTCCGCTGCAGGCGCAGCGCAAACAGGCAAGGCTCTACGCAGGTTCTCTATGTGGCCCCTGGCCCACGGGTCGGCGGCCCGTCGGGTATCGAAGCCGAACTCGAACGCTGACCCTCAGGCGGCCGGTCGAATGCGACGGCTGACGCTGAGGGCGTGGCTGCAGGTACTAGGGGCAACTCACCGATCGGCGGGGGATGGATCTCGCGGGGTCTGCTATCCCTCTCGTAGGGATGAAGGTTAAGGCTGGGTCGTCTGGGGCTGTGCAACGTCAGGCTGACGAGAGCCACGGGGTGGCACGGCCACGGCTAATCTTCTTTTTGTCGCCGACGTCGGGACGCTCCCGCCGCACGGAGAGATATCTCGCGCACGCCCTCCAGCGCCGAGGTAATCATGGAACGTTCAGGCTGGTTCGGGTGAACGTAGAGGAGCGTCCAGATCTTGTTGATCGATTCGGGATAGAAGTTGCGCCGACGCTGCTAGTGGTCGTCGGATCCCGAGTGGTGCGGCGGATTGTATCGCCGAGCAGCGCTCGAGAGCTAGAGAGCGGACTAGGCGAATGGCTGCGATGATTCGCGTCCGGCCCGGCAGACGAGCCTGATTCCTTGGCGGATCGTGCGAAGATCGGCTATGGCTTCATCGCTGGCTGAGGAGGAACTGGCACGGCTCAAGCAGGCGATGAACATCGCCGAGGATGCCTCGCGGTGGCTACGAAGCAGCCTCCGCCGCCTTCGGGACGGCACTGACATCGAATTCGAGATCCACAACATGGAGCAGGCGCTGAGGGCCGCTCGTGCGGCGGTCAAGCAGCCGCCGGACTCGAGAACAGCGGTCAACAAGTATCGCCCGCAGGAGATGACTAGGGAAGGAGGAGCAGTAGTCGAGCGTCGGCGGATAGCCGAACCCGCGAGCGCCGTCGCGCCAGCGCAAACGTCGTGCTCCTGGATTGCCTGAGTGAGAGGCCCCGCCTGCCGCGCCCTGCCTTCCGGGCACAACCCTCGGGCCGGCGTAGAGAGCGCATCGCGCTGTATTTCCTACCGACTCCGCTGTCGCGTAATCCCGATGTAGCGAGCACTAAGGACCTTGGCGTGTAATGCCGATTCACTTGATCGCCAGGGGGTCGGTACATACCCCTCGGTTCGTGACGCCGCAGTCACGGACCGAACCCACTCCGGCCCCCTGGCACACTCGTGCGACGCTTGCCCGTACAACTTGGCCGAAAGTCGCCGGACAGCCCCGACCAAAAGGCGTCCTAGCGAAAGAAACATGAGTGTCAGTCCCGCCAACCGGAAAACGCCTAGACCAGCCACTTCGCCAATTCCCGCTCCAGCTCCGCCCGCTTCGGGGAGATGATCCGTCGCACGATCCGACGTCCCTCAATCACCAGCAAAGTCGGAACCACCTCGATCCGGAACCGCTCAGCCAGATCGGGACGCTCTCGGATGTCGACCCGCACGACCTGAAACGCCTCGTGATTGCGGCGCAGCCTGAGGATGTTCGCAAGGACGGCCTCTAGCCGACGGCAGCGCCCGGAAGTGGGCGAATGGAAGAAGACCAGTCTTGGCTTCGCCTTTACGTCGTTTGAGGCAGCCCGGTCCGTTGCCGTGTTCAATCGCTGCGCTCCTCGAGTCGATACGGATTCGGTTATCGAACTGACGCCATCCCTTCTTCTTCTCTCGATAGGCGAGAGAAGGCGCGCCGCATCCCCCACGCGGATAGTGATCTCTAGCCCCTTGGTTCGTTACGAGAGCTTGTAGATCGCATACATCACTCTTCAGGGTCGGCCAGCAGCGGGTAGCCGAAGGGGGCAAAGGAGACGATGAGCGCGAATCTGGCGGGTCAGCCCCTGGTTGGAGCTGCCAAGATGCATAGACGCTCGAGCGTCAGGCGGACGATGAACCTCAACCAGAGGATCCTTCTCCGCCTCTACCACGAGAAGGGGGATCTCGCGGCGCGGGAGCAACTAATCAAGCAATCGATGCCGTTAGTGCGCGCGCTGGCGCGGCGCTACGCCCACCAGGGCGAGCAGATGGAGGATCTCGTTCAGATCGGTGCGATCGGGTTGATCAAGGCGATCGACCGTTTCGACCTCGGCCGTGGAGTAACCCTCCACACGTATGCGGCGACAATGATCATCGGCGAGCTCAAGCGCCACTTCCGCGACGAAGGTTTGGTTCGTGTGCCGCGGGGGCTCAAGGAGCTCAACGTGGAACTATCAATGCACGTCGATCAACTCACCGCCGACCTTGGCCGCGTCCCGACGATGGGCGATCTTGCGAACGCTGCTGGTGTCGAGGAGAAGAAGGTGCTCGAGGCACTCGACTCCCGCCGGGTCTACGGTCTGCATTCGCTGTCGCCGAGCGTCGATAGCCATGAGGAGGACTTTGACCCGCTCGAGCTACTCGGCACTGAAGACCACCAGTACGAAGTTGTGGAGGACCGGGCGGTGCTCGCCCCAGGCGTCGAGACGCTCGGTGACCGCGAGCAGAGAGTCCTGCAACTCCACTTCTATGAGGAACTGACGCAATCCCAGATCGCCCAGCAGATCGGCATGTCCCAGATGTCTGTGTCGCGTTTGATCCGGTCCGCTTTGGAGCACATTCGCCAGACGATCATCGACCAGGAGACGATCACCGGCGACCACGCTGGAGTTGCTGCATCTACGTCTTAGTCACACATGATGGGATGCGGCACGGACAACTGAGTACCGCGCCTGCTGGCGCCCTAGCGACTCCACCAGGCAGCGGAAACTCGGCTGAATCGGCTTGCTCCCTTGGGGTTTGCGGTGCGCTTGCAATGGTGCATAGGAATGTGAGCCTGCACTCGTCCTAGCCACGTAAGGAGGCAGCCATGTATGCAGGGGTGAGTACAGATGAGGCAAGCGAAGCGATCCGGAGAGCACCCTTGTCCAGGGCTTTGGCAGCCTCGGGAGCTAGCTAGAGCAGGTGGAGGGTTTCTCGCGTGGCTATTGCCTTGTTGACGATCAGGCGGGGAGTGCTTCGAGGGCGGATCAGCTTCGGGCGAAGGGGCCCGAGCCGAGCGGCTCCAGGATCCTGTCGGTGGATAGCTACGAAGTTGTCCAGCGGCCGGAGACGTGCATGGCTGACAGACCTCAGAGACCTCCCCGGGCCCCAGCCGCTCGCAGGTGGATTGGGGACACCGCTGTCGTCCCTCGCCGCCACTGCAGGTTGCACCTTGTCCCCTTACTCGTCGCCGCTCCGTCTCTCGTCGAGGAGATCCGCGATGTTCTTCGCCAACGCAGCCGACGGTCATGAGATTCGTGTTCGCCATTCCTTTCAAGGCGCGAAGTGCGTGCGCAAACTGGGAGACAGCCCAGCGGAACTTGCGGCGCACGGTTCGCTCAGCCACACGCGCGGCGGCAGCCGACGACGCGCTCATCGTTGTCGCGTGTCACGACGAGCCGGATTTGACGACCGCCTTAGCCGCCAACGTACACATCCTGCCGGTCTCGTTCCCGGAACCGACGAACACGCAGGACGCCGGCCGCGACAAGTCCCGGAAGCGGCGGTCGATCGGCGCATGGCTCGGGGAGAGGCTCGACAGCGGCGCGGTCTACGTCATGTTCCTCGATGCCGACGATCTCGTTCACCGAGACGTTGTTAAGCACACGCTCGCGCACAAGCACGGCAGCTATCTGGTGAACGACGCATACAGCTTCGACCTCAGGCGCCGCCTTCTCCAACATTGCCCCGAAGGCTTCGGCTGGGCGCGGGGCAGTTGCTTCGTCTGCCGGTTCACCGTCGATGAACTGCCGACGTCGGCGGATGAGACCACGAGCGCGTTTGCGCAGTTCGGTGCGTCGCCGGACCAGAGAGGCCACCTCGAATACCCGGAGCTCGCAACCGAGCTCGGGCGCCCGCCCGTGCCGTTCCCGTTCGCAGCCTCCGTGTACACGGTCAACCACCCGGAAAGCACCTGGGGGCAGCGTACGGGCCGCCGGCGTCCAATCGCCCCGCGGGAGCTCGTCTGGCCCAATGCCGCCAGGCGCGTCCTCGCCGACGACTTCTCTGCCCCGGACCTCGCCGACGAGGTCGCGGGAACCTTCGCAACCCTGGCGCCCTTCGCCAGGACGTCGGCCGAGCGCCTGCCGAGCAAACTGCGCCGGACGGCGCGCGCCTTCTCCCCGCCGCGCAGGAGCCACTGACCTTCCGATGTCGCACCGAGCCCGCTCAGCCGCGCCAATGTTCGCAGGCTCGTTCTGGCTCTCCGACGTTCAGTGCTATGCGCCTCTGACGTCGCCAGCCGTGGACCAGGTGGAGAGCCGCTACGGATGGCGCAGAGGAAGGAAGCCCAGCGCGGGCCGCGATGTCGTGTCGACGCGCCGCGGCGCTAGGATTCTTGGCAAGGAGTTCGGCGCCAGCGACCTCGCGGAACCGTCTGTGGTGTTCCCTCGCGTCGCGGGCACTGCCGCTCGAGCCGAGGCCGCGCGAGTGGCGGCTACGATCCGGAGGATCTCCTCGCGATGAGACTGACTGGTGGCCGGGGCAACCTAGTCGAGACCGGTAGACGAGGGTGGGCGCTCGTCGAGCCGCTGGCGCGGAAGCGTCTCAAGCTCGTTGCGATCTACGGGGTCCTAATCGCTGGCCTCGACACCTTCGCGCTGATCCTGATTTATGCACTGATCAGCCTGCTCAGCGGGCAACCTGTGAGCGGCATCGCCGGCCACGTGACCAGCGCGCTTCATCTTGGAACGGGCGACCGCTACCGATCGGCTCTGGTTCTGCTCGTTATCACCTCCGTTCTGTTCGTCGCGCGGAGTCTGCTCTCGGTACTCGGGCTGTGGCTGACGATTGGAGCAGCCAACACGGCCCAGGTTGGCGTGATCTCGCGCCTGCTGACCGGTCACGCACGAGCGCCGCAACTGCTGCGGCTTGAGCAGAACTCATCGCAGACGCTGCGGACGATCCTGAACGCGGTCGATCAGGTCATTTCAGGCATCGTTGCGTCGTCGGTGTCGCTCCTCGCGAACGGGGCCGTTGCGCTTGCGGTTGCGCTCGGCCTGCTGCTGTCGAGCCCGACTGTTGCTGTCGCCGCCACCGTCTACTTCGCGGTCATCTGCGTTGTTTGGGTGCGCGTAGTCAGGGACGGCCTGACCCGTCGCGGTCGGATCGTGCAGGAGCTCTCGGCGGAGCGCTATCGACTCGTGATCCAGGGTCTCGCGGCGGCGAAGGAACTCCAGCTCCGCGGTCGGGCACTCTTCTACGCCGAGGGGGCCGTCGCTCGCACACGGGGTATCAATGCGGCCCAGCGCGTGGCAAACGTCGCCAACGGCAGCCTCCGCTACATGCTCGAGACCTCACTCGTCCTTGGTGCCGTGCTCGTCGTTGGCGTGGCCGGGGCGACCAGTGGACGCGACGCCGTGCTTCCGGCCGTTGGGCTCATGCTCGCGGGGGCATTCCGGCTACTGCCAGCACTAAACCAGATTCTCGCCCTGACCAACACGATTCAGTTCGGCCACGGTGCCTTGGGGTTCGTCGAGCGCGAACTGGAAGTCTTCGGCCCGTACGCGTCGCCAACAGAGCCAGAGGCCACCACCCAGGCGCTGGCGCACCGTCTCGAACGAGAGGTGCTGCTCGACGAGGTCTGGTTCCGCTACCCAACACGGGAGGCGCCCGCAATTCGAGGCCTCTCGTTCGAAATCCCCGCCGGCCAGTCGTTCGGGATCATCGGAAAGACCGGATCGGGCAAGAGCACTCTCCTCGATGTGATCTTAGGGATCCTCGAGCCGGATAGCGGAGCAGTCTTGGTCGATGGAGTGCCACTTGTTCAGCGCCGCGAACCATGGCAGCGCTCAATCGGCTATGTCCCGCAGGATGTGTATCTCGTCGATGACACGCTCCGTGCCAACGTCGCGCTTGGCTGGTACAGCGACGATGTCGACGACGACCGCGTGCACGAAGCCGTCGGGCTCGCCGAGCTCGATGAGGTTGTGGCCAGCCTGCCGGACGGA
>Ga0137377_10002760_pt1 | contig 13214 bp, 9 predicted proteins | sample SagtaG_22_FD_104815 | JGI IMG/M metagenome (GOLD analysis project Ga0137377, IMG submission 104815) | Vadose zone soil microbial communities from Sagehorn Ranch, Mendocino, California, USA - Sage2_L_40_16 metaG | ecosystem: Environmental > Terrestrial > Soil > Vadose zone | place: USA... | reverse complement strand
TAAAAAAATGGTCCGGAGGGTGCGAGGCCTTGAGCAAACAATCTCGGGGTCGATATTCTGTAATCCAGACTTATGCCTGATCTAGCTACTCTAGCCGCATAGTCGTAGCCGACGATTGGCGGATTGCGCTCGGACGATGAGCGCTTCTCGTTCGCCCCTCAGGACGCCGAGGGTTGATCCGCCAACGCATGGCTTTCGTGGCCGAAATAGGCGCGCTCGAGCCGATGCGGCAGATCGGGCTCGGTGGTCGGCGCTTCCAGCGCGATCTGACCCTGCACCAGCGCGTAGACCCGGTCGGCCGCGGCCAGCGCCTTTTCCAGGAGTTGCTCGACCAGCAGCACCGCGGTGCCGGTCTTGCGGAGCTGGCCGATCACGTTGAGCACGCGATCGACCAGCACCGGCGACAGACCCGCCGAAGGTTCATCGAGCATCAACAGCCGCGGCCGGCGCACCAATCCCTGCGCGACCGTCAGCATCTGCTGCTGCCCGCCCGAGAGCGCGCCGCCGCGTTCATGGCGCTTCTCGGCGATCTCGGGAAAAAACGACAATGCCTCCTCGACACGCGTGGCCCGCTCGCCACGGGCCAGGTCGTAGCCGGCGAGCAGCAGATTGTCGGTCACGGAAATCTGCGTGAACACGCGATGGCCCTCGATGACATGCACAAGGCCTGCGCGCGCCGCCTCGCGCGGCGTGATGTCAGTGAAATCGGCGCCGCCGAAGCGCACCTCGCCTGCGGTGACCGGCAGCAGGCCCGACAGCGCACGCAGCAGCGTGCTTTTGCCGGCGCCGTTGGGGCCGAGCAGCGCCACCACCTCGCCGGCCGAGACGGTCAGATCGACACCGTGCAGCACGCGAATCTTGCCGTAGCCGGATTCGAGCCGGTTGACGGAGAGCAGCGGTTCAGCCGCCGAGGTAAGCACTGACCACCTCCTTGTGGACGCGAATGTCGGCGGGCGTGCCGGCCGCGAGCGTGCGGCCGAGATTGAGCACCGTGACGTAATGGCAGATGTCGAAGATCAGGTCGGCGTGATGCTCCACCAGCAGTACGCCGACGCCGCGCGCGCTGATCGCCTTGATCAGTTCGGCCAATCGCGCGATCTCGTCGTTGGAGAGGCCGGCGGCGGGTTCGTCGAGCAGGAGAAAATCGGGATCGAGCATCAAGGCGCGCGCGATCTCGATAAAGCGCAGCTCGCTGTGCTGCAGCCGGTCGGCGCGGACCTCGGCCAGCCCCTCCAATCCGACGACGCCGAGCAGCGCGCGTGCCTTGGCGGCGAGAGTGCGTTCGTCCTGCCGGTTGCGCGGCAACGCCAGCAGTGCCTCGATGAAACTCGCCCTGCCCTCGATGCTGCCACCGATCATGACATTCTCGAGCACGGAAGCCTCGCCGATCACGCGCGGGGTCTGAAAGGTGCGGGCAATGCCCTGCGCCGCCCGCAGCACCGGCAGGCCCGGCGGCAGCGTATCGTCGCCCAATGTCATCGTCCCGGCCCTGGCCGCGTAATAGCCGGAGATGACGTTCAGCGTCGTGGTCTTGCCGCTGCCATTCGGCCCGATCAGGCCGTGAATCTGCCCCGGAGCGACATCGAGATCGAGGCCGTCGATGGCACGGACATTGCCGAAACTGAGCGCGACACCGCGCAGCGCGAGCGTCTTGTTGAGGGTCTTGCCGCCGGCGCGACCGCGCATGATATCGGCGAGCGCTGTGGGGCACGGCACGATGGCGCGATTAGCGGCGAGCGGACGACGGTTGCGGAAATCCAACAGTGCGGCGATGCCGCCCGGCATGACCAGCACGATCACGAGCAGCAGCACCGCGTAGAGGAAGGTCGACCAGGCCGCGAGCGGCGCGGCGATCTCCGGCAGGATGGTCAGGATGATGGTGCCGAGCATGGGACCCAAGATCGAGCCGCGGCCGCCGATCAGGATGGCGATGAAAAAGAGGATCGAGAGGTCGAAGGTGAAGGCATCCGGCGTGATGTAGGTCTGCAGGGACGCGAACAATCCGCCCGCGACGGATGCCAGCGCGCCGGCGAGCAGAAAGATCGCGATCAGCATCTTTGGCTTGGAGATTCCGGTGGCTTCAGCCGCGACCTCGGCATCGCGCAACGCGATCAGCGCCCGGCCATACCTGCTGCGCGCGACATTGGCGCTGATCCAGGTGGTGAAGGCGGCAATGGCCATGCAAAGGAAGTAGAAGCCCCAGGCGGTATTGAAGGGCGCGGGAAATTCCGGCCCGGCAATGCCGATGCCGCCGCCGGTGACGCTCTGCCAGGCCAGCGCGATCTGGGTGACGATAGTGGCGAAGCCGAGCGTCGACATCGCGAAATAGAAGGTGCGCAGCCGCAGCGCCGGCAGGCCGACGATCACCCCGAACAGCGCGCCGACGCAGGCCGCGACGGGCAAGGCGGCAAACACCGGCAACGGCGGCATCACATTGCCGGCGACCAGGACGCTCGTGGTGTAGGCGCCAAGCGTCAGCAGCGCGACATAGCCGATCGCCAGATGTCCGGCGAAGCCGACCACCAGATTGAGGCCGGACACCAGCACCCAATAGATCGCCATGCGCGTGCCGATCAGTGCCCAATAGTCGTTGCCGACCAGCGGCAGGATCATCGCGGCAGCGAACACGGCGAGAAACGGCGCGAGATGCGGCAGCGCCGCGCGCAGAACGCCGGTGTCATCGCGCGGCGGGACGGTCGCAACCGCGGTCATCACACTCTCCGCGCCGTTGACGCGCCGAACAGGCCTTGCGGCGCCGTCAGCAGAACCACGATGAACAAGGTGAAGACGGCAACCGAGGAGAAAATGCCGCCAACCAGGAAATTCGCCGCCTGCTGGAACAGTCCGAGCGCAAGCCCGCCGATAACGGCGCCACGGTTGTTGCCGAGCCCGCCGAGCGCGACCGGCACGAAGCCGTAGAAATTCAACAGCGCACCATTGGCGAAGAACGCCAGCAGCAACTCGCCGCCGGAAAATCCGGCAACCCCGCCGATGATGCCGGCGAGCGCGTAGCTTGCGATCCGTAAATTACGTTCGGGCAGGCCGAGCGCGCGCGCGGCGAAATTGTCTTCGGCGATGGCGACGAAGGCACGGCCCACCAGCGTCCGGCGATAGAGATATTCAAGGCCCAGGATGGTGATCGCGCAGGCCAGGACCGGCAGCCAGAATTTTTCGTCCAGGACTCCGCCGCCCCAGCCGATCAGCCGCGGAAACGGCTGCGGCTCGGTGCCCCATTTGATCGCCGCGACCTGCTGGATCATCAGCGCCACCGCCAAGGTCGACAACACGTAGAGATGCTGGTCGAGGCTTTTCAGGACCGGCCGCACCGCGACGTATTCGGTGATGATTCCGATCAGCGCGCAGCCAAGCAGCGTCAGCACAAAACCCGCGATCGCGGGCATGCCGAGCTTCAGCGTGAACATCGAGCCGAACACGCCGCCCAGCATGGCGAGCTGGCCCGCGGTGAAGCTCATCACACGCGAGGTCGAGAACATCGTGTTGTAGGTGACGCCGACGAGCGCGTAGATCGCGCCCGCCGCGAGACCCGATGCGAGGATCGAGGCGAGCATTGGCTTGCCCTGTCCCGCGCGCTTTAAGAGTATCCCGGCGCCAGGGCGAAGGTGCCGTTCTTGGCGGTGGACGCTTCCGACATCACGATCTCTTCCGTCGGAAAGCCATTGTGCTGGGTCGGCGTGAAGGTGTAGGTGCCGAAATAGCCCTGATACTTATTCAGCCCGTTGAGATAGGCGATGATGCCGGGGCCTTCGGTCGATCCGCTGGTTTCGATCGCCTTGGCGAACAATTCGACGGCATCGATGCCGCCCGCGACCCACCACAACAGCGTGTCATTGAGCGCGACACCGGCCTTGGTCAGCCGATCGACCAGATCCTGGCTCTTCGGCGGCAATTTGCCTGATCCGTCGTAGCTGCAGCTCCTGTAGCCGATGGCGTAGACCTTTTTCCAGTTCTCCGGCTTCTCGACGAGGCCGGCGATCTCGCCGGAGGCCAGTGAGGGATGACCGACGAACGGAACGTCCCAATTCATCGCCGCGCGGGTGTTGAACATCCGCGCTTCCATGCCGGTCGTGACGCTCCAGACCACGATCGCCTCGGCGCCTGCGTTCTTCGCGCGCAGCATGTCGGGCGTCATGTCCGGCTGGGTGGCGTCGATGTTGGCCTGATAGACCACGTCGGCGCTGTCCTTCTTGAAGGCCGCCACCGACGCGCCGACCGCGGTGACACCATAGCCGGTGGTGTCGCCGATCACCGCGATCTTCTTCACCTTCAGCACGTTCAGGCAATAGTTGCGCACCGCATCGTCCCACTGGCTGTTCGACGGCGCCATGCGGAACGCGTTCGGATATTTCACAGGATCGATCAGGCTTTCGACCACGCAGGGGTGAATATCCGGCATCTTGGCGCGCGCCATGATCGGCGTGGTCGCCAGCGCCTCTCCTGAATTGAGCGGCCCCCAGATCGCGTGAACCTTGACCTGGCTGATCATCTCCTGGGTGGCGTTCACGGCCTTGGTCGGATCGCCCTGGGTGTCGCGCATCACGATCTCGATCTTGCGCCCCTTGACGCCGCCTGAGGCATTGATGGCCTCGACCGCAAAATTCACCCCGCGATTGAAGCCTAAGGTTGGCGCCGAACTCGGTCCGGTCATCGCCGCCAGGCAACCGATCTTGATCGTCTCGGACTGGGCGATCGCTGGCGCGGGGAATGAAAATGACGCGGCGCCGAGCGCGCCGGCACTGCCCAACAATACGTCACGACGCGAAATCGCCATGTGATGCTCCCGTTCGTTTCCCTTTTGCGGCGCCCGTCTTTGGTTCGCGGACGTCCGTCGCGGTATTTTCTGTGGCGCGAGGCCGGTTTTTGGTGAGGTGGATTTGAGCTGGATATGCACGGCTTGTCCAGAGCTCTCCAGTTGCTGACGCGGCGGGAACATGCGTTGCCAATGGCGCGGAGGGACCGCAACGAACGGCGTCGCCGCGAGGAACGCACGATCGTCCGATCCCAGTTTCCGTCAAGCGGCGCCTTTGGATGGCGCGACCATCGCCTCGTCAATACTTGCGCGACTTCTTCGCGGCTGTCTTCTTCACGGCTTTCTTCTTCACGGCCTTCTTCTTGCGGCCACCGCCCGACTTGGGTCGCCTGAAGGGCGGCCGGCGAAGCTTCAAGGTCGGCCAAGCGAACGACTGCTCGCCAGGATCCGGGTCACCGGGCGGGTCCTCGGCCGTATCGTCCATGGGCCCATGCACGATGAGATGCACGAGATACGTGTCCCCTGCCGCATTCAAATAGCTTGTCAGCGGCTCATTGTTGCTCGGATACAGGTGCGGATGACTGGCCTGGCTGTTTTCCTCAACCGAGAACTTGACGGCCGAAATGGACGTCCGCGTCATGGCGTCGCTCAGAATCCGCTTGATGGCATCTTCGGTGGCCTGGGTCAGCTCGTGATGCAGGAAGAAAAACCACTTCCTCTTGGCATCGTCAGCCCCGTAATCTCGCGCAGGATACGCCCCGATACGGAACGCCACGCGCCGCAGCCTGTGATTGGAATCGAAAAGCTTTTCTCTCCTGTTATGTGTGCGAAGAACCCCAATAGAGTTGGGGCTGAACAGTCTGTTCAGCCGATCACAGATCTCAGCATCGGGACCGCTGCCGACTGGAAGTAAGGCACCCATGTTTACTCTCCCTCACAAATATTTTGTTTCAGACGCAAAAAACTCCGACAAATGGCAGCGTTGGACCGGCGGAATGGATTCCGGCGCGGCAAGAATGCGTTTTCGCTTCGACCAGTTCACGGCCCAGCAATGCTTCGGACCGTTTGTCGTTGCGCAATGGCCAGGAACGGGCCCTGTCAGCCTTTCGAGGCTCGCGATGACTTCCGCGATCGCGAAGCTTCGCCCGGTCTCCTGCCTCAGCTTCCGGGAGCCCTTGGTCAGCGCCCAGCGATCGGCGGCACACTCGCAGCCAAGCTCGTCACGTGAGGCCAGCCGTCCGCCCGACGACAAATGATGGCCCGTTTCGTGAAGCAGGGTAAAAACCAGCGCGTCGGCGCCGACGAAGGCATGGTACGCCAATCCCCCATACATGCGAACGACACGGCTGCCCGGCCGAACGATCGCCTGGGCGTTGACGGTCGAGCTTGCTTCGTCGAGCTCGAAGGACAATTCTGGAAAGGCGTGGCTGAAATCGGCAAAGATCTCGGAAAGCAGCTCTGTCCTGAGCCGAAGGCCGCGGCCGGCACCAACTCTTGTGCAAGAAATGTTGGTCAATAACATTCAAATGGCCGATCTGAAATTCGCTGGAATAGTGGCTCGTTCCTGTCGGACAATCAAGTTGACGCTTGCAAGTTGACGCTTGCGGTGGAAGCGGCAGGCATTCCCTCAATCCGATTCAATCAATGCTTGAAGCGGCAAAATGCTATTTGGCGCCCGTGGATGTCTGACGGGAGTCCATTGTTTGACCCGTGGCGTTGATGAAGGTCTCGAATATCGCGGCGCCGGTTTCCCGAACCAGCGCCTTCGCGCGCTCCAATTCCTCCCTCCCCTCTTCTGTCCGGTCGCCGGCTTTCGATCGCAATAGCAGATCGGCACGCACCAGGCGCGCGAAGCATTCGGGCACGCGTGCATGACGCTCGGTGGCAACAGCGATAGCCTCGTCAACCGCAGCAAAGGCCGCCACGGTATCGCCACTCTGCCGATAGGCGTTTGCCAGGTCCGCGAGAATGCGAGGTTCGTTTTCCAGACCCGCCCTGCGCGTGCGGGCAAAGTCGAGCGCCGCTGACAGGTCTTCGATCGCCGGACCGAGACGTCCTGTGACCATGTGAGCAAGGCCGCGGCAAGCCTGGGCATAGACCCGCAAATACGGGCTGCCGCTTTTCAGGGCGAGGGAAAAGGCGCGCTCGGCATGTTGCTGGGCCAACGCCGCGTCGCCCTCAGCCCATGCGAAGTCGACATAGGCGAGACTCGGAATGACGTAGTGAATGGCGTCGACCTGGCTGCTGTCCAACTGGATGATCTGATCCAGGAGCGGCCGGGCTTCTTGTCCGCGGCCGAGCATCACCAAGGTCTGTCCACGCATCGCGTTCAGCCAGACCTCGACATCGAAACCCAGCGTCTGGCGATCGAATTTTCCGATGTCCGACACGCGCGCCGTCGCTTCGATGTTCATCTGTAGCGCTTCGGACATGCGGCCCGAAAGCCGCAGCGCGTGACAGAGGATGGCTTTCAGCGTGACCTGGACGCTCGTATCGTTACCGGCGTCCGCAATCGCCTTGGCTTCGCGAACTCTCGCGACATACTCGTCTGCCGAACCTCCATTCGCCAGGATCCGCCCGTAGGCAGCGTGGATGAGCGCATTGGCCCGCATATCGCCGGCGGACAGCGCGAGCTGTCTGGCCTCCTCGAAGTAAACGTACGCATCGGCAGCAGATACTCCCTCCCGCCAGCCAAAATTCACGATCTGGCCGCAAGCCATCATCTTGAGGTAATCCGTCGCCTGCGACGGTGGCTGATCCTGCAACAGCTCACGAACCTTCTTCCAGTTTCTCAATGCCTGACCGGGATCGTTCGTACCGACCCACACCGCCGCACGCATATTCTGTTGTACCGCCTTGGAACGCTCACCCGCCTGCTCCCAGTGATAAGCCAACAGGGAAGCCCGTTCGTCGGCGCGGTCCTTGAACAATTTCTCAATTGCCTGCGCGACCGATGCGTGATGTTCGCGGCGCTGGTCATTCAACAACGACCGATAGGCGACTTCCAGGATCAGCGGATGGCGGAACGCCAGAAGCCGGCGTTCGAACGGCGGCACATCGTAAAGCAATTCAGCCCGCCTCAGATGTCCTATGGCCTCCGACAAATCGGTTTGGGACAAACCCGCGACGATATCCAGGATCGCTATTGAAATCTCACGCCCGACCACCGACGCAATCTCGAGAACCTGCTTTGCGCCTTCGTCAAGACGATCGATCCGAGCCGCTACGACGGCCTGCACGGTCGTCGGCAGCGGTATGGTGTCGACACCACCCTTCAATCGATATGCGCCCTGCTCTCCTTCGAAGTCTCCGCGTTCCACCAGCGCGCTCATGAGCTCCTCCAGAAAGAAAGGATTTCCGTGCGCACGCTCAATGATGTTTCTGCTCAGCAAGGCCAGCGAGGAATCGCCGCCAAAATAATCCAGCAATATCGATTGCGCCTCCGACGGATCGAGAGGGGACATGCTGATCTGCCGATAGTGCGATCGCTGCATCAGCGGGGCGGCAAATCCGGGCCTGAAGTTGACGACCACAAGAGTCGTGGTGGCAACCACGGCATCGGCAAGCGCCTCGATGAACTCTTCGCTCGCGGCATCGATCCAGTGCAGATCGTCGATCAGGACCACGGTGACGACGTCCCGAGGGGCGGAGCGAATAAGCGCGCCGACAAAATCGAGCAGATAGGTTTTCCGCGCCTTGGGATCGAGCTTCGCGGCGGTCCGCAGCGGATCGGCGAGCCCCAGAAAGTCCAAAAGGACCAGCGATGCCTCTTCGGAGACAGGAAGGTTGACCAACCGCTCCATGACCCGGCCGCGCGACACGGCGGCCGGGTCTTGCATGCGCAGCCCGAAATAGTCACGCAACAACTCCAGCACTGGCTGAAATGGCGTTGCCCGGCCATGCGCGAGGACCCGTGCCTCATAGACGCGGATGCCCTGCTTGCGGCAGTTCTCGGCAAATTCGAAACAGAGGCGGCTCTTTCCGATTCCGGCCTCGCCAACCACGCCGACGACGCGGCCATCTCCCTTGCGGGTATTTTCCAGTTCCAGTGCGAGCGCGGAGGATTGGCCGCTTCGGCCGGTCAGAGGGCTGAGCCGCTTGCCGCTTCGGAAAACCCCGCTGGAAGGGGCGTGCTTGAGCCCCCTTAATTTGAAGACATCGACAGGCGCGGCAATGCCGCGCACAAACTGCACACCAAGCGGCTCGACTTCGACAAATTGCCTGGCCGCATCGTAGGTTTCCTGCGAAACAAGCGCCTCGCCCGGATCGGCCAGTTGTTCCAGCCGGTTTGCAAGGTGCACGTTTGCGCCGGCAGCATCATAGGTTTGGTAGATTCCGTGCTCGATGACCTGAACGATCATCTCGCCGGTGTGAACGCCGACCCTGATCTGCAAATCGGCGTCGTGAAGACGTTTCACCTCCTCCTGCATGGCCAGAGCGGCAAGGCAACCCCGTACCGCATGATCTTCATGCGGCCGTGGTGCGCCAAACATCGCCATGACCCCATCGCCCTGAGCCTTGTTGACGACGCCGTCATAGCGGCGAACCGCTTCATTCATGGCATCGAGAGCAGGTTGCAGGCGCCTCATGCCGAATTCGGGATCGCCGAGCCGATCAATGAGGCTGGTTGAATTGCGGACGTCGGCGAATAGAACCGTCAGCCGCTTGCGTTCTCCGCCCTTGGCGTGGAGCGACCTCAGCATCTGCTGCCAGGACGGATCGGCCGCGCCGGGATCGGCAGGGATCAGCGCGGCACTGCAGTGCCCGCAAAAGCGACTGCTTGGTCCGTTGAGATGCCCGCAGGCTTCGCACTCAATTCCGAGATGGCCCCCGCATCCTTCGCAATATTCATTGGTCGCCTTGTTCTGACAACCGCAACGCAAACATTGCATCACAGGCCTCTTGGCGAGAGCAGCAGGCACTATCGATCAAAAAAGAGAGCATCATCATTTAGTTCGTCGACCCACGACTTAGTTCATCGACCCTCGACGGATAGCACGACTGAGAATTAGCAAACCTAGCCTGATCTGTCGTGACTTAATTGTGGCGGCGGCAAGTCGCCCGCGCGATCTCGACAAGATAAGCCCTGCCCCGAGCCCCGCGCCGCGCGCGGTCAGACCCGCCATGATCAGACCCGCTCGGACTCCCGCATCTGCGCCGAGGACGCTTGCGTGATCAATTTGCCCAGCTCGACGAAATGCTGCTTGGGCGGCGAGCTCTTGCGCCAGGCAAGACCGACGACCCGGCGCGGCTCCGGATCGGCGAAGCGCATCAGCTTGATGCAGCTCCTCGACCAGATGCTGGGTTTGAGCTCACGCAGGGACAGGTCGAGATCGGAATATTCGTCGCGAATCAGTGGGCAACGCCGACAGCACATAAGGCGCGACCGACGGGGTGACGCCGAGATGCAGCGGTCCGACACACCGCCCTGCCGGCGGGCGAAATCGACGATGTCGCGGATATCGGTCAGGACCCGCGCGGCGCGGCCGGCGATTTCGCGGGCGCCTCCGTCAAAATGATACCGCTATGGCCCGCTCCAAAAGTGGGACGCCGAGTTCCTCTTCCAGCTCCTGGATCTGTATCGAAAGCGCCGGCGCGGCACTGCCGCCGAGCAGGTCGTCATCGTCCTGCCGCGGTGGCGGGCAGATCAAGGCCTTTCCGATCCCGCCACAGTTCCGGGTACTTGTATCGCAAACGGTAATATCTTGACGCTACGTCAATGATATCCGGCGACACCGACGCGACGCCGGATTTTTTTGCATCCCGGCCCCGTCAACATCGCTCCGGAATTGCTGTAAGCAGGCATTGCTGTGAACGTCGACGGGGGGACCGATGCGGCGGCGCGAGTTCATGACGCTTGTTGGCGGCGCTGCGGCAACGTGGCCGCTGCCGGCAAGCGCCCAGTCCGATCAGATGCGGCGAATCAGCGTGCTGATGGGAATCGCGGAAAGCGATCCGGTGCAACGATCGCTGGTATCCGCGTTTACCCATGCGTTGAAGGAACTGGGCTGGCACGATGGCCGCAATGTCCAGATCGACTATCGCTGGGGCGCGGGAGACGCGGAGAAAATCCAGATTTTCGCACGCCTATTCGTCGGGCAGAGGCCGGATCTGATCGTCGGCCACACGACGCCGGTCGTCGCGGCGCTCAAGACGCAAACCAGCACCATCCCGATCGTATTCACCCAGGTGTCCGATCCAGTCGGAAGCCATTTCGTCGATAGCCTGGCCCGTCCAGGAGGCAACATCACCGGTTTCACCAACCTCGAGGCCTCGATGGGGACCAAGTTGGTGGAACTGCTGAAGGAGGTTGCGCCTCAAACCAGCCGCGTCGCGCTGATGTTCAATCCGCAGACATCGCCGAACGGCGGATCGTATTTCCTCAAGCCTGTTGAAGCCGCCGCTCCCCTCTTGAAGGTCAAGATGATCGCGGCGCCGGTCCACAATCCGGCCGAGATTGAGGCGGTCATGACCTCGCTGTCGCACGAGCCGACCACCGGCCTGATCGTGATGCCGGACATTTTCATCATGGCCCATCGCCAGGAGATCATTGCGCTATCGGCGCAGTTTCGCTTGCCGGCGGTCTATACTTACCGGTTGTTTCCGGTAAGTGGCGGACTGATGTCCTATGGCACCGATCTCGTCGACCTGTTTCGCCGCGCCGCGTCCTATGTCGACCGTATCCTCAAGGGCGAGAAACCAGCCGATCTGCCGGTGCAGATGCCGGTCAAATATGAGCTTGTCATCAATCTCAAGACCGCCAAGGCATTCGGCCTCGAGATTCCGATGCCGGTCCAGCAGCGCGCCGACGAGGTGATCGAGTAGCGGCTGGCGTGTGCAGTGGGATGAGCGCTGGAGCTTGCCGAGCAACCGCGAATCGCCACGCATCCGATTTGTTGACCGGCAAGGGAACCAACAAGGGAACCACGGATCGATGGCGCAAAATGTATCCGGGAACGCGTCCTGGCCGCTGTTCCGCTCGCTTGCTTCGTACCGGGTGGGCTATTTTCCGCGAGACCTGATCGCGGGCCTCACCCTTGCCGCGATCGCCATTCCCGAACAGATGGCGACCGCCCGCCTCGGCGGCTTTTCGCCGCAGATCGGCTTTTACGCCTTCATCGCGGGATCGTTCGGCTTTGCGCTGTTGGGCGGCAACCGCTTTCTGTCCTGCGGCGCCGACTCGACGATTACGCCGATCTTCGCCGGCGGGCTTGCGCTGATAGCCGCATCGAGCTCGCCCGACCATCAGGCGCTCGCGGCGGCGCTAGCGCTGATGGTCGGCATCGTACTGGTGGCGGGCGGCCTGTTTCGCCTCGGCGGCATCGCCAATCTGTTGTCGATGCCGGTGACGGTCGGCTTCCTCACCGGCATCTCCGTGCATATTCTGGTCTCGCAAATGCCGGGCGTGCTCGGGCTGCCGTCGCCGAGCGGACCGATGTTGCAGCGCATCGCCGTGCTCGCGCAGCATCTGGGCGAAGCCAACGTTTTCACGCTCTGCATCGGCTTCGGCGTGCTGGCCGTGGTCGCCATTTCGGAAGCGGTCAACGCGCGGATCCCCGGCGCGCTGATCGGCCTGGTCGCCGCCACGGTCGCGGTGATCCTGGCCGATCTTGAGAGCAAGGGTGTGAGCGTGGTCGGAACCGTTTCCGGCACGCTGCCGACACCGTCGTTCCCCGACATCTCGCTTGAGCGATGGGCCCGCCTCATTCCGTTGAGCCTTCTGATCGCCATCGTCGTCATGGTGCAGACGGCCGCCACCACGCGCGCGTTTCCGTCCGATCCCGACAAGCCAGCCGACGTCGATCGCGACTTCCTTGGCGTCGGGGCCGGCAGCATCCTGGCCGGCCTGTTTTCGGCCTTCCCCGTCAACGCCAGTCCGCCGCGAACCGGCATCGTTGCCGAGACGGGCGGACAATCGCAACTGTCTGGACTGATCGCGGCGTCCATCGTGCTGGCGCTGCTGGCGTTCGGCGCCGCGCTGCTCAAGCATATTCCGGTCGCAGCGCTGGGCGGCGTGCTGCTGTTCGTGGCGCTGCGCATCATCCGATTCAGGCAGATCGCCACGATCTACCGCCAATCGCTCGGCGAATTCCTCCTGATCGTCGCGACGGCTGCGGCGATCATCGTGTTGCCGATCGAGCAAGGCGTGGCGATCGGCATCATTCTGTCGCTGCTGCACGGCATCTGGAGCACCACGCGCGCGCGGCTCGTGGTGTTCGAGCGCGTGCCCGGCACGACGATCTGGTGGCCGGCCAATCCGAACATCGCCGGCGAACGCATTCCGCATGTGGCCGTTGTGGGCCTGCAGGCGCCGCTGTCATTTCTCAATGCGTCGAACTTCCGCGCAGACGTGCTGCACGTTCTACAGGCCGCGGAGCCGGCACAGCGGCTTCTGGTGCTGGAAGCGAGCGGCATGCCCGAGATCGACTTCACGGCCGCGCAGGAT
>Ga0137377_10002758_pt1 | contig 13215 bp, 15 predicted proteins | sample SagtaG_22_FD_104815 | JGI IMG/M metagenome (GOLD analysis project Ga0137377, IMG submission 104815) | Vadose zone soil microbial communities from Sagehorn Ranch, Mendocino, California, USA - Sage2_L_40_16 metaG | ecosystem: Environmental > Terrestrial > Soil > Vadose zone | place: USA... | reverse complement strand
GAACCTTCTCGGCGAGCAGCTCCAGGCGGTCGTAGGTAGGAATGGGATCGAAGCGGCTCAGATCTTTTTCGCGCTTGGCGATGTTCACCGCCAGATCGCCGATGCGCTCCAGGTCGACTACGATCTTCAGGGCGGTGGTGATGAAGCGCAGGTCGGCGGCCGGATGCCGCAGCGTCAAGAGGCGCGCGCAGGTCTCGTCCACCGCGAGCTCGAGGCGGTCGATCTCCCGATCCGCCTCGAGCACCCGGCGCGCGAGCGCGACGTCGCCGTGGAGCGTCGCGCGGGTGCTGGCGGCGACGCCAGCCTCCACCCTTTGCCCCAGAGTCACGAACTGCTGGCGCAGGAGCGTCAGGTCCTCGCGCGAGGCGCGACCCGATCGCCCCTGCGAGCCAGACCGCACGGCGCTCTCAGTTGGTAGCAAGGGCGGGCTTCCCCTGGACGGTCATCGACTTGAGGGTCTTCTCGACTTTCTGCACCACAGGATGCGGGAGCGGGGCGTAGTCCAGGGTTGGCGCGCTCTTCTGGCCGTCGTGGATCGCCCACCAGGAGAACTTGAGCAGTGCGTCACCCTTCACCGGGTCCTGCTGGTCTTTGTAGATGAGCAGGTAGGTGAACGCCGCGATCGGCCACGCATCCTTCCCTTCCGCGTCGGTGATCGAGACGCGGTAGTCGTCCGGCATCTGGACCGTGGCGGCGGCTGCGGAAACGGAGTCCAGGGTCGGCTTGACGTACGCGCCCGAGCGGTTCTTCAGCTCCGCCACCGGGAGCTTGTTCTGGTTGGCGTAGGCAAGCTCGACGTAGCCCATCCCGCCCTCGATCTGCTTGACGATGCCGGTGACCCCTTCGTTGCCCTTGCCGCCGAGGCCTGTCGGCCAGTTCACGCTTTTGCCGGCGCCGGGCCCCGACTTCCACTCGGGCGATACCTTGGCCAGGTAGTCGGTGAAGACAGAGGTTGTGCCGGAGCCGTCACTGCGGTGGGCCACGACAATCGGCATGTCGGGAAGCTTCGCTTCCTTGTTGTCCGCGGCGAGCGCTGGATCGTTCCACTTCGTGATCTTCCCCAGGAAGATGGCGGCCAAGGTGGCGGGGGTGAGCTTCAGACCCTGCACTCCCGGCACGTTGTAGATAGGGACCACGGCGCCCATCACCGTCGGGATGTGCTGGATGCCCTGCGCCTTCTGCATCTCCTCATTGCTCATCGGAGCGTCGGAGGCGCCGAAGTCGACCGTCTTCTCGGTGATCTGCTTGATCCCGCCGCCCGAGCCGATCGACTGGTAGTTGATCTGCACGTTCGGGTGCAGCTTGTTGTAGTCGCTGAACCACTTCGAGTAGATGGGGAACGGGAAGGTGGCGCCGGCGCCGTTGATCAGGACGGTGTTCGCCGCGGCGGCCGCGCCCGCGATCGCGAGCAGCGCAAAAAAGAGGGTCTTCTTCATGGTTGATCCTTTCGTCTTACCGGAGCGCGCGGTTTACCAACCCTACGTGGCGTTTTGGTGACGAGGGCGCGACCTCTTCATGGCGCCACCGGCAGCCGGACCCAGAAGCGGCTGCCTCCGCGCCCGCTTTCGACGCCGACCTGCCCCCCCTGCGCCTGGACGAGGTGCTTGACGATGGCGAGCCCGAGCCCCGTCCCGCCGGACTCGCGCGAGCGCCCGGTGTCCGCGCGGTAGAATCGCTCGAAGATCCGCTCGCGATGGCGCGGCTCGATGCCGGGCCCGCTGTCGATCACCGACAAGACGGCGGAAGGGCCCGCCCCGTCGGCGAGCACCGTGACCCGGCCTCCGCCCGGCGTGAACTTGACTGCATTGTCGAGCAGGTTCACCAGCACCTGCTCGAGCGCGCGCCGGTCCGCCAGGATGCGAAGCTCCACGGGCCCGTCGAATGCGAGGTCGATGTGCTTCTCGATCGCCCGGGCGCGCACCAGGTCCAGCGCGGCGTCGCAGAACGGACCGACCTCGACCGGTCCGATCTCCGCGCGGTACTGCCCCGACTCGAGGCGCGAGAGGTCGAGCAGATCGCGGGTCAGCCGCGCGAGGCGGTCAGCGTGGCGCGCGATCATCTCCACGAACCCGCGCGCGTCGGGGTCGAGCTTCACCGCCCCACCCAGCAGGGTCTCGACGGCGCCCGCAATCGCAGAGACCGGCGTGCGCAACTCGTGGCTGGCGTTGGCGATGAAATCGCGGCGGACGCTCTCCATCCGCTTCTCCTCGGTGAGGTCGCGCAGCACCAGGAGCCCGCCTCCTGGAGGGACGGGCGAGACCCAGGCCTGGACCACCACGTCCGAGGAAGGCAGCCGGACCTCGGCGCGCACCGGGCCTCCCGAGATGGCGCGGGTGGCCGCGTCCGACAGCTCGGCGCTGCGGCTCAGCTTCAACACCGTCCGCCCTTCGCATTGCTCCCGCGCGAAGAGCCGGGCGAGCGCCGCTTTCGCGGCCAGGATCTGCCCCTTGCCGTCGAGGAGTGCTGCCGGATCGGGGATCCCCTCCATCAGCTCCCGCGGGAGCGCCGCCTCCGAGTCCGGAGGCGGCGGGGGCGCTCCTGGCTGCATCGGCTTTCGCCAGAACATGGCCACTCAATCCTCGGGATCCATCATGCGATAGCCCGCGCCGCGCACGGTCTCGATCAGGTCGCGACCTTCCCCCAGCTTCTCGCGCAGCCGCTTCACGTGCGTATCGACCGTGCGGGTCTGCGGCTCGCCGTTCACCTGCCAGACGTCGCGCAGCAGCATCTCGCGCGTCTGCAGCCGGCCGGCCCGCGCCATGAGCGTGGCCAGCAGCTTGAACTCCAGCGCGGTCAGCTCGATCTCGCGCTCGCCCACGTAGACCCGGTGCGCGGCCTCGTCGATCCGCACCGGTCCCAGGCGCTCGCGCGGCGGCTCCGGCTCGCCCGGCGGACCGCGGCGGAGCACGGCGCGGATGCGCAGGAGGAGCTCGCGGACGCTGAACGGCTTGGTGACGAAGTCGTCGGCGCCGAGCTCGAATCCGACCAGCCGGTCCACCTCCTCGCCGCGCGCGGTGACCATGATGACCGGGAGCTGGCGCATGCGTGGATCGCCTTTGATCCGCCGGCACACCTCGGTGCCCGGGAGGTCCGGCAGCATCAAGTCGAGGAGCACGAGGTCGGGCCGCGCCCGCGAGATCTGCGCAAACGCCTCCTCGCCGGTAGTGGCGATGACGGGATCGTGTCCTGCCTGCTTCAGGTTGAAGCGGAGCAGATCGACGATGTCTTTCTCGTCCTCGACGATGAGCACCTTGGCCATGAGTGTGACACCGTAGAGGGCTTGCGTGACGAATCGGTGCCGGGATGGAAAATGCTGAGTGCCAGTCGGCCGCCCGGCCGCCAGTCAGCGCTGCGACTTGCGCCGGGAAGCGAGGACCCCGCGGGCGTCGGCGTCGGCGAACGCCGCCTGCCAGGTGGAACCGCGGCCGCGCACCCAAAAGCGGCCGCCGCACAGCTCGCCGACCAGCAGGCGGGACTGCAGATACTGGTCGGCGACGGAAACCGCGCCGTTGGGACCCCAGCGGCGGCGGGCCTCGGCGATGGCCGCCTCGGCAGCAGGCTGCTCGAGATGGGAGTGCCGCCACATGTTACGTGAACGTACTTATTTTTTCGCTGGATGCCAACCTGCCAGGCCTCGCCTGCTCGTTGCGAGAAGACGAGAAAGTGCTGCTGCGGCAGGAAGGGGTGGTCGGCGATCGTCTGGATTTCCGAAGGCGTTCGCGGCGTTGTCGTGGACCACGTGGACCACTACGGACCGTCGTAGCGCGCCAGGACCACCGTCGAGTTGTCGACACCGCCGTTCGCGTTCGCGGTGTCGAGCAGCTTCTTCGCGCACGCTTCCAGATTGCCGGACTGCTTCTGCAGGATCGACTCGAGGATCCGATCCTCGACCATGCCCGAGAGGCCGTCGGAGCAGAGCATGAAGAGATCGCCCGGCCTGGGCTCATGTCCGTTGATCTCCACCTCCACCTGGCGCTGCTGCCCGAGCGCCCGCAGGATGATGTTCTTCTGCGGGAAGTTCTTCGCCTCCTCCTCGGTGATCTTGCCGAGCCGGAGATACTCCTCCACTAGCGAGTGGTCGATGGTGATGCGCTTGAGCTTGCTGTCGCGGAACAGGTAGACGCGGCTGTCGCCGGTGTGCGCGACGTACGCCTTGGGCTCGCTGCGCCGGTCGACGAAGAGCAGCGAGACGCAGGTGGTCCCCATGTTCTTCTTGGAGCTGTCCTGCTCGCTGGTCTCCATGATCCGCGCGTTGCAGAGCTTGATGGCGGTGACCAGCCGGTTCTCGTCGTAGTTGCGCGAGCGGTCGTCCTTGAAGGGCCAGGTCGCCTCCGGATCCTTCCCGGTCAGCTCGAAGAACTCCTTCATCTCGCGGACGGCGATGCCGCTGGCCACCTCGCCCGCAGCGTGCCCGCCCATGCCGTCGAACACCGCGAAGAGATTCTGCTCGGGGTAGACGAGGTAGTTGTCCTCGTTGTTGTCCCGCTTCATCCCGACGTCGGTCCGGGCGGCGTGGCTGATGCGCACGCTGCGGCTCTACAGTACGTGCCAGGTGGCGTCAATCAGGCGCGTCGCAGGCGGCACAGCGGCGTCCGGCCTCGAGAGCAGGCCCCTAGAAACTGCCTTTCATCAGCGAGTACGAGTTGCCGAACCCGACCGGCGCGCGGTCCGCGTTCGCCGCCGCGTCGATGGCGCCGAAGACGCCGCCGGCCAGGAGCCCCACGCCGGCGCCGAGCGCCAGGTCGCGGCCCCAGTCGTGATCGCTGTTGATCAGCGCGACGCCGGCGCCGATGGCGAGCCCGGCGAGGCCGCCGTACAGCGCGTCGGTGGCGATGATCGCCACGGGGCTGCGGTGGGCCTGCACCTCGACGACTTCGGCCGCGAGCTGGTCCATCGTCTGCGGCTGCTCGCGCAGGCGGAGCGTTTGGAGCGTGTTTGCGTTCGCCGCGCCGGCCACCAGCAGGACCGCGAGCGGAGCGATGAAGAGCTTCTTCGACATGGGATCCCCCGATGGATGCCTTTGCGGCAAGGTGGAGACTCGCGGCGTGCGCAGGCAACGGGACGGCGCGGCGGCCCGACGCCCGCCGGGCCGTCCAGCCCCCGGGGGAGACGGCCTCTCTACCTGCGCTTGACGACCAGGCTGCCGGAGAACGCGTCCGCCTCGATCACGCCTTCGCCCTTGCCGAAGGTCGCCTCCAACCAGCCGCTGGCAATCCCGTGCTTGCGCTTGGGAGCTCGCTTGACTGCGAGGTTCAGCTCGTCGCGCAGCTCGCCGCTGTGCGAGGTGTAGCTGAGCTCGAAGGAGCTCCTCGGATCGAGGTTCAGGCGCAGATCGCCCGAGACGGTCTCCGCGCTCAGGTGGCAGTCCTTCGCGCAGGCGCCCGCCCAGTCGAGGCTTCCGGACGCCGAGTGGAACTCGACCTGCGGCGACAGTCCGGAGGTCGAGATCGCGGCGTGCCCGGAGACCGTGTGCAGCCGCACCGGACCCGATGCATCCTCGATGCGCGCGTCGCCGGAGATGGTCTGCACATCCACCTTCGCGACCCCGGAGAGCTTCACGTCGCCCGACATGGTGCGGACGCGTACGTCGCCGATCCGCTGCGCGGTCACGTCGCCCGACATCGAGGCGAGGTCCAGGCGGCTTCCGCGCGGCAGCTCGACGCGCAGCTTCCCACGGCGCAGGGTGCGACGCCCGCGGAACGAGGGCTCGACGCGGTCGCCGAACGCGAACAGCGCGATGTCCTCCACCGGCGCATCGCTGAGGGTGACGGAGACCTGGTGCTTGTCGGTCGCCACCACCTCCACCTCGCCCGCCTGTGCGCGGACCTGGAAGGTGACCGGGCCCTTCACCGCCAGCGTCGCGCTGCCGCGGCCCTTTGCCTGGGCAGTGGCCTCGCGCTCGTCGAAGTCGCGGTCGTCCTCGCCGAGGTGCACGCGCGGGGCCCGGAAGACCCGCTTCTCGTTGAGCTTGTAGATCTTGACCTTGACGCCGTGGTCGTCGCTCACCTCGACGTCGCCGTCGTCGTCGACCTCCTCGTCTTGATCTTCGTCCTCGGGGTGGCGCGAGGACGCCCGCACGAGCAGGTGGGGCAGCTCGATCTCGATCCCCGAGAGGTCGAGATCCGGGAGCGGCGGAATGACGGGAATCGGCGGCAACGGCGGAATCGGGGGAATCGGCGGGAGCGCGAAGTCGGGAGGGTCCGGCGGCTCGGGCGGGTCGGGCGGACGCTGCTTCGCCTGCACCGCCATCGAGAGACACAGAGCTGCGATCATCGATGCTCGAATCACGGACTTGCCTCCTCGGATTCCTGGACCACGTCGCGCAGGGAGCGCAGGTATCCGGCGTAGCCGTCGAGAACCCGCATCCGCGCGTTCACATCGTCGGCCGCCACCGCGCGCGACTCCCCCAGCTGCGCGCGGGCGCGGGTCAGCGTCTCGTCCCACCGGCGCGCCAGGTCAGGATCCAGAGCCGGCCGCAGGCGGTCGTATTCGGCCTCCAGCACTTTGGCGGCGTTCCGGTAGTCGGCCTCCGCCCGATCCAGCGCGGCCAACGTCTTCGGATCGATGGTCACCTGCGGCCGCGGCTTGCGGGCGGCCTGCTGCTGCGGTTGCGGCAGGCCGGGGACGACCGCCGGGGGCGCCGGCCGCAAGACGGCCACCAGCACCGCGGCGGCCGCCGCGGCAGCGCCGATGGCTGCCCCCGTGCGGAAGGCCCAGCGTGCGCGCCGGCGCGGATGCCGGAGGCGCGCCGCGACCGCGGGCCAGAGATGCGCCGTCGGCGCCGCTGGACGCCGCGCCAGGAGCGCCTTCTCCGCGCGCAGCCAGGCCAGCTCCCGCGCGCAGTCCCCGCACTGCGCCACGTGCGTGGCGATCTCCTCCGCGGACAGCGCGGTGGGCTCGCCGAGCGCGACCGACTCCAGCTCTTCGACGGGCACGTGCGTCATCGCGCGCCCTCCTCGAGATATCCGGCGAGCTGCGCGCGGAGCTGCAGCCGCGCGCGGTGGATCTCGTTCTTCACCTTCTGCAGGCTCCAGCCCATCGCCGCCGCGATCTCTCCATAGCCGAGGCCGTGGTCGATCCGCATCAGCAGCGCCGACCGGCGATCCTCGCTCAGGTGCGCCAGCGCTCCGTCCAGCATCCGGTCCGACTCCGCCGAGAGCAGCACCGCCTCCGGGCTCTGCCCGCGGTCCACTTCCAGGCTCTCCTCGCCGGGGTCGGTCGGCGAGGCGTCGCGGCGCTTGCGGCGCAGCTGCTCGAGGAACACCATCCGCGCGATCCCGAAGAGCCAGCCCTGGAGCTTGCCCGATTCGCTCAGTGTCCCGAGGCGCTGGTGCGCCCGCACGAAGGTCTCCTGCGTCCCTTCGTCGGCCGCCGCGTCGTCGCGGAGCAGATCGCCGAGAAACCTGCGTACGCCTGGAGATTCCCGATCGAAGATCACGCGAAATGCCTCCGCATCGCCCGCGCGCGCGCGCGACAGCAGTCCCTCATCGGAATCCCGGTCGCGGGCGAGAAACACCTCGCCCGATAGTGACGCGGCGCGCACGCCGGTTTCAACGGCCCGTGCGCGCTGCTATGTCAACGGGATGGACATCACCGTCACCAGCGGATCCGGGGTCTCGCAGGACATCGCCATCGGTCGCCACCACCTCGTCTCCGACGAGCCGATCGCCGCCGGCGGGGCGGACCTGGGCCCCTCTCCGTACGATCTTCTGGCCGCCGCCCTCGGCTCCTGCACCGCCATGACGCTGCGCATCTACGCGCGGACCAAGGGCTGGCCGCTGCAGCGCGTCATCGTGGTCGTCCGACACGAGAAGATCCATGCGGAGGACTGCGCCAACTGCGACACGAAGGAAGGGCGGCTGGACCGGCTGGAGCGGGAGATCTCCCTGGAGGGCCCGCTCGACGAGGCGCAGAAGAAGCGCCTGCTGGAGATCGCCGACCGATGCCCCGTGCACCGCACGCTCATGCGCGAGGTGAGCATGGTCACGAGGCTCAAGGATTGAGCGCCTCGGACAGCCGCCGCAGTCCGAGCTCGGTCTTCATGTCGCGAATCTCGCCCCGCGCGCAGCGGGCCAGCGCTTCCTGAAGGCGCACCCACTCCAGGCGCGCGCCGACCTCGAACGGCGAGCCGTCGCCCGGCGGCGCGTGTGCCACCGCGTCCGGAGCGACCTCGCAGCGGACGAAGTGGAAGATCTCGGCGCACATGCCCGGCGTGGGAAAGAGGGCCGGCCCCAGGATCTGGACGGACCTTGGCGATACCCGCAGACCTGCCTCCTCCATCGCCTCCGCCGCGGCCCTCTGGAACAGGTCGTCGCCGGGCTCCAGGATCCCCGCCACCAGCTCGGGAAAGAGCAACGCGGGCGGCTTCTCCGTCCGGCCGAACTGGACCGCGACCCGGATGCCGTGGCGCAGCAGGACCTCGACCGTCCCTTCGCGGCGGCGGAAGAGCGCGACCACCACCGCGTCCAGCCCCATGGGGCGCTCGACGTAGTCCCAGCTTCCTTCGCCCGTCCGCGAGCCGTCCGAGAGCAACAGGCGCATCCGCATGCGGCGCAGGCGGAGGTGGCCGCCTTCGCCCACCCGCTCGTCGCCGGTCACCTCGAATCCCTTGACCTCCAAGCCGTCCTCCCTCACAACCGATCCTCCCGCCGCAGGTCGGCGAGCATCGCGATCAGTGCGCAGGCGATGGCGAAGCGCGGCTCGATCGGATCGGAGACCGGCAGGATGTCGACCAAGAACTCCCGCCGGAAGAAATGGAACCGCTGCACGATGCGCGCCACCTCGCGTCCGCCCAGCTCGATGTGGTGGCGGCCAGGCAAGAAGCGAAACACCCGCCGCCAGAACCACGGGCCGTCCTCCACTATGCGGCCGCAGGGCCTGTCGTCCCCGTCGAGGATGTCCCAGGTGCCCCGCCAGAGCGACCGCAAGCCCTGCGTCCGGATCACGCCCAGCCTCTGCCCGTTCTCCGCATCGTAGAGATCGTGCTCCATGTTCACGGCCGCGAAGCGGCGGCTCTTCAGCACCAGGATCGGCTGGAGCTGCGCTTCGTCCGCGTACATTACGAGCTCGCTGCGCAGGCGGAACCAGGGCTGCTCCACGAACGCGACCAGCGCGCCGTCGGGAGCGTAGACGCGGTAGACGCGGGTCCAGGAAAACAGAGGCCGGACGAGGACATAGCTCGCGTGCCGGAACGGTTCCGGGAAGAGGGGGCCCGTGGGCTGCAGCGCGCCAGGCATGGCGCATGCGACCCCGCCCGGGGTGCGCGCGTCAATGGAAAAGTGGATGGAGGTGATCCCGATTCGTTAGACTGCAAAATCGGGGGTCGGAATGCCGGACTCTTTCCAGCTCGAGACGATCGTGCCCGCGGAGCCGCAGCGCGTGTTTTCGGCCTGGATGGATGGCCGCGAGCACGCCGCGTTCACCGGCGGCGGCGAGGCCGTGGTCGAGCCGTGGACCGGCGGACGGTTCATCGCCTGGGACGGCTACATCCACGGCATCCTCCTCGGCGTCGAGGACGGGCGGCGGATCGTCCAGACCTGGAGGACCTCCGAGTTTCCCCCCGAATCGCGGGATTCCCGGGTGGTGGTCGAGTTCGAGGCCGCGCGCGGGGGGACCCGGGTGGTGGTGCGGCATAGCGATCTGCCCCCCAGCCACGTGAAGCGCTACGAGAAGGGCTGGAGCGAGCATTACCTGAAGCCGCTGGTCCGCTATTTTGCAAAAGGCGCGAAGAAGACGCCGGCGCCCGCCGCTTCCGAGACCTCGTGGGGCCGCAAGAGCGAGCGGACGGTGCGAGCCCCGCAGAAGAGCTCCGCCCGCAAGGTACGCAAGCCCGCGCCCCGAAAGGCTCGCAAGCCCGCGTCCCGCAAGGCGGCGCGCAGTCCGGCGCGGAGGCCCGCTTCGAAGCGCAAGTCGGGTGCACGGCGCTCGAAGCGGTAGCTCGCGCTCGTGGACGTCGTCGTGAATCGCGCTCCCGTGGAGGCCGCGAAGTTGCTGGTGCGTTCGCGGTGGCCGTAGCATCGAGGAAATGGAAGTCCTCGAGCGGATCCAGGCCTGGCACAAGGCGCAGGTCGAGCGCGGCCGCGATCCGGCGCTCGGCGTCCGCATCGAGACGCTGCGGGAGCGGCCGGGCTGGAGCGTGCAGATCGATCTGGCGGGGACGCCGCTGTCGGGGCTGAAGCTTTCACCCTACCGCGAGGGCGCGACCGAGCGGGACTGGCTGGCGTACCGGATCAAGGAGGACCGGTTCGAGGGGATCGGGGATCCGACCAAGCTGCAGGCCCTGCTCTTCGCCTTCCTCGACCTCCTCGACCGGACGATGGCCGACCTGGCGCGGGCGCGACAGCGGGAGAAGAAGTAGCGAACGGCAAGCTCACCTCCCCGCGGCGGCCGATGCTGCCTTCCGGGCTTCTCCGTCCGCGTCTCTCAGCTCGATGCTTCCGAGCTTCAGCTCCTCGAGGCGCGCGGCGATCTGCTGCGAGGGCCCCACCACCACGATCGCCATCTGGTCCGGATGCAGGCGGTCGCGCGCGGCCTTGGCCACGTCCTCCTTGGTCACCGCCTCCACCCGCTGCTGGTACGTGGCGTAGTAGTCCACCGGCAGCCCGTGCGACCAGGCGCGGGCGTAGGCTCCCGCCGTCTGTTCGTTGCTCGCGAACAAGGCTGGAATGGCGCGGATCAGCCCCTCCTTGGCGTCAGCCAGCTCGGCGTCGCTCACTTCGCCGGACTTCATCCGGCCCAGCTCCTTCATGAACTCGCCCAGGGCGTCGGCGGTCTTCTCGCTGACCACGCCGCCGGCCGCGACGAACGGGCCGGCCTCGCGGTGCGTGTCGTAGAAGCTGAACACGCCGTACGAGTAGGCGTGCTCGGTGCGGAGGTTTCCGTTCAGGCGCGAGTTGAAGGTGCCGCCCAGGATGTTGTTCATCACGCGCACCGGGAAGAGGTCGGGCGCGGTGGAGGCCACCCCGACCTCGCCGATCCAGATCTGCGACTGCGGGGCGTCGGGCCTGTCCACCAGCGTGACCACCCTGGTCGCGGACTTCGGATGCGGGTGCTTCGACGCCTTGGTCTCGGGCCCGTCCTTCCAGCTTCCGAAGCGCTGCTCGAGGAGCGGCTGGAGCGTCGCCGCGTCGGTGTCGCCCACCACGAACAAGGCCGCGTTCGACGGCCGGAACCAGGCCTTGTGCCAGGCCACCAGGTCCTTGCGCGAGATCGACTTCACCGACTTGACGGTGCCCTCGCCCGGGTAGCCCCACGGGTGCTTCTCGCCGAAGATCACGCGCGAGAGGACGTGCTGGCCCACGGAAGCGGGATCGTCGAGCGCCTGCGCGATCTGGCCGAGCCGCTCGACGCGCACCCGCTCGACGTCCGGAGCGCGGAAGGCGGGAGTGAGCGCGACGTCCGCGAAGACCTCCAGCACCGGCGCGAGCGTGTCGGAGAGCGCGGTTACCGAGAGGCGCGAGGAGTCCGCGTCCGCGCCCGTCCCGTAGCGCGCTCCCAGATCCTCGAAGGCGCGCGCCACGGCCGCGGCGTCGCGCGTTGGCGTGCCCTCGTCCAGGAGATCGAGCGCGAGCGAGGCGAGCCCGGCCTTCCCGGGCGGCTCCGTCTCGGCGCCCGAGCGCACGGCGAGCGCGACCGTGACGAGCGGCACGTCGTGCCGCTCGATCAGGTAGACGCGCAGCCCGTTGCTCAAGGCGAGCTGCGCCGGAATGGGAGCGCGGAACTCGACCGGCGTTCCCGGAGGCGGCGGGTGGGCGCGGAACGATTCGTCCGGCGCCGGCTGGGCCGCCGCTGCCGGCGCTCGCTCGGGAGCGGGAGGAGCCTGAGGCGCGGGCTTCGGCGTTGCCGAGGCGCAGGAAACGAGGAACAGGGCCGTCCAGAGTCGCTTCATCGCTCGCCTCCCGCGGAGGCCTGCTTCTGCTCCGGAAGGACGGTGATCACCACCCGCTGGCTTTCGCCCATGAACTTGCGCGCGGCCTCCTGCACCTGCGCGGGGCCGACGGCCAGCGTCGCCTCCAGGATGCGGGTGAACGCCGCAGGGTCGTGCGCGAACATCTCGTAGTAATTGAGCTGGTCCGCCTTGCCGCCGAAGCCGCCGACGTTCTCGAGCTGAGCGAACAGCGACGACTCGAGGTTCCGCTTCGCCCGCTCAAGCTCGTCGGCCGAAGGCGGGGCGTCGCGCAGGCTTCGGACCTGCTCGGTGAGAGCGGATTCGACCTCCTCGGGCGCGTGGCCGGCCTGGACCGTGGCGGTGAGCTCGATGATTCCGCCCAGCTGCATGGAGGGATCCCAGCTGGCGCTGACGTCCTGGGCGATCTTCTTCCGGTAGACGAGCTCGTGATAGAGCCGGCTCGACTTCCCGCCGGCCAGGATGCGCATCAAGAGCGGCATCGCCGGGTCCTCGAGCGGCCTGGGCCCGATGTACCCCATCATCACCTTCGAGAGCTGCACCTGGTCGCGCAGGATCTCGCGCGCTTCCCTGGTGTGAGGCTCCGTCTTCGCGCTGATGGGGGGCGGTTGGGGCCCGCGCGGGAGCGGCCCGAAGTATTTCTCGACCAGCGGCTTCACCTCCGCCGGCCGGAAGTCGCCCACGATGGCGAGGGAGGCGTTGTTGGGCGCGTAGTAGGTGCGGAAGAAGTCCTGCACGTCGGCCAGCGACGCCGCCATCAGATCGGCGTGCGAGCCGATCACGTATCCGTAGTACGGGTGCGGCTCGGGAAAGAGGAGTTGCACGAGCCGCTCTTCCGCGCGCCCGTAGGGCACGTTCTCGATGCTCTGCCGCCGCTCGTTGCGGACGACCTCCCGCTGCGTATCGAGCTTCTTTTGGTCGACTGTGTCGAGCAAGAAACCCATCCGGTCGCTCTCCAGCCAGAGCGCGAGCTCCAGCCGGTCCGCCGGCATGGTCTCGAAGTAGTTGGTCCGATCCCATTCGGTGGTGCCGTTCAGGTTGGTGGCGCCGTTGCGCTCCAGCATCGCGAACACCGTCCGCTCGTCGCCGTTCAGGTTCTTGGAGCCCTGGAACATCAGATGCTCGAACAGGTGCGCGAAGCCGCTGCGGCCCTTGCGCTCGTTGACCGCGCCCACGTGGTACCAGATGTCCACGGCGACAACGGGCGCCCGATGATCCTCGGAGAGCATCACCGTGAGGCCGTTGGGAAGCTGGTACTTCTCGAACGGGATCTGCGGCAGGGCGGCGGCGGCGACCAGGATGGCGGCGAG
>Ga0137377_10002750_pt1 | contig 13235 bp, 16 predicted proteins | sample SagtaG_22_FD_104815 | JGI IMG/M metagenome (GOLD analysis project Ga0137377, IMG submission 104815) | Vadose zone soil microbial communities from Sagehorn Ranch, Mendocino, California, USA - Sage2_L_40_16 metaG | ecosystem: Environmental > Terrestrial > Soil > Vadose zone | place: USA... | reverse complement strand
TGTTCACCCGGATTCCGAACCATGCCACGCCGTAGCTGCCTGCAATGCCAATCAAGCTGAAGGCCAGAATAATGGGAAGGGTCAGCGCGACCGGCTTATCCGGCACGGGTGCCAGCCAGCCAAAGTATGCAGCGATGATCACTGCGATGAACGCCCACAGCACCAGGATGAACTTGCCCTGCGTCACCAGATAAGTCTTGCAGGTCTCGTAGATCAGTTCCGAGATCTCCCGCATCGCCCGGTGTACTGGCAGGTTCTTGAGCCGCATGTAAATAGCCAAGCCGAAGCCGAGGCCGAAAATGCAGAACAGGATTCCGATTAGCAGCAGGTTGTGCCCGTCCATCCTGCCATTCAGAAAGTTAACATCGCGAAGGTTAGGCAGCTTCAACGCCGCCTCACCACCAGCCTCAGGCTGAGCCATAGCCGTCCCCACGCCGACGGTAAAAAGCGCAGCCAGAGCCGAAAGAGTTCTCACCCCGGCAAATCGAATCACTCCCTCAAATCGAGCGATACCGCGTCCTTGGAACGCAAGGCTTGCGAGCCAGGTGCGCATAACAGTCCTCCAAATCATGTTGTCTTTATGACGTTATTATTCCAACGGCTTCGACCACGGATTACAAACGTGTTTATGCGCTGCCTTCCGGCGTACCCGTCCCGCCAGCCCGCACGTTCCATTCACAGGTGCTCAGCTACATCAGGAGTGATTCCGCCAGAATTCCGAACACGCTTCCACCGCAAGACTTGAAGGAGTGCTGAGCTTGGCCGCGTCGGAACATTCCGCGCCAGCCAGTCCAGGGCAAGACAGACTGCCCCCGAGCCTCCCAGCGCAAAATGGGCATTTATAACACGTTAGAGGTGTAGGGTCAAACCCAAAGCCTCCCTCAAAGCCTCCCTAGGCCATCGCGTTGGTGTCCGCCTTAAATCAGGAGTCCGCAGCCAGCCCAGGGCGATCACGACCCTTCGGAATCATGAGCCACGCGACCCCGGCACTTGCCACAGCCAGGCATGCGCAGATGAACATTACAATGCGGAATCCAAATATAAATGCTTCCTGAATGGATTCCTCGACGGCGGTTTTCGTAGTGGGATCGAGACCAGCGGGCACCTGCAATCCGGCCAGCTTGATCTGGTTTGCTCGAACCTCCTGAACAACGGCGGGCGGCAACGAAAGCGGAGTCAGGCTTCGATGCAGGCGAGAGCCAAAGGCGCTCACCATCACAATCCCAAGCAGCGCAATCGCAAGAACGCCCGCTACGCGCGCCACTGCATTGTTGATGCCAGAAGCTGTGCCGACTCGGTCTTGACTTACTGAATTCATAACCACGGTAGTTAGAGGAGCCACCGTGACCGCCATCCCGAACCCGAGAAAAACCACCGCCGGAAAGAACGTCTTCCAATAGCTATCTCCAACGGTCGGCACCGCGAAGAGCGCGAAACCCAAAGCCGCAATGAGAGGGCCAATGATCAGAGGACCTCGCGGGCCATGACGGGCGACAAGTCCGCCCGACCAGCGGGAAAGGAAGAATATAAGCAGAATCAACGGAAGGACCGCAGCGCCGGCTGCCGTTGTGGAGTATCCTTGGACTTGAATCAGGTTCAACGGGAACAAGAAAAAGAAAATTCCAATAGCGGCATATAGAAACATCGTAAGCAGGTTCGCGCCACTAAAGCCGCGGGATTTGAACAGCGCAAGCGGAAGCATCGGCGAATGAACGCGGGCTTCGACGAAGCCGAATGTAATAAGACAGCCGACGCCAACGACCAAACTTCCAAATACTAGAGGATTTGTCCAACCCAGGTTGACCGAGTCAATGAACCCGTAAACCAAACCCCCCAATCCGAGCGTGGCAAGAATTGCTCCTAACCAATCCACCCGCCCGGCCGTGGCCTTGCGGCTCTCCGGTATCGACCAAAGCGAAATGGCGATCACCGCCGCGGCAAGCGGGAGATTGATAAAAAATACCCACCGCCAGGAAGCATGCTCAACCAGCCAGCCGCCAAGAACCGGACCAATGGCGGTGGTGATCGCCGTAAAGCCCGACCACGTGCCTATCGCCTGGCCACGACTCTTCTCGTCAAATGACGCACTGATAATCGCCAGGCTCCCCGGGACGAGGAGTGCAGCTCCCACACCTTGAATGCTTCTCGCCATGATCAATTGATGGATGTTCGAAGCCAGGCCGCAACCCGCGGAGGCCGCGGCGAAAATCGCCACACCAGCGACGAAGATCAGACGGCGGCCAAACAGGTCGCCCAGCGAGCCGCCGACCAGAATCAGGGCACTGAGAAACAATCCGTAAGACTCGACCACCCATTGCACATCCACTACCGTTGCGTGAAAGCTGGCCTGGAGCGCAGGCAGAGCGACATTCACCACCGTGCTGTCGATGAAAGCCATGCTCGAACCGAGAATGGTCGCGGCGAGTATCCATGGTCTCGGCTTTGCGCCACACGGAACCGCGACATCCCCGGTTCGGATTGCGGCTTCGTCGCAAGGCGTTCTCATGCAGGCTATGGGATGCCATTCAGGCTGCAATAGGTTCTGAAGATCGGCGGAGTGTGGACGACCGGCAAGTCACATTCGTTTCAATGATTCGACTTTATGAGAAACAGGCATGCCGGCCGAAGCTGTCGCGCAGCTGGAAAAAGCAGCCGCACTCTCTCCCGAGCCCAACACCATGGCTTCGTTGGCGCATGCGTACGCCATCTCAGGCCAGAAAGAAAAGGCGCTGAGGATTCCCACCCCTCGAAACCAAAGCAAAAAAGAAAACATTCCCCATTCTTCAGTCTGCCTAAATCTAGCCAAGGGGCTCCGCCCCTTGAAATCCCTGCGAGCTGAGGCGCAAGTAACAATGTTACATGGCCGGAAAGTCTGAGAGACGAATTCTCAGACTTGGGCTCGAAAAGTCTAGGTTGGTCTTGAGTGACAAGGGGAGGGGCTTGCAGCCCTAGAAAAAGCCTTCGAGGAGCGATCCACCTTGCTCACGTACAGCAAGATGGATCCCAGATTCGATCCTATCCGCTCCGATGTGCGCTTCACCGATATTCAGCGGCGCATGGGGCTAGCTCAAAGCTTCGCGGCCGCATAGTCGGCTGGGCGTGAAAGGAGGCCTCCTTCGCAGCCGGTTAGCGTATCCTTCGCGATGTGCTCGAACCACGCCCTCTCAATAACTGACTGCGCGGCTGGCGAACGCGTCGGTAAGTGAAACCATTTTCAATACCCGGCGGAGCTGTTCGAGCGGGACTGCGGTTTTTATATTGACGGTCGCAGATTCTTTCGGCAGCAGGTCAAAATAATTATCAGAGAGCTGGACGTCGATGTCGCCGAAGGAAATGTACACACTGCGGGCGAGGGTCGGCGAGTGGAGCGTAAGCGCATAACCATCCGGCGTTTTAACCAGGTTGCTTTCCACACTTGGGGTCACAGGTAATTCCAGGTTGTGAGTAACATCGAAGAACGCCAGATTGCGTGACCTGCTTTTCCCGCCCACCTCTAAGTGAGCCACGAGAAAACTGCTGCGTCGGCCAATCTTCGCAGAATCTTTGTCTGAGGGGCCGGCAAACATTTCTTTCTCATCCAGAGTCAGATAAATTGCGCTCGAAGCCGCTGGGATCTGTACATCCTGTGTTTTCTCGAACAGCACATTTCCAGAAAAATCCAGTAGCCTGGCACCCGAGAACGGCTGCAGCTTGTCCGACACGACGAAGATATCCACCTTGCCATCATGGGCATATGGCGAAATGAGCCCATCGTCATAGAACCGCCGCGCGTAATACTGCAGCGCCTTCCAGCGTCCGAAATAATCAATGCTGGCCCAGGATGCCACCGGCCAGCGTCATTTAATTGCCAATATAAGGATCCCATCGTGCGCGGGCGATTGCGCCGCAGATGCTCCGCGCCCAGCTTGATCACTTCGGCTTGCTGCACCTGGCTCAGGTAAACAAAAGAAGCAAAGTCCTTGGGCTCGCGGTACTCGCGCAGCATATAAGTGAGGATGCGTTCATTGCCGCCATGGTTCTTCTGATGCGCTTGCATGACCGTCGAGCGAATATCCAAATCTTCTGGCTTGGCAAAAGAAGAAATACTCCGCACTTCGGGGAAAGACTGGAATCCAAATTCCGACATGAACCGTGGTTTCACCTGTGATTCGTTCCGGTATCGAGTGGCACGGTCTGCGTGCCGTCATTCACCGGCTCGCCGCCCAGCTCCTGGTGTGTGACAACAATGGTCGCCGTTGGGGGCTGACTGGCTTCGACTTCAACTTCGACAGCAACCTTCGCCAAATCTTTCCTGACTCTTCCCTGATGAGTATGAACGTTCTCAATGCGAAGTGAATCCCATGTCTCGAGGTGGATCGGCCGCCAGATGCCTTCAGTGACGAAGCGCGGTCCCCAATCCCATCCATATTGATAAGGAGCTTTACGAGTGTAGGGAGCAGTCGCGATATTTTCTTCGTTGCCCCACTGCTGTCCAAATTAACTGAGAATTCGGCTCGGCAATCGCGAAAATACAGCGCATAACTCACCCTTGGGGGCCTGCGCGGAGGGCAGGTTGGCCATTCCGAAGTGTCGCTGTCGATTCGATGCTGTCTAAGTTCGCTCCCCTGAAAAGCTCGTAATCGCGTTATGTTTGGGATGTGAGACAGGTTTCTGCTGTCCAACATCTTTAACCTACTTGGCAAGCTGCAACGCCAACTGCTCGGGTAGGGTTTCCAGTATCGGCGGTGGCTGGAAAGGATTATCGATCCACACCCACAGATCGCGGTAGACAAACAGTTGTTGGCGCAGCAGTGCCACCAGATTGGAAAGCGACCAACCAAAGATTGACTTCAACTGCAAGTATTTCACCAGCAGCATGGCGATCAGCGCCGTCCAGAGTTGCGTCTTCAGCGCTTGGGCCGAAGTTCCCACAAAGGTTTTTACTCGCAGCGACTGTTTCAGGGCACGAAAAAACAACTCGATCTGCCACCGCTCCTTGTATACCGCAGCGATAGTGGCCGCGGCCAGCTCTCTATGGCTGGTCAGAAACACCAGTACCCGATCGCGCTCTTCATCGTAGAACTCGATCCGTCGGAAGTATGCATCGGTGCCGGCCTGCGCCAGCTTATAGAAAAAGATCACTTGGTCACGCAGCACGCCCCGCCGCTGCGGAACCGTGAGTTCCTCCACCACCCCGTAGTCCGCATTTTCTTTCAGACGGGTCACGAAATAAACCCCTTGCTTGATCAAACTCACAAACCACTCGTAGTCCGTGTAGCCCCGGTCAAACACCAGAATGGTCCCGGGCGTGAATCGCATCTGCCGCGCCACCCGTACCTCATGCTTTTTGCCCTCGGTGATGACCGCAAAAGACGGCAGGTACCCGTCGTGGTCCAGCAGCAAATGCAGCTTCACCGCTCCTTTGGTCAGGCGAAACTTCGCCCAGTCAAACATCGTGGCGCAGAGATCGATCACCGAGGCGTCCAAGCTCATCAAAGGGTTCTTGAAACGAAACTTCTTCTTCTTGCGCGTTCCTGGTTGGCTGGCCGCCAGGCTCTGACACTTCGCCAGCAACTGGTCGAACACCGTCCGATACAACTGCCAAGGCCGATGTTGATTGGCGTAGGCCAGCGTCGCGCGAGCGGGAGCCTGAGGCAGTCCCAGATGACGAAGTTTTCCTTCGCTGGCCGCTAATCCTCCACAGATCTCGCGTAACGACTTGGCGTTCCCCAGCTGACCAAAAAGCATGGCGATGAACTGCCCCCAACAACTGAAACCGCGCGCGGGTCGTTCCGCCCCCTGCTTGCGCACGGCAGATTCAAACTCCAGCCGGGAGATCAACTGTAGGGTTTGTGAGAAAATACTGCTGACTCGAGTCAAAGCTGAGCCTCCTTAGTAGGTTTGTGATTGGTTGTGAACCCAACCTCAAGCTACCAAATGCTCGGCCTTTTTTCTTCTACAAATCGAAATCCTAATTTGGACAGGCGTGTCGTTGCCCCCATTCTGGCTCGAGATGGCGGGCAGAACGTAGCCCTGCGACTTTACATAGGGCAGCATCTTCGTGATCGGAGAATGAAATACGACGCGCAAAATATTCGCGCCCGGCTGCAAGAGAGGCTTGGCCGCGATCCGCCAGCGTCGAAACATGTTGTCTGCTTGCAGCGCCGCACGGTCATTGACGTAAACATCGGCAAACGTATCCAGACCTTCGAAGACCAGATCAACATCCTCACGCGCCAACTCCCCGGCTTCGATCTGAAATGTGGTCTGATATTCCCAATCCGACGCGCCAATCCATTGCAGGCGCGATTCGTTGGCACGATAGAAAGGATCCTCAATCAAATGGTTCTGCAAAAGATCGGTCTGCACCACGCCGGGCACCTGCGCTGCATGCCATTCTTGCAGATCAGCGTGAGCTGCCATGTCTGCTCCGCTGGTACATCCGGAACTGCCAACCTGAATGCAAATCGCGCGAGGAGGGCTCCGCGGCCCGCACAGGTAAGAAATAAAAAAACAGACGGCGGCCAAAAGCGAAAGCCGTATCGCGCTGATGCCTGCCTGGCGTAGTCGCATTCGGAAAGTCCTCCGATCAAAAAACGCACATCGATTCTTTTTAGGAGAAACAGGCTACACGAAAAAAACCGCTAGAAGGAAAAACTCCTCAGAAGTATATGAGCTTTTTGTGGGAAAAGTCCTGAGAGTCCTGATTCCCACGGTCACAGAATCCCGTTGTGTTGAATCATCGGGAACAACTGCAGCATCGAACTTTCATGGATCTCAAGTTGGAAGGAAAGCAGGCACTGGGCACAGGCAGCACCACTGGTATTGGGGTTTGCAATTGCCGGAGCATTGGTAAAGGAAGGGCATCGGTCGTCGTGAACGGGCGAACCGAGCAGAGAGTAAAGGCTGCCTTGAAGCAACTGCAACACTCCGGAACTCGCGGTAAGGTGGAAGGCTTTAGCCGCCAATCTCGGCACCGCCGACGGGGTGCAGCAAGCAATCGCCCGCTTTCCTGTGCTGGACATCCTGGTGAACAACCTGGGGATTTTGAGGTCAGGCCCTTCGAGCAAATCAGCGATGACGATTGGTTTCACTTTTTAGAAACAAATGTTCTGAGCGGAGTTCGCCTGAGCCGGCACTTTTGCCCGGGATGAAGCAGCGCAACTGGGGCCGCATCGTTTTTATTTCGAGCGAGAGTGCGGTCCAGATTCCCGCGGAGGTGATCCACTACGGCATGACCAAGACCGCGCAACTCGCCATTGCGCGCGGACTGGCTGAGACGACCGTGGGCACGAAGGGGACGGTAAATACGGTGTTGCCAGGACCAACGGCTTCTGAAGGCGTAAGCAAGTTTGTCGGCCAGTTGGCGGCAGAGCAGCAGACAGACGCCGCGTCAGTCGAGAAGGAATTCTTTCGCGGTATGCGTCCTACACCTCTGCGGCAACGTTTCGCCACGGCAGAAGAAGTGGCTGCGCTCGTGACTTTCGTGTGTAGTCCATTATCTTCCGCGACTAACAGGGCGGCGCTGAGGGCGGATGGAGGCGTGGTGCACTCGATTCTGTAAGATGGCCGCCAGCCCAATCCATCGCGGAGGAAACCTTAATCTGGACACGATTGGTCCACTCCTGAAATTGCGGCAAGAATCTCACTGATGGCTTTGTCCAAGAATAACCCGACAACAACCACGCCCTATACTGTTGACCACAACGTGCGCATCGGACACGTACACTTGAAAGTTGCCGACCTCGAACGCGCACTCCGCTTTTACTCTGGCGTGCTTGGGCTTGAGGTGACCCAGCGATATGGTGATGGCGCGGTTTTCTTGTCTGCTGGTGGATATCACCATCACATCGCGTTGAACACGTGGGAAAGTCTCGGCGGTTCGCCGCCGGCTCCGGGAACAACCGGCCTGTATCACACCGCAATCGTGTACCCAACTCGCGCGGCATTGGCTGCTGCTCTACGCAGAGTTTGGGCTGCGGAAATTCCGCTGCAAGGCGCGGCCGACCACGGTGTCAGCGAATCCGTCTACCTGAGCGATCCCGATGACAACGGAGTCGAGTTGTATTGTGACAAGCCGCGAGAAATGTGGCCGCGCACGCCCCAAGGCCAACTCGCCATGTTCACCCGTCCGCTCGACCTGCAAGAATTGTTGAAGGAAGCTCCGCTTGGAACCGGATTGGACAGCGGGCCGCGAGATTTGTAACCGGGCGAAAATCTCCTTAGTCTCAACGCAGACAATCTTTCACACTCCTGTCGACATCCCGGAGGTTGTTGATTTCTGCCTAAAATATTTTTGCTGACCACCTTTTTCAAGCCACCGAAATCGGTGTTTCACAATGGAATTTTTGCTGTTGAGTGGAGAGCCAAATCCGAGACGACAGACGGGGGCTGACACACCCTTCGTTCGGAGAGTATTCTGGCTTGCTGCTGCTGGAATGAGCAATCCAGCTGATTGTCATTTTGCCGCCGCAAGGCATTCGGCTACTCCGTCCCCACAGCCAAAGGAAAAGGCGGCCGTAGGCCACCTTTTTTTTGCGCTTTCACGCGAGCTAAAACCGGTACCGGCAAACTAAAACCGGTACAGAATTCCAGTATTCACGCGCATATTGTTCTTGTCGGAAATGCCCGAAAAACGGAGCACCATCCAGTCGAACTGGACCGCGCGGAAAACCAGCTTGCGTTTTCCGAAGTCCACACCGCCACCGAACAGCATCGCCACGCCGCTGTCGCTGATGCCACCACTTGCGGTATGGACGCCGCCAAACAAAGCATGCGCATAAGGCGAGAAGCTGCTCTTGTGGATCGACACCACCGGCCCAAAAGTGTAAGTGTAGAGATTCGAGCCAGAGTGATATACGCCGCTGAAATCCGCGGTTGCGCCCAGCCAGCGAGTAATGTACATGTTCGCGGCAGTGTTCCAGCCGCTGGCATGCCATCCGCCGTCGGTGCTGGTGAACTGGTAGCCTCCGTAAACTTCCGGCTTTGGCGGTTCCTGAGCCAGTCCCAAAGTCGAAATCATGCAAACCAAAACGGAAACGCCGATAAGATTTCGCATCAAGTTTCCCCTTTTTGTGTGGAATCGCACCAATTCCGCCCTGTAGCGGTGTGTTGCCAGCCGGTGTCCGTTCAGCTAGAGTCCTGAACGCATCCCGAAAGTCCGGATCGTGGCGCGTGTTGATAGAGATGGTCGCCTATCTGGGGAAAGGGTGGCAAGTAACTGAAAGCAAGAGGCTAATTGGACTTTAGTAATGCGCTATTCCGTATTGTGGAACACGGTCCGATTCGGGACAGTGGAGATGCAATGTTTTAGCAATGTTCTTTGCGAAAGAGCATGTCCTGAGTGCTCATGGGCCTGGCGGCCCACCCAAGGGGATGTCGCCGGCGTGGAAAGGTAAAGGCCCTCTTCGCTCTGGATCAGTTGAGGCCGTCCCTGAGTCTGACTTGGAATGTGCGTTTTTGAGCCAATGAGTGTGCGCTACCCATCTCGCTCCAGCGGGGAGGGCAGTAGCGCGTGACAGTGCGTGACGTCTATTTCCGCACGTTCTGGCCTTCCACTCCAACAGACAGCGCGCTCCGAGACTGGTCCGAACGTTGCGCAAACTCGGCTGCGAAGTTGATCTCAGACCAACAGTCGTACCTGCGGAGGGATAAGCACCGAGGACCCACGTTACGGTTTCACTCCCAACTGCCAAAACAAGAACGAATACAGATCCGTGAACTCCTCGATCTGCTTGGTTACTGGCTTGCCTGCGCCGTGGCCGGCCTTGGTTTCTATCCTTAATAAGATTGGACGGTCGCGGCTGGTGCCATTCTTGGCTTCGGCCTGCATTAGAGCGGCCATCTTTTTGGCGTGCATGGGATCGACGCGGGTGTCGGTGTCGGCGGTCATGAATAAGATGGCGGGATACTCTGCGCCCGGCTTCACGTGGTGATAGGGCGAGTAGGCGTAGAGCCACTTGAACTGTTCGGGATTTTCGGCGCTGCCGTACTCGGGGATCCAGAGCTTGGCGATCTGGAAATCCTGATAGTGCAGCATGTCGAGCAGTGGCACCTGGCAGACCACGGCGCGGAACAGGTCGGGACGTTGCGTGATCATGGCGCCCATGAGCAGGCCTCCGTTGGAGCCGCCCTGCACGGCAAGATGATTCTTGTCAGTATATTTTTCGGCGATGAGGTGCTCGGCGGCGGCGATCATGTCGTCGAAGACGTTTTGTTTTTTGTCGAGCATGCCGGCGCGGTGCCAGTCTTCACCGAACTCGGCACCCCCGCGCAGGTTGGCGACGGCGTAGACGCCGCCGTGCTCCATCCATAGATAGGCAGTGCGGCTGAAGGTGGGCGTGAGGCTGACGTTGAAGCCTCCGTAGGCGGTAACCAGCGTGGGATTGCGGCCGTCTTTCTTCAATCCTTTTTTGTGGACTACGAACATGGGCACGCGCGTGCCGTCTTTCGAGTGATACCACTCCTGCTGGACTTCGTAGGCAGCAGGATCGATGGAAGGCGCGTCAACTTTGGTCCAGAGCGAAGTTGAGCCGTCCTTTAAGTCGTAGTGGTAGATCGAAGGCGCGACGGTGAAGGACTGGAAGCCGTAGAAGAGTTCGTCTCTGTCCCACTTGCCCCCGGAGCCGAATACGGTGCCGATGGTGGGCAGTGCGAGGTCGCTGATCTTTTTGCCTTCGAGATCGAAGAGTTTGATTTGCGAGCTGGCATTCTGCTCGTACTGGGCGAAGAGCTTTCCTCCGAAGACACCCGTGCCTTGCAGAACGGCGTCGGTCTGCGGAATGATTTCTTTCCAATTTTCGCGGTCAAAGTTGGTTGCGTCGGTGACGAAGACGCGATAGCGCGGCGCGTCTTCGTTGGTAGTGATGAACAGTTTTCCGTCAAACACTTGGCCGCCATAAAGAAAATTCTTGCCCGTGGTCACGCGCGAGGCCGGTTTGTCAGATTTCATGTCGACGAGAAAAAGTTCTGTCTTGGTCCACCCCTGCTCAACTTGAATCAGCAGCCAGCGGCCGTCGTTGGAAAGGGTCACGTTGGGCCAGTCTTCGGCGTCGCGTCCTTCGCCGAAGATGAGAGGATCGTCGGCGGGATCGCTGCCCAGTTCGTGATAGAAAATGTGACGGTTGTACATCTCCTGGCCCTCGGCTACGTCGCCATTCTTGGGATAGCGCGTGTAGTAGAACCCGGAGTTGTCGAGCTTCCACGCGATGCTCGCGGCGCGCGTACGCCCAATTGTGTCCGGCAGCAGCTTGCCGGTCTTGGTCTCGATGATGTGCAGCGTGCTCATCTCCGAGCCGCTGGGCGAAGTTCCATAGGCGACGTACTTGCCGTGCTCCGAAGGTTCGAACCAGTCAAGCGCGATAGTGCCGTCGGCAGCAAGCTGATTGGCGTCGACCACAACGCGGTCCTGTCCGTTGAGGCCTTCGCGCACATACAGTACCGGCTGGTTCTGCATGCCGTCGCGACGAGTGTAGAAATAATATTTGCCGCCGATCTGCGGAACATTGATGTTGCCGATGGTCAGGAGCTCGGTCAGACGTTTGTGGATCTGTTCGCGTCCCGGCAAAGGATCGAGCACGGCGCGGGTGTAAGACATCTCCGCGTCGACCCATTTTTGCGTCTCCGGATTCTTGCCGTCTTCCAACCAGCGGTAGTTGTCGACGATTCTGGTGCCATGCAAAGTTTCGGCCAACGGCTTCGGCTCGGCCAAAAGAGGTCCTTGCGAGGAGACGGCCGCAGCCGGCGAAGAGGACGAGGAGCCGTCGGACGCATAAACCGCCGCCGCCAGCAATAACGCCGGAAATAATAAAGATGCAACCATCCAGAACAAACGCAACCCTCCGGACATATCCACCTCACTGATTAGAACATGCCGATTAACGCATGCTGATTAACACATGCTGATTAAAACCTGGCGATTGGAACATAGCTGGTGGCGGGTAGAGCCGCCCGCACAACGGGTTAGCGTAACAGAAATAGCATCTGCTCCCAGTTCCGACACCATTCCATCCGCAAAACTCGAATCACAGAGCCTGTCCTGCGCCCTTAGCGGCTTAACGCGGAGAGTCCGGCCGGTGTTTTCAGAGCCAGCGCAGCGGTCTGGGCCGCTGTTTTCAGAGTCGGCGCGGGATGCTATGATGAATCTCGACGGCGTTTACGTCGCGCTCCCGCGCGACGAACAACACTCCTCAGTAGCTCAATGGCAGAGCATCCGGCTGTTAACCGGAGGGTTGTAGGTTCGAGTCCTACCTGAGGAGCCAAATCTTTCATCAGTTTACAGACACCTTCCCTTTTGACTGTCCAGCTATATTCAGCAAAACCCCAGTAGATTTTCGCCGCTGCCGTTTATTGCGCACCGCGAAAATCGCGTCGGTGCGAGCCTCAATCGCCCTGCTTACGCTATCCGGGATATGGTCCATGTACACCTCAGCGGTGGTTTTGATGTGTTTATGGCGCAGGATAGTCTGAGCGTCCTTCAACCGCGAAAACACCATGTCAGGGGTGCAGAGGATTACAGCGAAGACAGACGGGTCCGAGATAATATCTTCGTATTCAAGGACGCGCTGACCACGCAGGACGGAAACGACGAGCGGATTTTCCGATAGAGTTCTCTCCGAAAGCAATCGCCAGAGCGGCGTATCCTCGGCGTTCTTTCTGACCAGTTGGGCGACGACCTCGGACTGGTCGACTACGACCCGACGGTCGACGGCGAAATACAGTCGACGTGGGACAGTCAGCGGTAATCCGTTCTCCAGTTGATACCAGAGAGCGCTAAGCCAAATAGGGATAATGCTGGTCTTCCCTGTGCCTGTGGGCAGACCCATTCGATGCGGCACATTCTGATTGAGCACTGAGTGATAAAGGGCGGACTGCCACGGATATGGAGTCTTGCCCGTCAACTGATGAAATCTTTCTTCGAAGTTCATGTGGCCTTACCCGCCCCAAAGCACACGTTTCCATCTCTTCTTATTGAGCATGTCCACTCGTCCCGTCTCGGATAGGACAACAGTCGTCAATCTTCTCCATAATCCGCTCGGCCCACTGAATACTTGCGGCGATCAACTTGTCCGTCCGTGGGCTTCCTTGCGGCCCTCCAAACAGATCGTCAGCAGTACGCATGTGAAGACTCGTCAAAATCGCAGCCATGATGCCGATCACACGTTTGCGGCCCTCGTCCATCGCAGCATCGTACACGCGTTCGCCTTTAATTCGCTATCGAATTGTGCTACTGTTTCGTGGACGAAAACACATTTAAG
>Ga0137377_10002748_pt1 | contig 13241 bp, 10 predicted proteins | sample SagtaG_22_FD_104815 | JGI IMG/M metagenome (GOLD analysis project Ga0137377, IMG submission 104815) | Vadose zone soil microbial communities from Sagehorn Ranch, Mendocino, California, USA - Sage2_L_40_16 metaG | ecosystem: Environmental > Terrestrial > Soil > Vadose zone | place: USA... | reverse complement strand
CTCGACTATCTGTTGAAGCGCAGCGATATCGACACCGACGCGACGCGGAAGACCGCTCATCAGGCGTAAGTACATTCTCTCCACGAGTCGTCCCCGCGAAAGCTGGGGACCCATCGGGCCGGTCGAAGGCCGGACCCGTCGGCTTGGCCGGGACGACACCGGTCTTGTCAGCCGACGATCACGCCCTCATTACCGCGTAGATCAAGCGTGCCGTCGATTTTCTCGCCTTCCCGGTCGAGGAAGGTGGAAAGCAGGATTTCCCCGTCAAGGCCGATCGTCTCCGAGGCGATCGAGACCGGCTCCGCGCCCAGGTTCAGCGCGACCACCACCGCGTTCTCCTCGCTCTGCCTGCGGTAAAGCAAAAGGTCTCCCTCCGCCGCGATCGGCACGTAATCGCCCGCCATGAGGTGCGGCAATCGCTTTCTCAGGGCGATCAGGTCCCTGTAAAGACTGAGGATTGATTGCGCATCCGCATCGAGGTTGGTCACATTCTCCTGGAGAAAATCATCCGGCAGCGGCAGCCATGGCGCCGATGTCGAGAAGCCCGCGTAAGGCGTCGCGTCCCATTGCATCGGCGTGCGGCAGCCGTCACGGCCGGCGCCGATACCCGGAACGTTCTTTTCAAAGGGATCGCGCACCTGGTCGGGCACGATCGCCACCTGATGCATGCCGATCTCGTCGCCGTAATAGAGCGTCGGCGTTCCCCGCAAGGTCAAGAGCAGCATCGCCGCGACCCGCGCCTGCGCTGCCCCCACCCGGCTCGCCACCCGCGGACGATCATGGTTGCCCAGCACCCAGTTCGGCCACGCCCCCGCCGGCAATGCCTTCTCGTAATCGGCCACGATCTGCTCGATCGAACGCGCGCTCCATAGCGTCGACAACAGCGCGAAGTTGAACGGCATCTGCGCGCCGGCAAGGTCGCTGCCGTAATAGGCCACGAGCCGGTGCAGCGGCAGATAAATCTCGCCGATCAGGACACGGGCGTCAAACTCGTCGATCACCTGCCGCATCTCGGCGATCACCTCATGCACCTCAGGCTGATCTGCCGAGTATTGCGTCAGGATCTTCTCATGCGGCGGCCTGCCTTCCCGATAATTCGGGTTGGGCGGATTGTCGCGAAACGCCGCATCCTTGATCAGGTGCCAGATCACGTCGACGCGAAAACCGTCGACCCCCTTGCGAAGCCAGAAGCGCATGACGTCATAGATCGCCTGGCGCACTTCGGGGTTGCGCCAGTTCAGATCCGGCTGCTGGGCGAGAAATGCGTGATAATAATATTGCCCCGTCGCGGCGTCGTATTCCCAGGCGCAGCCGCCGAATTCCGACATCCAGTTGTTCGGTGGCCCGCCATCGGCGGCCGGCTCGCGCCAGATGTACCAGTCGCGCATATGATCCTCGCGCGCGCTTCGGCTGGCGAGGAACCAGGGATGCTGGTCGGAGGTATGGTTCGGTACCAGATCGAGGATCAGCTTGAGACCGTTTTCATGCACGGCTGATATCAGCGCGTCGAAATCCGCCATGGTGCCGAACAGCGGATCGATGCCGGTGTAATCCGAAATGTCGTAGCCGAAATCGGCCATCGGCGAGGGAAAGATCGGCGACAGCCAGACCGCGTCAACGCCGAGCTCCTGCAAATAGGGCAGCCGGTCGATGATTCCGGCGATGTCACCGACCCCGTCGGCATTGGAGTCCCGAAACGAGCGCGGATAGATTTGATAGAAGATGCCGTACCGCCACCAGGATTCATCGCTCTGCGTCATCGTCGGAATCATGCTCTGAAATGCCGGTGCAGGGCAACGCCGGAATCAATAACAGGTTCAGCTTGAGCCAAACGGAGATGACAAGGGGCGTCGGCTGCCCGCTTTTTCGGCTCAATTTTCAGCTCAATTTTCAGCTCAATTTTCCCTTGGCGTCCCGCAAAAAATCGGCAATGTGCTGGCATGACCCAGGAAACCAACCACGAAACCAACGCGAAAGCCGGCGCTCTCATTGTCCCGGTGACGCTGTTTGAGCAGAACTGCACGCTGATCTGGTGCGAGGCCACCAAAAAGGCCGTCGTGATCGATCCCGGCGGGGACGTTCCGAAAATTCACGCGGCGATCAAGCAGGCGAATGTGTCGGTCGAAAAGATCTGGCTGACGCACGGCCACATCGACCATGTCGGCGGCGCCGCCGAATTGCGCGACGCGCTGAAGGTGCCGATCGAGGGCCCGCATATCGCCGACAAGTTCCTGCTCGACAATGTGGTCACGAGCGGCGCGCGGTTCGGAATGACCGGCGTACGCGATTTCGCACCAGACCGCTGGCTCGATGAAGGCGAACAGGTCTCGATCGGCGAGTTGACCTTCGACATCCTGCATTGCCCCGGCCATTCGCCGGGGAGCGTGGTGTATTTCAACAGGGAAATGCACTTCGCCCATGTCGGCGACGTGCTGTTCAGCGGCTCGGTCGGCCGCAGCGACATTCCCGGCGGCAACCACGACACCCTGATCAAGTCGATCACCGACAAGCTGCTGCCGCTCGGCGACGATGTCGGTTTCATCTGCGGTCACGGCCCGGGCTCGAGCATCGGCCAAGAGCGGATGACCAATCCGTTTCTTACCGGCGCGATGTGAGGCCGTATCTCCACGCCGGCAGCGGCCTCGGCAATTCGGGACGACGCGTTTGATCGGTGGCGCCAGCTATTTGACCGCGGCCATGTCGACCGCGTTCGCTTGCGCAAGATGCCGCGTGCCCCAGCTGCGAATGGTGGCAATGACAAGGACGAAGCTCTTGCCCTTGCGGGTTAGTCTGTATTCCACCTTGGGCGGAACGACGCCGTAATCCTTTCGGTCGATCAACCCCGACTGGGTCAGGGCCTTCAGTTCACGGCTAAGCACGCGCGGCGCGATTTCAGAAGAGCCGTCCGAACCGCGCAGCAGGCCGGTTCTGATCTCGCCATAGCGCCTGGGGCCATCCTTCAGATCCCAGACGATCCGCAGCTTGTACTTACCGCTGATCATTTTCTGGAACGCCGCGACCGGGCACAAGCAGGCCGGTGCCGATTTTGCCTTTGCCATACCGCCGCCTCCGGCCATCCTATCCGTCCCGCTCGAATGACGGGCAAGTGCAGGAAAGTCCATAGTATCAATTTTGTCCATACTTGCGTTACAGCCCCAATCGACGCCAGATGATTGAGCCTGAGCCGCTATCGCCGGCATCGTCCATCAGGGAGCCCCCGATGAAACATTTCATGATCAAATATCAGTTTGCCAACGGCACCACCGACGAGTGGCACCAGGAAATCGAAAAATTCATTTCCGCCCTCGACAACGATGCCGAACTGAAGGGCAAGATCAGCTACCGCTGCCTGAAGAACCGCGACGATGCCAATTACACGCACCTTGCGGCGGCGACCGACGAGCAGGCCATCAAGACCCTGCAGGCGCGGGATTTCTTCAAGCACTATACGGAGAAGACGAGACAGGTCGCCGGCGGCGAGGTCGTGGTGACGCCGATCGAATTGATCGCGGAGACGGCAGCGATAAATCGATAAATCCGGCGGATCATTCCTCTTCCCCTCTCCCTTTGTGGGAGGCGAGACCAGCGAAGCGCGCTTGGAGGTGGCACGATGCGAACGCCGTGAGCATCGTGACGGGTGAGGGGCCCGGTTTATCGATAGGCGCGGTAACCGCTCGTCCGGCACGGACTACGCATAGCGGGAGGCAAGGCATCGGCGGCGTATTAAAGAAACCTATCTACGCAGTTACGTTATTTCATGAGGCCCGCAGCCGTGAGCGCGCGGGTGATGACGGCACTGACATCGATCGCGCGACGTTGCGGCTCGCGCGGTGGCTTCGGAGCATGGTCAAGCGTCTTCAGCGGCCAGAGCACCGCGTTGAGATCCGGCGCCCACGCAGGGCGCGGAGCTGCCGCTGGAATTGGTTTCGCAGCTTCCTTTGGCGCCGCCGCAGCTACCTTCTTTGAAGCTTCGACTCGCGCCACCTTCGGCCGACGAATCCATTCGGTGAGGCCAAAGAAATGCGCAATGTGATACGAGGACGAGATGCCCGCCTCGATCAGGAACGCGCCCTGGGTGCCGTACCGCTTGTCATTGTCACCGATCCCGAGCGGGGTGCCGTGGGCCATATCGGTGATGGTGTAGGATTCGACGATGGTTTCTCCGTCGGCGTTCCACCAGACCTGACGGGGATAGCCATCGACTTCCCCCTCCGACATCGGTGCCGAAGGCAGTTGGTGGACGTCGAGCCACTGCTTGACGATCTCATCGGCGTTCGCGGGGTTGACGGTGCGATCGGCGCTGCCATGCCACACCGAAAGTTTCGGCCACGGACCTTTATGATTCGACGCGTTGCGCACCAGATCCCCCAATTCGGCGGCGGGACGGGGCGGCGACTGCAACATTCCGCTCAATGCTTCCCGAACATTGCTCGCAACGCCGAACGGCAGGCCGGCGATGATGGCGCCGCCTGCGAATATTTCGGGATAGGTCGCGAGCATGACCGATGTCATGGCGCCGCCGGCGGAAAGCCCGGTAACAAAGATGCGATCCCGATCGATGCCGATATCGGCAATCGCCCGCGCGATCATCTGCCTGATCGAGCAGGCTTCGCCGCGCTCGCGCGCGGTGTCGTCCGGATTGAACCAGTTGAAGCATCCATTGGCGTTGTTAAACGGCTGCTGCTGGGGCATCAGCAACGCGAAACCATAGTGTTTGGCCAGCGTGGACCAGCCCGCGCCTAAATCGTAAGCAGCGGCGGTCTGACCGCATCCGTGCAGAACAACGACAAGGCCGGGCGCCGGCTGCAGGTTGTCAGGCGCAAACGAGAACATCCGGAGAGCACCGGGATTCGACCCGAAGTCCGTGGTTTCAACGAGAGGGCTGCGGGGACCCGGCCTCAGGTTTCGCGCGAAATCTCCAAAGCCATTGACACCGTTCAGCTTTGGCAAGCTTCGCAGGAATTCGACATTTTTGGCGAGGGACAACGGCAGCTCCTTGAAGAGAGAGTTCTTCCAACCTCTCCAAGTACAGATAGTTGCTGCACTGCAAAATAAAAAGGCCGTGTGCTGTCATTCCCCCAGGAATCCCGCCCGGAGAATCCTCAAGGAGCCTGCAGAATCCTCAGAAAGTCTCAGGATTGTGACAATCGACCCTAATTAGCTTCAAACCGCCGCGCGCCGCATCCAGGCCAGAAAGCCGGAGCAGGCGGCAATCGACAGCGCAAACAGCGCCGATACCGCAAACAGCGCCAGCCGCGCCGATTGTGCGGCGTCGATCGCGAAGAATACCGCGCCGATCGCGGCGACACCGGCGGCATTGGCGATTTGCGCGGTTGTGCCATACATCCCCGCGCCCGAACCGGCGCTCGCCGGCTTTACGGTGGAAAGCACGGCGCTGGACAATGGCGCCATCACCAGCCCCTGCCCGTAGCCGAAAATCGTCAGCACCAAGGCCAGTAGCGTCGCGGAGGGCGCTTCTGCCCATGCAACCATCAGCACCAACAGCGCGAGACCGAGCAACTGGACCGCGCAGCCCTCGATCAGCACCAGCGTGCCGCGATGCCGTGCCCGCGCGCCGCTATGCCGCGAGGCGGCGACGAAGGCGAGCGCCAGCGGCAGGAACACCATGCCGGCCCGCAGCGGTGGAATGCCCAAGCCGCGTTGCATGAACATGGTCATCACCAGATAGAACGACAGGTTCGCGAAAAAGAAAAGAAAGGCCGCCCCCAGGCCGCGCATGAACGCCAGGTCGGACAACAGCGCGAGATCGATCAACGGCATGCCACCCCGGCGCGCGACTGTGCGCTCGAGCCGCAAGAATGCCGCGATGATGGCGAAGCCCGCCGCCATCACCAGCCAAATCCACGGCGCCCAATGCACGTCGTGCCCGAACAGCAACGGCCCGATCAGACACAACAATCCCGTGAACAGAACGATCGCACCGGGCACGTCCAGCCGCGTGCCGACACGGCGCGGCGCGGCGGGCATGATCGCCGATGCCGCGACCATGATGACCAGCCCGAATGGCACGTTGACGAAGAACACCGCGCGCCAGCCCAGTCCCGCCAGATCCGTTGTCACCAGCACGCCGCCGAGCAGAAAACCGGCGGCGCCCGCAAGGCCTAGTACGACGCCGTAAATCCCAAAGGCGCGGCCGCGCGAGGAATCGGAAAACAACAGATGAAGGGTGGCGAGTACCTGCGGCACCATCAGCGCCGCGGTCGCACCCTGCGCCAGCCTTGCGGCGATCAGTTCCGGACCGGATTGCGCCAGCCCGCACCACAGCGAGGTCAGCGTGAAGCCGAGCACGCCGGCCAGAAATACATTCTTGGTGCCGTAGATATCGCCAAGCCGGCCGCCGGTAACGACCAGCGTCGCGTAGGCGATCAGGTAGATCGCGATGACAGCCTCGATCTGCGCCGCGCTGGCGTGCAATTCGACGGCGATGGTCGGAAGGGCGACGTTGACGATGAAGGCATCGACGCCGAACATGAATTGCGCCGCGACCACGATCGCGAGCACCCACCAGCGGCGCGAGGGCTCCACCGATGTAGAAACAATCTGATGCATAACGATAAGGCCTCGTCCGAACTCTGCGGTCCGACGATCTCAGATTTCGATGCTTTCCGCGATTACCTCCGAGGTAAGGGTTTCTCGGAAGGCGGCCGATTGTCAGGTCGGGCTCCCGTTGGCCTCGGCGGCCTGCCGAGACCGACTTGCCGTCAGCTACGGCGCAATGCGCTCAAGCACGACCATCATTCGAAAGGCGATTCGTCTTCGAACCGTTTCCGGTATTTTTTCCTCAAGCGCGAGCATCGACGGCACCAACGAGGCGGGTATCAGCGACCAGCGCTGAAATCCTCCGCTCAAGGGATAGGCGAGTACACTGAGCCAATTGACGCTGCGAACGCGCAACGAGGGAATCGCTTGCTCCACGCGCCGGCGCGCGGCCGGCGTGGCAAACATCAGGGTTGGAACGGCCTGGTTGGCGTCGAACGGATCCCGATCGGGGTTCACGACAACCGGCGCAAACGGATCGGCGTCCATGTCCACCGACTCCTCGTGAAAGTGATTGTAGAACCGGCGAGCGAGCGGGGTCATGGCTGGCTCGATCATCGCGAAGCGTCCGCCCGGTTTCAGCACGCGTGACGCCTCGTTGAGAAATTCAACGGGACGTTCCAGATGATGCAGCACGTCGAGCATCACCACGCCGGCAAAGACTCCATTCGGAAACGGCAGGCGATGCGCGTCGGAAACGAGGTCGATACCCGGAAAAGGGAGGATGTCGGTCGAAATGACGTCCTGGCGAATTTCCTTGATGTGAGCTGTGCCGCCGCCGATATCGAGCACGCGTCCTTCAGGACAGCTATCGAGCAGGCGCCGATGGAAATCGCGATACAACAGGCGAATCGTCGCCTTGTTTTGCCATACGTTGCGATGAGCCTGCTGGCGCTGGTTCAGACCGGACGCATGTTCGATCGCGGCAGACATGCGATCAAACCGCCTTGAGCTTGCGATATGCGAACCACACCATTTTCAACAGCAGCCAGCCGTCCCGGAAACGGGAGATCTGGGTCTCGCCGAAAGTACGCGCCTTATAGTGGATCGGCGTCTCGATGATTTTGAGGTTCTGCTTGGCCGCCCCGAAGATCAGATCGAAATCCCCGAATGGATCGAAATTGCCGAAATAGCCGCGTTCCCTCGCGAGCACCTCATAGTCCTTGCGCAACAGAACCTTGGTACCGCACAGCGTGTCGGTGAGCCGGGTGTTGACGAGATAGCTGAACAGATACGCGAAAAACCGGTTGGCGATCAGATTGAGCGGACGCATCGCCTCCTGTTCCATCGGGTAAATCAGCCGGGTGCCGTTGACGAATTCCGCCTTCCCGGCCTCGATCACGGCGTGATACTTCGGTAGCGCCTCCGGCGGCATGGTCAGATCCGCATCCAGAATCATCAGCACGTCGCCAGTCGCGGCGGCAAAGCCCTTTCGCACTGCATCGCCCTTGCCCTTGCCGTCCTGCTTCAGCACTTTGATATCCCAGCTATCCTTGTAGGCGTCGCGAACGCGTTCGCATTCCTCGAAGGTGCCGTCGCTGGAGTTGCCCTCGACGAACAATATCTCCTGGGCGGACCCGAATTTGGGCATGCGACGGATCGCGTTTTCGATATTGCCCTTCTCGTTGCGGCAGGGAATGAGAATGCTCGCGGAAAATTTCCGGTCGGGAAATATCCGGACCGGACGTCCGACGATATAGCTTCGCAGGCACAACTGCCTGATGCCGGGCAGCGGCGCGATATAACGGTTGATGAACGGCCCAATTCCGAACCAGCGCAATGGAATCAATTGCCGCTGTTCCTGGCTGATCACCTCAAAATCCGCGAGATCCATCAGATTCAGGAAATCGACGGTGGCGATGTAGTTGATCTGGGATTGCCGGCTCTTGAGTTTGAATATCTCGCCAAGTTTTAGAATCGGCTCCCACAGATGCGAGTAGTAGGCGATGATGATTCGCGTAGATGGCGCGCACAAATGATGCACAAGCCCCAATGTTCCATCGATGTCCTCGAACATGCCGATGGTGTCGGCGATCACAATGTAATCGAACGGCCCCTTGATGCCGGCCAGCGTTGCCGGATCTTCCGCATCGCCCAAAACAAAATTCAAACCGGGATACAGCGCCTCGGCCTTGGCAATGGTCCTGGCGCTGAAATCAACGCCGACGCCGTAGGACGGCTCCAGCGCTGCGAGCAATCCTCCACTGCCGCAGCCCAATTCCAGCACCCGCTTTCCGGGCGGAATCAAGAATCGCATGAACCTGCGATCGTCTTCCCTATAGGCGGCGTTGAACTTGCCGCCGCGATATTGTTCGCCGCCGCTCGATTCGAATTGGTCGAGTAATTCACGCTTTCGCCGGCTGGAAAATTGCGGCAGGCCAACTTCATTGGGCTGAATTGAATCCATGGGGGCCTCGAATTGAACTCGCGACTGGTTGTTTTCCGAAAGAAACCGGACGCTCTTGCGCGACGTCATTTGCGAATGAGTAAAAAAACCGTGCGCAACTCGATCAGCTTGTCATCCGTATCGAGCCTGATCGGCTTCGGCCCAGCAGATCGACGTTAGGCGCATTCCTGACCGCTTCCACATCGCGAAAATAGTTCTTGTCGATGACGTAAGCGCCGACATCCTCCGTTATCAAGTGCTCGGTGAAGCTATTTGTCACGCCTCGCCTGTTCCGGAGGTGCATCTCGGTTAGCCGGGGCACACCCGCAAAGTGAATGACCAAGCCCTCGCCATATTGGGAAAACGGCACCCGATAGGCATAATCGACTACCTTTGTCATTCCCGCAGTCTGGGCGGTAACCACTTCCATATCTGCCGATGCCAAACGCGTCCAATCGGATTTGCCGGCCAGCGTGCTCGCTACATCCGGCAGCACGAGACGTGCCATCAGCAGAATTCCGATCCAGGCGACCGCGACAGCGGCAAAGCGAACCTTGACATGCCATGCCCGCATGAACAGCCAACCGGCCACGACACATGCCGGCAATGCCGCGGACACACCTGCCGTATAGTGGGATTCATAGTGCTTCAAAACGCCGATCGCCGAGAACAAGGCGGCGATACCGGCTCCAATACTGAGGATGGCAACGGTGTCATTCTGTCTACTGCTAACATTCTGCCTATTTCTAAATCCGGTCACCAGGCCCGCAGCCAGAAGCGCTCCACCGGCAATCAGAGCCAAGGGAATCGCGTACGACTTGTCGCCCGGTATGGCCATGATCGCACGCCGAACGGCCTCCCCTTCAACGACGTCCTGACTGCCGGTCCCATAGAGTCCCGAACCGAGAATGACGTTTTTGTGGAACGCCAGCAGGGTTCTGAACGCGCTCCATCCGATCACAAAATATCCAGTTGCAACGATCGTCACCAGAAAGGTGAACCCGAACAATGCAAGGAGACCGGCGCCACGGAGCCAGCCGGTCCTATGAAAGATCGCCTTGCAAAAGATGGCTGCGGCGAGCGCCAGTGGAATGTAGACATAAGACAGCTTGTTCAGATAGGCGAAAGCGCCGACCAAACCCGCCAGAACGATCGCCTTGGGATCGAGTCCCCGGTCAAGAGCAAGTCGAACCAGAACGATTAGGAACAGGCTGTTGGCGAGAATCGCAACCGACTCGTATCCGGGTGACATAAAGAACAGGACTGTCGCCGGGGTCGACACCAGCAAAATCAAAAGCGCGACGGCGGTTGTCTCGATCGGAATCAATTTCAGCGCAGTTCGAGCAAAGAGATAGACACCCGCAGCGCCGACCAGCGCGGCTACATAGATCATCGGCCGAAAATAATCATCCGCGTGATCGATGACGGCCTGGAAGAACTCTTGTCCTGCCCCGGCAACCGGATATCCCGTAAATGCCAGAGCCAGCCAACTCATGAAATAGAACTGGACTCCGGGATGGTTGGTCTTGCCTTCAGCGGGATAGAGCCGAAGGTCGGCGAGCCGGTAGGCCATATTGAGTGCGTTCGCGAGTCCCACGGGTTCATTATCGGTGGAACACCAGAAACTGATCGGATATGCAAACAGCAAAATGATGGGAATGAAAAAAAATGAGGCCGCGAGAATACACGGCCAGACCAACCTGCTGCGCCCGCCGATATCCATATGCTCAGTCATAAACCTCGGTACGGGTCGAAAAATCGAAGGCCGGCGCAACTACCGCGATAGTTCAGAATTCAGGGACAAAATCAAGACCTTCGCGACCCATGGAATCCCACGCATCCTCCCAGACTTCTCTTTGCCATCGCCAACATTCTGGGGAATCTCCATGATCCCCGAAGCTGAACTCCGGCGAAACACAAAGCACCAGATAAACGCTGACAGCCGCTGGCACCGCGCAACGTTAAGGTGCTATGCCTGCACCGCGACGAAACGAATGGTTTGATCCGATTTGAGACCCTTTCAAACCCTCACTCGAGATCCAGGATGCGCTCGCCTTGAGGGCCAAAAAGCACGTCAGGGTTGTCTCTTTGAAATGCCTCACGAGCCGAGATGTTGAAACCAACACTTCACGGCGAATCACGCTGCAGGGCATGCGCGGACGGGCATCTGAAAGCGCCGGTGAACATCCCCGATTTCGAATATGCAATCCCCGGGGGTGCCAACTATGGCGAGTGCGAACGATGTGGATCGTTCACGCAGGCGCCGATGCCCGACGGCGCTCGGCTATCCCGCGACAACAACGAAGGCTGCCGGTGTTTCTTCGTGCTGTTCTACGCGATCACCAGCCCGCATATTCGATCGTCGTCATCGGGGACCTCAAAGCAGTGGGTGGCAGGCGCTACCGGCGAGGGCATACGCATTGCTCGACAGATATACCAAACCTAAACTGCGCACTTTGTCTTCGCGCTTTATCGCACCTAGAGCGGGATGACTTTTCTTCGAATCGTCATCCCGCTCTATCTTTTTGTTTGAGCATGATCTTTTCGACAAACCGGTACCCACTTTTCCGGATCATGCTCTAGTGTGCACGGCGAGGCAGCGCCCCCCATGACACCACCAAAGCCGAAAATTCTCCTGAGCGAAGGCTCGAGCCTGTCGTCGCGCGAGGCCATCACGGCATTGGGGCTCGCCGGCCACCGGGTCGAACTGCTCTCCAGCAATCCGATATGTCTCGGGCGCTTCTCGCGTTTCGTATCTCGGGTCCATCTGGCTCCCGCGTCGGGCGCCGATCCGGATGGCTATCTGGCCTCCGCGATCGAAGTCGTCAAGACCGGCAAGATCGACGCGCTAATTCCGGTGCATGAGCAGGCGTATCTGTTTGCCGCCGCGCGACAACAGCTTCCGGCCGACCTCGGAATTGCGCTCGCCGAGTTCGAAGCATTCGAGCAGGTTCAAAGCAAGGCCAGTTTCGCAAGCCTGCTGACGCGGCTGAACGTGCCGCAACCGATCACCGACATCGTCCGTTCGGCGGATGAATTCGCTGCCGACCGGCCCTATCCGTTTTTCGTCAAGGCCGCCTTCGGCACCGCAAGCACCGGCGTCTGGCGGGTGGGCGACGCGCGCCGGCGGGATGCGCTGCTCGTTCGGCTCGAACAACAGAATGCGTTCACGGATGGCCTGCTGGTCCAGGCTGCGGTGACCGGATCGCTCGAGCGCACCCAGGCGGTTTTCGACCACGGACGTCTGGTCGCCAGTCATATCTACCGTCAGGTGCTCGAGGGGCCGGGCGGCGGCGACATCCTCAAGATCAGCGTCATCAGCGCCGGGGTTCGCGAGGCCGTCGAGCGGATCGGACACGCGCTTCAATGGCACGGCGCGATCTCGTTCGACTACGTCAGGGATGACGCAACGAAGACGCCGCACTTCATCGACGCCAATCCGCGGCTGGTCGAGCCGATGAATGCATGGTTGAGCGGTGTCGATTTGCCCGGCGCCCTGTTGCGGATTTCGCTCGGTGAGACGCCGCCGGTTCAACCCGACGGCCGCGAGGGCGTTCTCACGCGTCTTGGACTGATGGGATTGCTTGATGCGGCGCGGCAGCGCGACCGCCGACGCGACATCCTGCGGGAAATCGGGCTGCTCGTCACTGGTTCCGGGCGATATCGCGGCTCACGCGAGGAACTGGTGCCGCTCTTGACCGATCCTTGGTGCGCCGTTCCGCTCGGTGTGGTGGTCGCGAGGCTGTTGCGTGACCCCGAGACGGCCGCGCGATTTTCCGAGAGCACAGTGGCCGCCTACAGCCTGACAGCTCAAGCAATCCAGCGGCTGCGCGCATGGCACGATGCCGCTTGAGCCCATAGTGGGCCTTACTGCGGAGCCCGCAGCTCGATTCCGTATCGGGCGTAGATTTGCGCGATGGTGCCATCCGCCAGCAGCGCCTCGATCGCCGCATCGACTCGTTGTCGCAGCTTGTCGTCGGGACGGAACAGCCCAGCCGCGATGTTCCAGTTCAGATCCGGATCGTTGTCGAACGCCGGAATCAGGCGCAACTTCTTGTCGGCATGCTGCAGGTTGAACCAGCCGACCGCCACCGGTGTGACGGCCGCCGCCTCGATCTCGCGACTGGCCAACGCCGCAACGATTTCGTCCTCGAACACGAACGGGGACGTGACGGTGCCGCCCTTGCCCAGCGTCATGGAGACCAGCGAGCCGACCGGCACCCCGACCCGTTGATCGGCGCCGAGACTTTTCAGCGATGACGCAGGCTGGTCGGCCCGCACCGCCAGCACGACGCCG
>Ga0137377_10002746_pt1 | contig 13243 bp, 11 predicted proteins | sample SagtaG_22_FD_104815 | JGI IMG/M metagenome (GOLD analysis project Ga0137377, IMG submission 104815) | Vadose zone soil microbial communities from Sagehorn Ranch, Mendocino, California, USA - Sage2_L_40_16 metaG | ecosystem: Environmental > Terrestrial > Soil > Vadose zone | place: USA... | reverse complement strand
GCCCAGCTCGAGAGCGGCGACCTCATCGCGGCACAAGAGGCGGGCAAGTTCGAATGGAGCCGCGCGATCGAGCTGGGAGCGATCATCGCCGGCAAATGGAAGCGGCCGCCCGGCACCGGGATCACACTTTTCGAATCCCATGGGCTGGCCTTGTGGGACCTGGCTGCGGGTACGGTGGTCCTGGCTGCCGCGCGGGCGCGGGACCTGGGTGAGGAGATCCGGCTCTTCTGACCTAGTGGTGTAAGTGGACGTCCACCGGCTGCGGCGCCAGGGCGCCCAGCTGCAGAGCCGAACCGATGATGTACGCCGCGATCAGGATCACGACGAGCGCAGCGCTGGCAGTGGTGTACACGACCCAAGGCGAGGGTCCGGTGCCGGCGAGGCGGATCAGGATGTCGGTCCAGTCGGGACCCCGTCGCGGAGTCCACGTGTCGACCTCGGCCCGGATCATCCGGCTGATTTCAGCTTCGGAGGGCAAACCAAACCCTCCCTGAGTGGTTTTATCTTCCACGTAGGGCACCTTCACTACTCGAACGCGTGGTGCCGAGTTCCTGGTCGCTCCCCATTGTTTTTCGCATGATGGCGACCGCTTTCGCGATCCTTGAAGCGACGGTTCCCGCGGGCACGCCGAGCACCACAGCGATCTCCTCGCGCGTCAGGCCCTCGTAGTAATGAAGGACCACGGCGGCGCGCAGCTTGGGGCTCAGGACCGCCATCGCCTTGCCCACGACGTCGCGGGCTTCGGCTCGGTCGTAGTCTCGACGGTCCGGCGCCATGTACAGCCGGGCGGGCAGGAACCGGGCGAGCTTCTGGCGCCGCAGGTACGAGATGGCCAGGTTGATTCCGATTCGCCGCAGCCAGGCGCCGGGTGGCGCGGTGGGCGTGTAGCGATGCCTCGCCCGGTACGCGCGCACGAAGGTCTCCTGGGTCAGGTCCTCGGCCGCCGCCGAGTCCATAACGACCGCGCGGATGGAGCGGTAGACCGAGAGGTATTCCTGGTCGTACAGCTGCTTGAACTCGGTGGCGGGATTGAGCTCCCGGCTGTCGGTCACCCGCTAAGTGTGAGGGCTGGGAATCGGGTTGGCGCTGGTTGCGCGGCGCACCTGCTCGATTACTGACTCCGGAGTGCCGTAGATGTCGGCGGCGGTGAAGCGAAGCAGGCGGATGCCAGCATTCAGCAGGCGATTTTGGCGCCGGTTGTCTTCGACGAGAGTGTCCCGGTGGGTAGCGCCGTCGTACTCCAGGCCGAGTTTGTGCTCGGGGTAGTAGAGGTCCGGGCGACCGAGGAAGCGACCTTGTTGATCGTGGAGTGGGACCTGGGCGCGTGGACGGGGCAGCCTGCCCATGACCAGAATCAAGCGCAGGCGGGTTTCCATCGGCGATTCGGTCGCGGGCTCAGCCAGCTCGACAGCGCGGCGCAATTTGGCTATGCGCTTGGCACCCGGACGCGCCTCACAAAAGGAACGCAGAGCGGTGAGGTCAACAATCCGTTTATGCAATGCCATATCAAGCGCGATCACAGCGTCTGCAAGCACCCTGTGACCGCCCAGATCGACTGCTGTGCGCAGGGCGGAAGTGACCGGAAAGCCTCTGAGTCGGACGATTTCGACTCGGGCCAGCGCTGTCCTCCGGATGTGGACCCCGGCGCGATTCGAGATGTGGGCGTTCGGGAGTGTGACCTCAATCGGATCGTCTGGTGGTAAGTCGAGGCCGTGCAACCAACCGGCGGTGCAGCCCGAGAAAACAGCTTCCGGCAGGCGGTCAGCAATTGCGAACAGCCTGTCCTCTGGAGCGACGGGACGGGGTGCCACACGCGGAAGACTTGAGGATCCAACGCTGGTTCGCAACCTAGGCTGTAAAGATCCCTGGCGGTTTCCGCGCGGAAACGACCAATCGAGGGACTCAAGAGGGAGGTTTCCGCGCGGAAACCTTCAAGGTGGTGGGCGACCCGGGACTCGAACCCGGATGGGTTACCCCACACGCCCCTCAAACGTGCGCGTCTACCAGTTCCGCCAGCCGCCCGGCTGCAAGCCGGATGATATTACCCGGCGGTAGCGGCACATGCCTTCGGCGTGCCATGAGCACGCCTCGCCTTCAATGACGGAGAGGGTTTCTTCACGTCGGTGCGCTAAGACGCATGAATTCGCCTCCCCGGCTGCTTAACTGCGCAGGCAGCATGGACGCGTGGAGGGCGTTGGACGGCAGGCGGCGGACCTTCGCGATACTCGCGGCGGCGGTCGCGCTCAGCTCCGTGCTCTACGCGCTGAACATTCGAACGGTCTTCGTCGGGCAGCATGCGGTGACTGCGATCGACGACATCGGGGAGGCGCTGGCGGCGGCGCTCGCCTCAGCCGCGTGCGTTTGGGCCGCCCGCCGGGCGCGTGGAAGGGACAGGCTGGGCTGGGCCCTGATGGGCACCTCGGCCGCCCTCTGGGCGGCGGGAGAGGTCGTCTGGTCGATCTACGAGGTCGGGATGGGGGTAACGGTGCCGTACCCGTCGCTCGCCGACGCCGGGTTCCTGTCGGCGGTGCCGTTTGCGATCGCCGGTATTCGCGCCTTCTGGGGCGACGCGCGTGGTACGTCTGCTCGCTGGCGCGTGTGGTTCGACGGCCTGATCGTCGCCATCGCCCTGACCTCGACCGCGTGGGGCTTCGGGCTGCGGGCGGTCTGGGACTCCAACTCGACGACCAAGCTGCTCGACCTTGCATACCCGGTCGGGGACATCCTCATCGGGACGGTCCTCATCCTCGCCATCCGGCGCGCCTCGCATCAGCAGAAGGGCAGGATGGCCCTTCTTCTTCTCGGTGTCGCGTCCTACTCCATCGCCGACAGCGCGTTCTCGTATCTCACGGCCCAGGGTGCGTTCGGGTCAATGGGCAGCGTGCTCGACACCGGTTGGTTCGCCGGGTTCCTGCTGATCGCGCTTGCGGCCATCTATCCAGACGCTCCGCCGAAGACGGTGGCCGGGCAGGCGCCGCTCGACCTGTGGCAGCTGGCGCTGCCCTGGATGACCTTGCTCACGGCGACTGGGGGTGACCTCTATTCGGCCCTGACCGGACACGAAAACCTCTTCCAGACTTCCTTGACCGGCATCCTCGCCGTGCTGCTGACGGTGAACATGATTCTGGAGCGTAAGGAGTTCCTCGAAATGCTGACCGACATCGAGACTACCCGCACGACGCTCAACCGCGAGTTCAAGACAGCGTTGGTCGGGATCCGGCAAATGAGCGACCAGGTAAAAGAGGCAGACCGCGCATACGACGAAGACGTGCGCGTGCTCGCCGACGACATCCACGGCCAGGCCGAGCGGCTAGATCACATGCTCGAGAGGATGCTGTAGGCGGACGGCGACGCTCATGTCGGAGGGACCCGAAAGCGACGGTGGCTGGTACCCGCGGCAAGAGTCGAACTCGCAACCTCCTGATCCGAAGTCAGGCGCTCTATCCATTGAGCTACGCGGGCGCGGCCCAATCGTAGGGCGCGCTCAGCCGACGGCGTAGCGCTGGTGGTTCAAGCCCCATGCGGCATAGCGGACCAGGCCGACCGCGCGATACCGCCGGCGCCGGGCCGCGGTCGCCCGTGACTCGATGGCCGCACGAAGCGCCTCCGGCGTCTTCCCTGAAAATTCGGTGAACGCGCGGCCGACCGCGTCGAGGATGTGGGCGTCGGAGCATCCAAGCTCGGCCGCACCGAGCCCTAGGTTGAGGCGGTGCGCCAGCTGGTTGAAAAGGTAAAAGCCCGGCGTCGCGTTCTCGACTTCGATCGCATCGAAATCAAGCTCCGCCGCAAGCCAGCCGACTCCGTGCACCAGGCCGGTACGCGTCCGTCTCTGTGTACGCCAGAAAGGATGCGCCGCGATCGCAAGCCCGCCCTGATCGTGGATCGCGTGGACTGTCGCTGCTGCTGACATTCCCGGCCGGACGCGGCGCTCGAGGAAAAGGGCGACGATGTGCCCGTCGCGGCTGGACACCTCCTCACCGACGATGACGTGAAACCTCGCGCGCTTGGCCGCGTACTCGCGAGCTCGCAGCGCGCCTTCGATGGTGTCGTGATCCGTGACCGCGATCACATCGAGCCTTGCCCGCCTGGCGGCGTGATCAACGAGCTCTTGAGGGCTGGGCCACCCGTCGCTGGCGCTCGTGTGCATATGCAGGTCCGCCCGACCTGGAAAAGTCATGGGTGTGCATCCTACGCCCGGCGGGCTTACCATCGACCTTTCATGACCTTCTGTTGAGGTTGGGTAACTGGAGGTGTCGCCAGTGGAAGGCTTGATGCAGGATTACGAGCTCTCTCTTCAGCATGTGCTGTGGCGACTTGAGCGCCTGCACCAGAAGAAAGAGGTCGTGACCAAACGAGACGACGGCGTGCACCGGACCACTTACGGTGAGATGGTCCCGCGAATCAACCGCCTGGCCGGCGCGTTGAAAAGAATCGGCGTGAAACCCGGGGACCGAGTGGCAACCCTTGCCTGGAACAACAATCGGCACCTCGAGCTCTACTACGGCATCCCGTGCATGGGCGCTGTCTTGCATACGCTGAACCTGCGCCTGTTTCCTCAGCATCTCGAGTTCATAGTCAATGACGCCGAAGACAAGGTTTTATTTGTCGACCAGTCCCTTCTTCCGCTGCTGAAGCCCCTGATGGGCAAGATCCCGAGCATCCAGCAGATCGTCTTGATGAGCGATACGAACCCAGCGCCTACGTCGGCTTCAGCCAACGGCCTGGCTGACATGCTCGACTACGAAACCCTGCTGGCGGGCGAAAGCGAAAGCTATCCCTGGCCGAAGCTGTCCGAGCGTATGGCAGCGGCCATGTGCTACACGTCGGGCACCACCGGCAATCCAAAGGGCGTGGTGTATTCGCACCGCTCGCAGTTCATTCACACGATGGGTGTCCTTCAAAAGGACAATCTGGGGGTCTCGGAGAAAGATGCGGTGCTTCCCGTCGTGCCGATGTTCCACGCCAACAGCTGGGGCCTTCCGTATGCCTGCGGCATGGCCGGCTCGAAGCTCATCTTTGGAGGCCGCTTCTCGGCCGACCCAAAGTCCATCGTGGAGCTGGCGGAGCAGGAAGGCGCCACGTTCCTCGCGGGGGTTCCCACGGTCTGGATCGCTCTCACGGCGTATCTCAAGGAGACCGGCAAGCGCCTGCCGAAGGTGACCACAGTGGTGTGCGGAGGCTCGGCCGTCCCGCGTGCGCTGATGGAGTCGATGGACGCCGTGGGCTTGCGCATCCTGCACGCCTGGGGCATGACCGAGACCTCGCCGCTGGGCAGCGTCGCCCGCGTCCCGGACGGCTTGGATCCTGAAGCCGAGCTCAGCCTTCGCTTGACCCAGGGAAGGGTCGCGCCCGGCGTTGAGATCCGGATCAGCGATCCTGCAACCGGCGAAGAGCTGCCGTGGGACGGGGTGGCCTTCGGAGAGATCCAGGTGCGTGGGCCGTGGATTGCCCGCGGCTACCACAACGGATTCGACCCGGAAAAGCTGACCGAGGACGGATGGTTCCGTACGGGAGATGTCGCGAAGATTCGGCCTGACGGCTTCATCCAGATCGTCGACCGCACCAAGGACGTGATCAAGTCAGGCGGCGAGTGGATATCGTCGGTCGAGCTCGAGAACGCGGTCATGGCCCACCCGAAGATCCTGGAAGCGGCGGTCATCGGTCTGGCGCATCCCAAATGGGACGAACGGCCGGTGGTCTTTGCGGTGCCAAAACCAGAGTTCAAGGGCAAGGTCACGCAGGATGAGGTGATCGAGTTCCTCAAGGACAAAGTGGCGAAATGGTGGCTGCCCGACGAGGTGCGATTCATCGACGAAGTGCCCAAGACGTCGGTCGGCAAATTCGACAAGAAAGTGCTGAGGATCGGTGCGGCGCCGATCAGTGCTGAGATCAAGGAAGGGGTTAGAAAGTGATGGCCAGGACTGCCGCCAGAGAACACACCATCGGCCGGGACACGTTTCATTTCAAGTGGGACAACTCGCTGGCGCCGGCGGTCGAGATCGAGCCCGGCGACATCGTCCGTTTCGACACCGAAGAGGTGACCGCCGGCCAGCTCAAGAAAGGCGACCCGGCATCCAAGCTCGGAACCCTGAACTTCGACCGGCTGTATCCGCTGGGAGGGCCCGTATACGTCAAGGGGGCTGAACCAGGAGACGCGCTGGAGGTTGAGATCCTGGATCTGAAGCCTGGGTCGTGGGGCTGGGCTGCAATCTTGCCCGGCCTTGGCCTGCTGGCGTCCGACTTCCCCGAGCCCTACGTTCGCTATTTCGACCTCGGCGATCGCAAGTCGACCGAATTCCGCAAAGACATCCACATCCCGCTGGCGCCGTTCTGCGGAACGATGGGCGTGGCCACCGATGAGCCGGGCCCGCACGACGTCCTTCCACCCACCAAGGGCGGAGGCAACATCGACACCCGTCACCTGACGGCTGGGACGAAGCTTCGCCTACCTGTTTTCGTACCTGGGGCGCTCTTCTCGGCCGGCGACTGCCACGGTGCGCAGGGAGACGGCGAGGTCTGCGTTACCGGGATCGAATGCCCGATGACGTTCTCACTCCGGTTCGGAGTGGTCAAGGGCGCCTCGTTGCGACCCTGGAGCTACCACTTCATCACGCCGGCGGCGCCCCTTCAGCCCCGCAGCGACGAGAAGGGCTACCACTCGGTCTGCGCCCTCGGCCCAGACCTGATGGAGAACGCCCGCAATTCGGTGCGCGACACCATCGCCTGGCTGCAGGCGGACCATGGGCTGAGCCGCGAGGACGCTTACATCCTGTGCAGCCTGGCCGGCGACCTGCGGATCAGCCAGATCGTGGACCAGCCCAATTTCGGGGTCTCCTTCTATCTGCCGCTGAGCGTCTTCAACTAACCACGCGAGCTGCGGGCTCGATCGGGAGCATCTCCCCTACATGGGGGAGCGAGCCACGTACCGTCCGGCATACTGACCGACTGGTGTTCGCAGGGTGAGTACCACACAACTCGGGCGCTATCCGATCGAAGCCGAGCTCGGGCGCGGCGCGATGGGCGTCGTCTATAGGTCGACGCATCCCCGGCTCGAGATCCCCGTCGCGATCAAGGTCCTGGCCGAGCAGTACTCGAGCGACCAGAACTTCCGGCAGCGGTTCCACCGCGAAGCGGCCACCGTCGCTGCTCTGAACCATCCCGGCATCGTTCGCGTCTACGACTTCGACGAAGACGGCCCCGTGCTGTTCATCGTCATGGAGTGGGTCGAGGGCCGCTCGATGCGGTCGTGGCTCGACGAGTACGGACGGTTCAGCGTGGACGTATCGGTCGACCTGATCCAGCAGCTCCTCTCAGCTGTAGGGGTCGCACATGACTACTCGATCGTCCATCGCGACCTCAAGCCCGACAACATCCTCATCTCCAACCGCGGGAAAACGAAGATCCTCGACTTCGGCATCTCCAAGCTGGTCGACGACAAGCACCGGCTGACCGCGACCGGGAGCATGGTCGGAACGCCGGCATATATGGCGCCCGAACAGGTGAAGGGCGAGGCGGTCGACGCGACGTCCGACATCTACTCGCTCGGGATGATCCTCTACGAGCTGCTTCACGGCGAGCCGCCGTTCACCGGCCCGCTGCCCGCAGTGCTCCACTCCCAGGTGTTCGACCGCCCGCGCGCATCGACCGCAATACCGTCCCCGATCATGGAGATCATCTGGAAGGCGACGGCCAAGGAACGCAGCCAGCGTTTCCAGAGCTGCGAGGAGTTCTCCGGCGCGTTCCATTACATGCCCAAGCCGGGTGTGGCGCACGCGCCGGCCGAAGCGATCTCGAACGAGATCACGGTTGAAGAAGAGGCTGAGCACCACGAGCACACGGAGCCGCTTCCGGCGCGAACTGACGGCCACAAGCCGGCGGGTGTTTGCACCTACAGCGACTGCCAGGAGCGCCGCGGTTGGGCCTGCGCCTACAAAGACCTGACCGGGCGCGAATGCAAGAGCTGGTGGTGCCGCCGGCACATTCAGTTCATCGAGCGAACACCCTTTTGTCCGCGGCACGCAAGCGTCATCCGTGCCTTGGCGCCCACCGCGAACACCATCTTCGAGATCAAAAACCGGCCCGCCGTCGACGACCGGGCGCTGCCACTGGCCGCGCTCGTCGCCGAGGACATCGACAAGGACGTGACGGAGCTGGTTCGGCGGCGTTACCAGAACCGGAAAGACGTGACGCTGGCTCGCGACCGCACCGTTCGCCAGACATGGTCAGGGCGAAACGAGGTGGCGTGGGAGCGCAGCTGGGCGGCGCTCAAGAGCCAGGGCTACCTGGTGCGGATCGCGGTGCGCGTGTCCACCGACGAGCCCGACACGGTGCAGCTCTTGATCGGCAACACGGTTGTCTTCAAGGAGGTCCCCGACTGGATCAGCCGCCGCCGCGAGGGTGAGCCGCCCGACCACGCCGACCGCGCGCGGTTCGGCAAGAAGCTGTTCGGAGCGATCCTCGAGCACGTCGATGAGCCACAGCCGGTGCCTTCAACAGTCCCGTCCACGAGCCATCAGATCGAGCCTCCCCCACCACCCGAGATCAACCGCACGCTGATTGAGGGCATGATCCTTCGCCTGGCGTCGGCAACGACACGGATCACCGGTTTCGAGGTGGCCGACCAGCTCGCGCTTCCATTCTCAGCAGTCGAGCCGAGCTTGAAGTCGCTGACTACGACGAACTTTCTGGATGCGCTCGGCCTGGCCGCCGAGCAGGGCCCCTGGCTTGGCCGACCGCTTCCGGAACGCATGGCTTACGCGATCACGAAGCAAGGACGCATGCGCAGCGATCAGATCGGCGACTCGAGCACCCGTTACGCCGGGCCGGCGCCGGTTTCGTTGCAGGAGTACCGAGCTGTGCTGGCCGAGGCGGCGAAGCCGGCCACCCTCGACCTGGTCAAGGTGAACCTTGCCCTCAGCGGGATCGAGCTCGCCCCCGGGGTGACCGAGGCGGTGCGCGCGGCGGTGAACTCCCGGTCGTCCATCTTCATCTACGGAGCGCCCGGCAACGGAAAGACCACGCTCGCAAGGCGTATCCCGAGCCTTCTCGGCGCTCCCATCGTCGTCCCGGTCGCATTAGACATCGGTGGCGGCGAGGTGATGACTATCTTCGACGGCTCGGTTCACCGGCTCGAGACCAACCAGCCGGCGGATCGCCGGTGGAGGCGCGTGGCGCGGCCGCTGGTGCAGGTTGGCGGCGAGTTTCAGCTCGAGATGTTCGATCCGACGTGGGAGGACGGGAGCCGGACCTATGGCGCGCCGCTGCAGGTAAAGGCCAATGGTGGAGTGCTGCTCATCGACGACCTCGGCCGCCAGCGGGTCTCACCGAAGCAGATCCTCGACCGGCTGCTCGTGCCCCTCGAGCAGGACACCGACTACATGAACCTTTCGGCCACCGGGCGAAAGGTCGAGGTGCCTTTCAAGGCGCAGCTCGCGCTCTCCACGAACCTCAGGCCCGCGGAGCTGCTGGACGAGGCCTATCTGCGCCGGCTCTCGTACAAGGTCCTGATGCCCGACCCGACGTGGGACATGTGGACCCGCATCTTCGAACGCGAGCGCCAGCGGTTGAGCATCCCGCCCGACCCCAACGCCCTCGAGATGATCTCCACCCTGTACAGCGGGCGGCCGCTGCGCGGCAACCACCCGCGCGACCTTCTCGAGCGGTTGGTGGATGTTTCCTCAGCCCGCGGTGTTCGGCCTCAGCTCACGCCGGGTCTGGTCGAGGCCGCCTGGCACACCCTTTTCATCACGAGCTAGCTCGGGCCTTGCGTCCTCCAAGGGCGCGCGTGATGTCGGCCGTAGATAGGGTTCCAACCAGCTGTCCGCCATCGATCACGAGCATCTGATCCTCCTCTGAAGCTGAGAATCGGTCCAGCACCGACGTAACCGATTCGGCCGGCGAGGCCATCGCCACAGCATCCAAGCCGACACCAACATCACGAACGCGTCGCGACTGCCGCTCCTCGGGTGCCACCCTGCTCAGCTGCGCGAGCGTCACGAGCCCATCGAGCGCGCCGTCCAATGTCTTGAGCGGGAAGGCGGTCGCGCTTTGAACTGGAACGTACGAGCGCATGAATTCGCCGACCGTGATCCAGCCTGGCGCGAGGGTCGTATCGGGTGTCATCGCATCGCGCACCCGCAGGCCGGCCAGCGCGCCACGCATCATCACCTGCTGCTCTTCGGCCCGCGCCGCCGTGAAGAGAAACCAACCGAGGAAGACCAGCCAGAAACCGCTGATGCCGCCCTGAGTGACCACGACCAGAAGCCCAAGCCCCATCAGCAGAAACGCGCAGATCCGGCCGAGACGGGCGGCGGTGGAGGTGGCCCGATAACGGTCGGCGCTGCGGCGCCAGAGCCAGGCGCGCAGCAGGCGGCCGCCGTCGAGCGGAAAGGCGGGGATCAAGTTGAACAGAAGGAGCATCCCGTTGGAGGCGGCGAGCCACAAGCAGCCACCCTCAACGAGCGGAGGCCCTGAAGTCACATCGAGCACCAACGTCGCGGCGCCGAAGAGGATCGCGAGAACGACACTGACCAGCGGCCCGGCAATCGCGATTTTGGCCTCCGTGCCGGGACTTGCTGCATCGCCCCTCAATCGGGCAACTCCGCCGAAGATCCACAGCGTGATGCCGTCGACCTTCACACCCAGCCGCCTTGCCACGAGGGCGTGACCCATCTCGTGGCTCAAAAGTGAGGCGTAGAAAAGGAGCGCGGCCAGCACCGATACCAGCCAGTACGACGGTGGCGGCTGGTCAGGAACGACCTCCGGCAGGACCTGTCCGGCTAGCGTCCAGACGATGAGGACGAAGGCGATGGCGAGGCTCCAGTGAAGCCGCACTCCGATCCCAGCAACCCGGCCAAGACGGACGCTTGTGTTCACGCGATCTTGACGCTAGCAGCCTGCTTGATCGGAGCCGCCGAAAAGAAGCGCTCGGCCGTCTGGCGCCTGCGCGACCGCGGCGCCCCATCGCGCCGGCATGCCGGGGCTGGCGAGCTTCGACCATGCCGTGCCGTTCCAACCCCATGCGGCGTCGCTTGGATTCGGGCAGCTCATACCGAGCAGAACCATCCAGCGATTTCGCTTTTGGTCCCAGATCGCGTTGGCTGACGTCAGCGCCCCAGGCCCGCGGCCTTGTAGCTCGGTCCAGGTTGCGCCGCGCAACAACCAGGCGTCGGCCAGCGGTGTGCCCGCCGCGCCAATCCCAGCAGTGGTGTTCAAACCTGATCCGCCGTAAACAAAGAGTGATGCGTCCGTCGGGTTCCAGGCCACGGCAGAGCTCGCGCGGCCGGCCGGGCGGGGAGAGCGGTCGACTCGAGACCATGCGTGGCCATCATGGGTCCACGCATCTGCGCTGTATTCGACGTTCCAGTAATGCCCACCGAAGAGAACGACGTTGCCCCCTGACGTCACCATGCTCATGCCGGCAAGCTTCCCCGGGCCGCCGGGACCAACGTCAACCTCTGTCCAGTCGGTCCCGTTCCAGGTCCATGTGTCGCCGATGATGTCGCCCTCCTCCCGACCCTGGACGTGGCCGCCGTAAAGGACAACCGCCGCGTGCGCCGGGTCATAAGCCATCGCCGCGTCCCTGCGCGCCAGTGGTTTGTGCACCGGGGACTGCAGTTTCCAGGCCGCGCCGTCCCAGGTCCAGGTTTCATCTGAAGACCCCTTGGCCGTCTGACCTCCGAACAGGACGAAAACCTTGTGCTGCGCATCGTAGGCGAGTGCTTCCGCATAACGTGGCGATGGCCCACTGCGGGGGATCCTCTTCCACGAATCGCCATTCCAGGCCCAACCATCGCCCTTGGGGCCCGCGGCCTGTGGCGTTGGGGTGGGGGTCGCTTGCTCCCCGCCACAGCCGATCTGCAGGAAGATTGCGATGCCTGTCAGCACCGCGAGCCAAGCAGTCTGTCGTCGAGCCACCGTCGGCAAATGAGTATGGATTAGGCCTGGGTATACTGACCGTCGCCCCAAAAAGCGGCGGTGGCGGAATGGCAGACGCGCTAGTTTCAGGAGCTAGTGTCCGCAAGGACGTGGAGGTTCAACTCCTCTCCGCCGCACCAGTCGTTTCGCCGCGCGAGCCGGCACGCGCGCCTTTGATCTGAATGGCGAAACCGCCGGAGCCGGCACCTGCGGTCTAAACCCGCGCTGTCTCCCTCTTCCTTGACAACGCCCCGCCAATCCATTCGACTGAGCGCCGCGTGGCAGTGCAGTACGACCAATTGAAGACGCTGTACCGCACGCTTCTCGTTTTTGCGACGGTCGCGATGGTCATCCTCGCGGTCGGACTGGTCGAGTTCGTTTATTTCGAACCCCCGGGTCAGGTCACCGGCGCGACGGCGCGCGTCGTCGGCGTGTTCGAGTACGACCCGAAGACAGGCAAAGTCGTCGATGGGGACCGGTCGACTTTCAGCCGCAACCAGGAATTCGCGGCGGAGGTCAGCTGGGCCGGCCTCTCCGACAACTTGAGCGTCGATGCGCGGTGGTACGACACGTTCGGCAACATCGTGGGTCGAGTGGGCCCCAGCACTCCGGCTGAGCTTGGACCGCAGAGCATCGTTCCGGTCAGCGTTCCACAGGGCCTTCACCACAACCTGCCAGGTCACTACACGTTCGTCGTCGAACGCCTGAAGGACGGGCTGCCGGTTGAGGTGCTGGCCCGGCGAATCGTGCTGGTCGAGCGATCATGAACACCGGCACATACACGACCCCGCCTGCGGCAAATCCTCACACGCGGCTCCGGCCCGGCCGATACGGGATCGCCGCCGTGATTGCCGGAGTCGTTGTGCTCGCGCTGATCGCGAGCTCGCTCCTGAACTACGTCTACCTGGACACCATCCCAGGGCGCACGTCGCTGTATGGCTTGCTGGCGGTGGCGTTGATCGCGCTCGGCACCTACATCGGGGTCAGGGCGTTCACCCGAGATCGTGCTAGCAGGCGGAAACATCTGATCCGAGCCGGCGTGCTGCTCGGGATGGGCGTCCTCCTCTGGCTGCTGGTCGTTGACGTCTTCGTCTTCACGCAAGCGGCCGGCCCAGGGGTCGCCGCGATCTGCGCCCTGGCGTGCATTCCCACCACCGCCTTCGGCCTCTTGGTCGTGCGGCGCATGGATCGCAACGAAAAGGAGCCATGGCGTCTGGTGCTGGTGGCCGCCGCTTGGGGCGCGATCGTCGCGACGAGTCTCGTCATCTGGGGCGAGAGCCTCTGGGAGGCGACGGCTGTTCGAACGCTGGTTCCCGGTCCAGGGCTC
>Ga0137377_10002740_pt1 | contig 13263 bp, 11 predicted proteins | sample SagtaG_22_FD_104815 | JGI IMG/M metagenome (GOLD analysis project Ga0137377, IMG submission 104815) | Vadose zone soil microbial communities from Sagehorn Ranch, Mendocino, California, USA - Sage2_L_40_16 metaG | ecosystem: Environmental > Terrestrial > Soil > Vadose zone | place: USA... | reverse complement strand
GCCGACGGATCGAGCGCGCCGGAGGCGAGCAGCTGTCGCAGCACCGCCACCACCACCCCGCCGGCGGTCTCGCTGAAGATCCCGGTGGTGCGCGCCAGCAGCCCGATGCCCGCCCGGATCTCCTCGTCGCCGACGTCCGCGACGGCCCCGCCGGTGCGCCGCACCGCGTCCAGCGCGTACGGCCCGTCGGCCGGGTTGCCGATGTTCAGCGACTTCGCGATGCCCGTCGGCCGGACCGGCTCGACGACATCGCGCCCGAGGGCGTAGGCCGTCGATATCGGCGGGCAGCCGGAGGACTGGGCGCCGAAGACCGCCCACGGCGTGTCCTCCACCAGCCCGATCTTCACCAGCTCGCCGAACGCCTTGTCCACCTTCGTCAGCAGTGACCCGGACGCGACCGGGATGACCACCTGCCGAGGCAGTCGCCACCCCAGTTGCTCGGCCACCTCGTAGCCGAGCGTCTTCGAGCCCTCGGCGTAGTACGGCCGGACGTTGACGTTGACGAACGCGGTGTGCTCGAACGCGTCGGTCTCGGCAAGTTCGGAGCACAGCCGGTTCACGTCGTCGTACGACCCGTCCACCGCGACCAGGGTGCCGCCGTAGACCGCGGTCTGCACGATCTTGGCCGGCTCGAGGTCGGCCGGCACCAGCACGACGGACGGCAGCCCGGCTCGGGCTGCGTGCGCGGCGACCGAGTTGGCCAGGTTGCCGGTGGACGCGCAGGCGACCCGCTCGAAGCCGAGTGCCTTCGCGGCGGTGAGCGCGACCGAGACCACCCGGTCCTTGAAGGAGTGGGTCGGGTTCGCGCTGTCGTCCTTGACCCACAGCTCGCGCATGCCCAGCTCGGCGGCCAGCCGGTCGGCGCGGACCAGCGGCGTGCAACCCGGGTTCAAGGTGACCCGGGTGTCGGGGTCCTGGCCGACCGGCAGCAGCCCGGCGTACCGCCACAGCGACCTCGGGCCGGCCTCGACGCCGGCCCGGCTGACCCGAGCGAGAGCCTCGGGGTCGTAGCCGATCTCCAGCGGGCCGAAGCATTCGGCGCAGGCATGCACCGGGCCGAGGGGGAACTGCGCTCCGCAGTTACGACAGCGCAAACAGTCAGCTGGTGACGTCGCGGGGGCGTCGGCGAGCAGCGTCATGGGATTCCCTCTCATCTTTCCCGGGGAAATCCGGGACGGACTTGGCACCTGCCGCGTTCTGAGGTTGACACGGTGGTTGCCGGGGCTTCACAGGGCCGTTCCCTCTGCCCCTCTGGATGAGGACTGACGTATTCGGTTGTGTGGCCATTCAACCACGGCGGCACGAGCGTCGCCCACGGAAGGAGTCGCCATGCGCGAGGACGTGCGGCGATGGTTCGAGCAGCGGACCTCACGGGCCGCCGACTGGCAGCCGTCGCGGCTGATGGACGTGAAGGGCTCCACCCGCGTCAGCGTCGTGTTGCCCGCGCTGAACGAGGAGGCGACCGTCGGCGCCATCGTCGCGGCGATCCGGCGGCGGCTGGTCGAGCGGCACGGGCTGGTCGACGAGCTGGTCGTGATGGACTCCGGCTCGACCGACGGGACCTACGACGCGGCCGTGCAGGCGGGCGCCAAGGTGGTGCGCCGCGAGGAGGTACTCAGCGACGTCGAGCCGGTGCCGGGCAAGGGCGAGGTGCTCTGGCGCTCGCTCGCCGCGACGACCGGCGACGTGCTCGTCTTCGTCGACTCCGACCTGCGGGACTTCACCACCAGCTTCGTCACGGGCCTGCTCGGCCCGCTGCTCACCCAGCCGAGCGTCCAGCTGGTCAAGGCGACGTACGACCGGCACCTCACCCACGGCGAGACGGTCGTGCCGGCCGGCGGCGGCCGGGTGACCGAGCTGGTGGCCCGACCGCTGCTCAACCTGCACTGGCCGCAGCTGGCCGGCTTCGTGCAGCCGCTGTCGGGTGAGTACGCGGCGCGCCGCGGGCTGCTGGAGCAACTGCCGTTCCCGACCGGGTACGGCGTGGAGATCGGGATCCTGGTCGACGCGCTGCGTCTGGTGGGGCTGGACGGGCTGGCGCAGGTGGACCTGTCCCGCCGCAAGCACCGCAACCAGGAGATCGGCAAGCTCGGCCGGATGTCGAGCGAGATCCTGCAGGTGGTGCTCAGCCGGCTGGAGCGCGAGGGCCGGCTGAGCCTGGTCGGCGCCCCCGCCACGGAGCTGGTGCAGTTCGAGCGGTCCGACTCGGACTACGTGGTGCACACCCTGGACATGGCCGCGGTGGAGCGGCCGCCGATCGCCGGCCTGGCCGAGTACCGGGCCCGCGTCACGGGCTGACTGCCGCAACACCCTGCCGGTTCACGCGGGGTCTCGGCGCGCACCGGCCGGTGTCGGGCTGACCGCCCGGATCGCGGCTGACCGGGGCGTGGGGCGATGGAGCCGGCGGGCCGTCAGGCCCACGGCCCGTACACGACGACGATGTGGCTGTGGCCCGCCGTCAGGCGCCACAGCTCGGCCGCGTCCTCGATGTACATGTTGATGCAGCCGTGCGAGTGCCCGGACAGCGGGTTGACCATGGTCGCGCTGCCGTGGATCGCCTCGTCCCGGTAGAAGAACTGCGAGTACGGCATCGGGGCGCCGTTGAACAGGCTGGACCGGTGGTCGATGTCCTGCCAGTAGACCCGGAACGTCCCGCGGACGGTCGGCAGCGTCCACGAGCCGCCGCGGACCAGCCAGGCGTTCCAGAGGGTCCCGCTGTAGAGGGTGAACAGCTCGTGGGTGGAGCGCGAGTAGCAGGTGTGCCAGCCCGCGGACCGGCACCCCGCCGGCAGTGTCTGCCAGCCCCCGTGCCGCACCGACGACACCCAGATGAGCCGGTACCAGGTGGCCCGGTCCGCCACGCCGGTCTGCGCGAGCCGCTGGCTGCGCTGGAACGTCTTCACCCCGGCGAGCGTCTGGGTGCCGAAGTACCCGGTGATCGGACCCCGGTACGACCCCGCCCAGGTAAGCCGGATCTGCAGCTCGAACACGTGCGCTATCGCGTACGCGCTGCTGTCACGCTGCCCGTAGCGGACGGTCTCGCGCAGCAGCCGCGGCCTCGTCGTGAGCACGGTCGTGGTGGCGGTCACCGCCGTCACGACCGGCGTGGCGGCGACGGGTGCCGGCGCCGCCGACGCTCCGGACGCTCCGGACAGGACGGACACCGCGATGGCGGCCGGGACCGCCGCCAGGACTCGGACGCGCATGATCGGACACCCCTCGACGCCGTGACGGTCCGTGCGCCCCCGTACGCGCAGCGGTGGACAGCCTAGGGGATGCGATGATCTCCGCGGCCTACTTTCACCCTGCTGGACGTTCGGCCGCCCCGGTCGGTTGCCGCAGCCGGACCACGACCTCGGACTCCCCGACGGTCGGCTCCAGCTCGAGGTGGGTCGCGCCGGCGGCCAGCGCGAGGTCGACGGCGGCGTGCCGCAGGGCAGCGGCGCGCAACTCGTCGACGCGCACCCGCAGCAACTCGACCGGCGCCCGCACCGACACGTGCGCGGTGCTCTTCGCCCGGCGCACCTCGCCGAGCACCCAGGACTCCAGGTCCGGGAGCTCCGGGTCGAGCCCGCGGGCCGCCTCCCGCAGCGGGGTCGGGTCCGGCCACGAGGCGGTGTGCACGGAACCCTCCCGCCCTTCCCGCCACCAGGACCACACCTCGTCGGTCACGAACGGCAGCACCGGTGCGAGCAGCCGCAGCAGCACGTCGAGCACGGTTCGCAGCCCGGCGACCGCCGACCGGGCGCCCTCGGCGTCGATCGCGCCGTAGGCGCGCGACTTCACCAGCTCCACGTGGTCGTCGCAGAACCACCACGCGTACGCCTCGGTCCGTGCCAGCGCCTCGGCGTGGTCGTAGCGCTCGAACGCCTCCGTCGCGGAGTCCACCACGTCGGCGAGCCTGCCGAGCGCCGCGCGGTCCACCGGCTCGACCGGGTCCCCGCCGGCCGCGGGCAGGCGCAGCACGAAGCGGGACACGTTGAGCAGCTTGACCGCGAGCCGGCGGCCGACCCGCAGCTGCCCCTCGTCGTAGGCGGTGTCCACGCCGAGCCGGGCGTGCGCCGCCCAGTAGCGCACCGCGTCCGCGCCGAACCGGTCCAGCGGCTCGGCCGGCGTCACCACGTTGCCGACCGACTTCGACATCTTCTTCCGGTCCGGGTCGAGCACCCAGCCGGAGATCGCCGCGTCCGTCCACGGGAGACGGTCGAACTCCAGGTGCGAGCGCAGCACGGTGGCGAACAGCCAGGTGCGGATGATCTCGTGCGCCTGCGGGCGCAGGTCGTACGGGAAGACGCGGACGAACAGGTCGGGATCCTCGGCCCAGCCGCCGGCGATCTGCGGGGTGAGCGAGGACGTCGCCCAGGTGTCGAGCACGTCCGGCTCCGCGGTGAAGCCGCCCGGGCGGCCGCGCTGGTCCTCCTCGTACCCGGGCGGCCGGTCCACGGCCGGGTCGACCGGCAGCGCGGACTCCGCCGGAACCAGCGGCGCGTCCCAGCGGGGCTGGCCGGCCCCGTCCAGCGGATACCACAGCGGGAACGGCACCCCGAAGAACCGCTGCCGGCTCACCAGCCAGTCGCCGGTCAGCCCGCGCACCCAGTCCTCGTACCGGGCGCGCATCGACGGCGGATGCCAGCGCAGCTCCCGGCCGCGACGCAGCAGCGCGTCCCGCAGCCGCGGGTCGCGGCCGCCGTTGCGCAGGTACCACTGTCCACCCACGACGATCTCCAGTGGACGGAGGCCCTTCTCGTAGAACGCCACGGTGTGCCGGACCGGTCGCGGCTGGCCACGCAGCGCGCCGGCCTGGCTCAGCAGCTCCACCATCCGGCGGCGCGCGGCCGGCACGGTGAGCCCGGCCAGCTCCGCGTACCGCTGCGGCGGCACCCCCTCCGGCGGCTCGGCGAGCAGCCGCCCGTCCCGACCGATGACGGGGCGGGCCGGCAGCGCCAGCTCCCGCCACCAGGTCACGTCAGTGAGGTCGCCGAACGTGCAGACCATCGCCAGCCCGGTGCCCTTCTGCGGGTCGGCCAGCCGGTGGGCGAGCACCGGCACCTCCACGCCGAAGACCGGAGTCCGGACCGTGCGCCCGACCAGCCCCCGGTAGCGCTCGTCGTCCGGGTTGGCCACCACCGCCACGCAGGCCGGCAGCAGCTCCGGGCGGGTGGTGTCGACGGTGGCCACCCCGCCGCCAGACGTCCCGGCACCATCGCCAGATGCGTCCGCACCGCCGCCAGGCGCGTCCGCACCGCCGCCAGGCGCGTCGGCACCGCCGTCAGGCGCGTCGGCACCGCCGCCGGAGACCTCGAACTCCACCGCGTGCCAGGTGCCGTCCACCTCGCGGTCGACCACCTCCGCCTGCGCCACCGCCGTGCGGAAGTCGACGTCCCACAGGGTCGGGGCATCCGCCCGGTAGGCATCGCCCCGGGCGAGGTCGTGCAGGAACCCGAGCTGCGAGGTGCGGCGCGAGCGCTCGTCGATGGTCGAGTACGCCAGCGACCAGTCCACCGACAACCCGAGCCGACGCCACACCCCGGCGAAGACCGCCTCGTCCTCGGCGGCGAGCCGCTCGCACAGCTCGATGAAGCCGCGCCGGCTCACCGGGACCGGTCGCCGCGGGTCCGGAGTGGACGGTGGGCTGAAGTCCGGGTCGTACGGGAGGGTCGGGTCGCAGCGCACGCCGAGCACGTTCTGCACCCGCCGCTCGGTGGGCAGCCCGTTGTCGTCCCAGGCGACCGGGTAGAAGACGGTCCTGCCGCGCATCCGCTGGAAGCGCGCGACCAGGTCGGTGTGCGTGTAGGACAGGACGTGACCGACGTGCAGGGAGCCGCTGACCGTCAGCGGCGGCGCGTCGATCGCGAAGACGCCGGCTCGGGACCGGGAGCGGTCGAAGCGGCCGACGCCGAGATCCTCCCAGCGCTCGGCCCAGCGGTCCTCCAGGCCGTCCAGCGACGGGCGCTCGGGTACGCGATCAGCCATGCCTCACGGTATGGCCGGAACGGGCCGCGACTCACCCCGATTTCTCCGCTCGCCGCCGAGGACCGTACGGACAGACCGTCGCCTACGATGATCGGGTGACCGTCGAGGAGCTGCGTCGGAGGCGTACGGACGTTCTCCGCCTCGCGGCCGCGCGGGGGGCGTCGAATGTACGGATCTTCGGATCCGTGGCGCGGGGAGAGGCCGGTGCTAGGAGCGATGTGGACCTGCTAGTTGACCTCGAGCCGGGCCGCAGCCTCCTGGACCTCGGCGGCCTGCTGATGGATCTCCAGGGGTTGCTCGGCGTCGAGGTCGACGTGGTGACACCGCGCGGCCTCAAGCCTCGCAACGCCAAGAGGATCCTCGCCGAGTCCGTGCCGCTGTGAGAGACGATCGTGAGCGCCTGCTCGACATCGTGGAGATGTGCGACAACCTCTCCCGGTACGTCGTGGATGGCGGTCGGGAGCGGATGGATCGCGACCCGACTGTCCTTGCCGCTGCCGAGCGCAGGGTCGAGGTGCTCGGCGAGGCCGCCCGCACCATCTCGGCCGAGCTCAGGGCGGCGCACCCCGAGGTGCCCTGGCAGGACGTCGTCGGAATGCGCACGATCCTGGCGCATGGCTACTTCCACATCGACGCCGAGATTCTCTGGCAGGTCGCCTACCGCGACGCGCCGACCATCCGGACCCGAGCTCTCGCAATGCTCGATGGGCCCGTGCAGGACCGTGCGGGTCAGGAGCGGGGGTCGGGGTAGCGGAGGCTGGCCCCGATCCCGTCAGCCAGCGGGAGCTGGTGCGGCGTCAGCGTGACGATGGCGGCGTCGGTGCCGATGGCCGCGCGCACCAGGGCGGCGTCGAGCCGGTCCCGGCTCGGGTCCGGCACGCCAAGCTGCCGCAGGTCCTCGGCCGCCAGCGCCACCAGCACCGGGTCGGGCCCGAACCACGCCTCCACCTCGGAACTGGGGTCGTCGACGATCAGCAGCGTGTCGACCTGCGCCTTCTGGAACGCCTCGACCGTGTCCGCGAGGCCCTGCACGGCGAGCACGTCGCTCACGCCGGCCCGCGCCCGCCCGCGTGCCTCGATGAAGCGGTCGATCACCTCGAGGTCGTCGCGGGCGGCGATCTCGGCGACGAGCCGATCCACCCGGATCTGCAGCGCGTCGTTGTCCGCGCCGGCGTGCCGGGAGCCCTCCTCCACCTCGACGGCGACCGCCCGCGCCTCGTCCTCGAGCTCGCGCAGCAGGTCGGCCCGCTCCCACACGTCGCCGGCCACCACGACGAGCCGCGCCCGGGTCTGCCGGACCGCGTCGTCGACGCGCCGCGCCACGGCCCGCGCGTTCGCCTTCCAGGTGTGCTCGGTGCTGTGCTGGTAGCGCAGCGACGACCAGCCGCCGGCCCCGGTCTTGTGCACCGGGTATTCCCTGCCCTCCACCTCCTGCTCCGTCCGGGACCGCGGTCCGGTCACGACCACCTCACCGCCGGTACGGTCGACGATCGCCACCACGTGCGGCACCAGCGGCGCGAGCTGCGCCACCATCGGCATCAGGTGCGGCAGCGGCGACCACCGCGACCCCTGCCACCGGGGCGGGAACGGCAGCAGCGCGTCGTGCCGGACCTGGCCGTCCCGCCCCACCAGCATCCGTCCGTGTTCGCCGGGGGCGTGGTCCGCCGCCACCGCCGCCTCCCACATCGCCTCCAGCGTGCGCCCGTCCGCGCCGTCGCGGGCCAGATCCTCCTGCTGCGCCCGCCAGCGCAGCGCCACCTCCTCGGCGCCCTCCTCGGTCTTGCGGGTGGCGTCGAAGTACGCCGTCGCGTACGGGCCGGGGGAGGTCAGACCGGTGAGATCGTCGAGCCGCAGCATGCTGGGCACGGTACCCGCGCCGCTGCTGCGCACGCCGGGGCCGGCACCGGCTCCGGGTCAGGCGGAGCGGCGGAACGTCCGGCGGTAGCGCTGCGGCGGCGCGCCGACCCGGCCCAGGAAGTGGTGCCGCAGCATCGCCGGGCTGCCGAAGCCGGACCGCTCGGCGACCCGGTCCACGTCCAGGTCGGTCGTCTCCAGCAACCGCTGGGCGTACAACACCCGCTGCCAGGTCAGCCAGGAGTGCGGCGTCGTCCCGGTCTCGGCCCGGAAGCGCCGGGCGAACGTCCGCTCCGACATGTGCGCCCGCCGGGCCAGCCGGGCGACCGACAGGTCCTCCTCCAGGTGCTCGGCCATCCAGGCGAGCAGGTCGGTCAGGTCGTGCTCGTCGCCCTCGGGCAGCGGCTGCTCGACGTACTGCGCCTGGCCACCGTCCCGGTGCGGCGGCACGACCATCCGGCGGGCGACCGCGTTGGCCACCTCCGGCCCGTCGACCAGGCGGAGCACGTGCAGTGACAGGTCGATCGCCGCCGCCGTCCCGGCGCTGGTCATCACCGGCCGGTCCGCCACGTACAGCACGTTGGGGTCGAGGTCGATGTCGGGGAAGAGCGCCCGGAACCGGTCCGCGTAGTACCAGTGGGTGGTCGCGCGCTGCCCGTCCAGCAGCCCGGCGTGCGCGAGCGCGAAGGTCCCGGAGCAGAAGCCGAGCAACCACGCGCCCCGGTCCGCGGCGGCCCTCATCGCCTCGACCAGCTCTGGGCCGGGGCTGGTGTCCAGCTGATACCACCCGGGGACGATCACCAGGTCGGCCTCGGCGACGCGCTCCAGCCGGTACGGGCTGTCGACGGTGAAGCCGGAGCGGATCCGGATCGGACCCGGCCCGGCCAGGCACAAGGCGAAGTCCCACAGGGGGATGCCGCGGTCGGACCGGTCCATGCCGAAGACCTCGCAGGCGACGGCCATCTCGAATGCGGCCAGCTCGTCGGTGGCGAGCACGGCGACGCTCCGGCCGGTCAGTGGTCGCATGAGGAGAGGATGGCAGGAAATCGATGAGAAGTGGTAGTCCTGCCACTCGTTCGTCGGCCCAGCCGAGCGGACCATGGAGGCATGGAACTCCTGGTCCTGCTCCTCGTGCTGGTCGCCGTCAACGCGGCGCTCTGGCTCGGTTGGGGCGTCGACTCCCGGGACAACGAGAACTGGGACCCCGCCGGCCGCTCCTGGACCCGAGGGCGCAGCACGGACCGTCCCGAACCGTCCCGGCCCGACGACTCCACCCGGGAAGCCAACGTCCTCGCCTGCTGACCGCTCGCCGACCCGCCGAGGCGTCGCCGGTCCGAGCCGGCCGCCGGTCAGCGGGAGTACGCGGCGGCCAGCAGGGCGGCGAGCGCGGCGAGCGCGACGAGCGGGACGAGCACGCGGGGAGGCAGGACCCGGTAGAAGGGGATCCGGCGGGAGCGGACCGGCACATCTGCTGGACGCCGTGGCATCCCCGCCCGGTTGACACCCGGTCGGGCCCTTTCCGGAAGCCGCCCGCGAGCCGGCTCAGCCCGGGGCGCCGGCGCCCGCGGTCGGCGCAGCCGGAGCCTGCCTCGCCCTGGCCCGGAACGCCGCGACGTTGGTCCGGTTCGCACAGCTCTCGGAGCAGAAGCGGCGTTGTGCGTTGCGGGAGACGTCGACGTAGACGCACTCGCAGTCGGCCGCGCGGCAGACCCCCAGCCGCGCCATCCCGTAGTCGCACAGGACGATGGCCAGACCCATCGACGTGCTCGCCTGCACCCGGTGCAGCGGGCCGGCCTCGGCCGGCGCGTAGTGCAGGTGCAGGCGGCCGTCGTGGTCGGTGATGTAGGGGTGGGTGACGACCACGTCCAGCAGCTGGTTGAGCAGCCGGGCCGCGGCGGCGGCGTCGGTCGCCGAGAAGACGTTGTGCAGGTGGCCTGCCCAGGTGCGCAGCGCGGCCCGTTCGCGCGCGGTCAGCGGCCGGTTGACCACGCCGAAATCGCGGATCGCGTCGTCGAGAGCCGCGCCGTCGGCCCCCCGGTCGTAGACGCCGTTGACGATGGCGACGGCGAGGCCGACACCGTCGCTGCGGTAGCCACTGCTGTCCATCCGCCCCTGCTCCTGCCGACCGGCCCGCTCAGCGCGGACCTCGCCCCCCGCCCGAACCGCGAACCTACCGCGGGGCACGCCGTTCTTCCCCTGCTGGACGCGAGCCGTGGCCGTACGGTTGCCGGCTCGTGACCTGGACGGTCCTAGACTCTGCCCGCGTGACCGCTGCGGCGTCCGACGGGCGCGAGCTGACGCTGACCGCGCGGCTGACCGGGGCCCGACTCGACGCCCGCCGCGGCGTCGTCCGGCTGCACCGCGAGGTGCTGGCGGCGCTCGGGCTGGCCCAGTGGGACGCCGTCCGGCTGACCGGCCGGCGCACGACCGGGGCGGTGGTCGCGGTGTCCGGGCCGGACGCGGCCCGCGGCGACCTGCTCTGTGACGACCTGCTGCTCGGCAACCTCGGCGTGCGGGACGGCGACCCGGTGACGGTTGCGCCGGCGCCGCTGCGGGAGGCGCGGCGGGTGGTGGTGGCCGGGTCCGAGGGCGCCATGGCCGCGGTGCCGCCGGGGATGCTGCGCCAGGCACTGCTCGGCAAGGTGGTGACGTCGGGCGACAACGTCTCGCTGCTGCCGCAGGACGCTGCGCCCGGCGGGCTGCGCGAGGCGGCCTCGGCGCGGCGCAGCCTGTCCACCGCGATGGGCATGGCCTGGACGACCACGCTGCTGACGGTGACCGGCACCGAGCCGGCCGGGCCGGCGCTGGTGACCATGGGCACGGTCGTCGGGTGGCGGGACGGCGGTAGCACCACCGGCAGCGCGACGCCGAGCCTCACCTCTACCGCCGCTGGCCTCGACGGCCGGACCGGCGAGTCCGAACTGGACGCTGAGCCGGCGCCGAGCCTGGACGACCTGCCGGGGCTGGAGTCCCAGGCGGCCCAGTTGCGGGAGTGGCTCGACCTCGGCTTCCATCACACCGAGGTGCTGGCTCGGCTGGGCACGACGCCGCAACTCGGCGTGCTGCTGACCGGACCGGCGGGGTCGGGGAAGACGACGATGGTGCGGGCGGTCGCGGCGGCCGTCGGCGCGTCGGTGGTACGCCGGTGGGCACCGGGGATCGCGGCGCTCGAGGCGCCGGCGGCCACGGCGGCGCTGCGCGAGGCGGTGGCGGAGGCGTCCCGGCGGGCGCCGGCCGTCCTGCTGCTGGAGGACGTCGAGGCGCTGGCCCCCCGGGAGGGGACGAAGCCGGTGGCCACCGTGCTGCTCGACCTGGTCGGCCGGGCGGTGGCGACCGCCGGCGTGGCCGTGGTGTGCACCAGCGCCCGCCCGGAAGGGGTGTCCCCGGAACTGCGCCGGCCCGGTCGGCTCGACCACGAGGTGTCGGTGCCGCTGCCGGACCGGGCCGGGCGGCGGGCGCTGCTCGACCTGCTGCTGCGGTCCAGCCCGCTCGCCGCCGACGTTCACCTCGACGCGGTGGCCGAGCGCACGCCCGGCTTCGTGGCGGCCGACCTGCTCGTGCTGCGGCGGGAGGCGGCGGTGCGGGCCGCGGCCCGGCAGCGGAACGAGGAGAAGCCCACGATCGCCCAGGCCGACCTGCTCGGCGCGCTCGACGTCGTGCGCCCGACCGCGATGTCCGAGTCCACAGTGGACATCCCAACGCTCACGCTCGACGAGGTGGGCGACCTGGAGCCGGTGAAGCAGGCGCTCACCGAGACCGTCCTGTGGCCACTGTCCTATCCGGACACCTTCGCCCGGCTCGGGGTGCAGCCGGCCCGGGGGCTGCTGCTGTACGGGCCGCCCGGGTGCGGCAAGACCTTCCTGGTGCGGGCGATCGCCGGGTCGGGGCAGGCGAACGTGCTGCCGGTCAAGGGCGCCGAGCTGCTGTCGAAGTGGGTCGGCGAGAGCGAGCGCGCGGTGCGCGAGCTGTTCCGGCGGGCCCGGGAGGCGGCGCCCGCGCTGGTCTTCCTCGACGAGGTGGACGCGCTGGCACCGGTCCGCGGGCAGGCCAGCGACAGCGGGGTGGCGGACCGGGTGGTGGCCGCGCTGCTGACCGAGCTGGACGGGATCGAGGGGCTGCGCGACGTCGTGGTGATCGCCGCGACGAACCGCCCGGACCTGGTCGACCCGGCGCTGCTGCGGCCGGGCCGGCTCGGGCGGCTGGTCTTCGTGCCGCCGCCGGACGCGCCGGCCCGGGCGGCGATCCTGCGGGCGGCGGCGAGGAACACGCCGCTGGCGTCCGAAGTGGACCTGGATCGGGTGGCGGCGGAGACGGACGGCTACAGCGGCGCCGACCTGGCGGCGTTGGTCCGGGAGGCGGCGCTGGCGGCGATGCGCCGGTCCCTGGACGCGCCCGAAGTGACCGCGCAGGACGTGGCGACGGCACGCCGCGCCGTCCGCCCGTCCCTTCGGGCGGACCAGGTCGCGGCCCTCGCCGCGTTCGCCTCGCGCCACGACCCGGGCTGAGGGTGACGCAGGGTCAGTCCACCCAGTCGCGGGTGACCACCAGCACGATGCCCGCCGGGGTCGGGGGGAGCCCGGCGTAGCGCGGAAAGACACGCTGGACCTGCGGGAACTCGGTCGCGAACTGCCGTGCCGCCCGCTCCTCGGTCGCGTCGCCGGGGGTGTAGTAGACGGTGGTCTGCGGCAGCCGGCCGGCGAAGTTGCCGACCGCGGCGACCGGCCAGCCGTGCCGGCGCGCGGCGATCGCGGCCTGGTCGCCGAGCCCGCTGATCGTGGAGTTGTTCAGCACGGTCAGCGGTGCCCGCGGCGGCGGCGGGGCGGGCGTGGTCGGCGCAACGCTGCTCGACGGTGGGGTCGTCGCCGGCGGCATGGTGGTCGCCGGCGAGGGGGTCGGAGTGCTCGGCTGCCCGGATGGTTCGCCGGTCGCGGACGGCGCCGTGGTCGCGGTGGCGGGCGGAGGTGCGGCGCCGGGCGTGCCGCCGCCACCGCCGTTGAGGGCCACCAGGCCGACGACGAGAAGCGCCACCCCGGCCGCCGCGCACGCAGCACCCAGCAGGCGGGTGCCGAGCGGCGCGGCGAGCCAGGACCGTACCCGGCTCACGGGTCTCCCTCCGGTCGATGCGAAAGGTGTCCCCGTCGATGATGCAGTGGGAGCCTCCCGGTCAGGCGGTTCCCCCGAACCGCCCCCGAGATCGTCGAACGTGTATCGCGCGACCAGAGCTCCCTAGGGGCTCTCGATGCCGAGGCGGCGCGCCGAGCGGGCACGCTGGCGGCTGGCGCGCAGCCGGCGCAGCCGCTTGACCAGCATCGGGTCGGCGGCGAGCGCCTCGGGCCGGTCGATCAGCGCGTTGAGCACCTGGTAGTAGCGGGTGGCCGACATGTCGAACAGGTCGCGGATCGCCTGCTCCTTGGCCCCGGCGTACTTCCACCACTG
>Ga0137377_10002739_pt1 | contig 13265 bp, 9 predicted proteins | sample SagtaG_22_FD_104815 | JGI IMG/M metagenome (GOLD analysis project Ga0137377, IMG submission 104815) | Vadose zone soil microbial communities from Sagehorn Ranch, Mendocino, California, USA - Sage2_L_40_16 metaG | ecosystem: Environmental > Terrestrial > Soil > Vadose zone | place: USA... | reverse complement strand
TTCGCGCCCGCGCTCGCGGCGGGCAACACGGTGGTCTGGGTGCCGGCGCCGAGCACGACGGCGTGCAGCGCGCTGCTGGCGGAAGTGATCGCGGCCGCCTGCGCCGGCGCCGGGCTGCCTGCCGGTGTGTTCAACTTCGTTTCCGGGCCCGGGCCCATCGTGGGTGACGCCCTGGTCAGCCACCGGGCGGTCGCGGCCGTCGGTTTCGTCGGGTCGGCCGCGACCGGCGCGCGCGTGGCCGCCAGATCGGCAGGTAAGGCCCAGATACTCGAACTCGGCGGCAACGGCCCGATGGTCGTGCTCGACGACGCCGACCTCGGGCTCGCCACCGGCGCGGCGCTGGAGGCCGCCTACTTGTGCGCCGGGCAGAGCTGCACCGCCGGAGAGCGCTTCCTCGTCCATGCGGCGGTGCGCGGCGAGTTCGTGGACCGCGTCGTGGCGGCGACGGCGCAGCGGGTCAGGCTGGGTGACCCCTTCGATCCGGCAACCACCATGGGGCCGCTGAACAACGAGCCGACGGCGGCGAAGTTCGACCGGCACGTCGCGGATGCCGTCGCCCGCGGCGCGACACTGCGCTGCGGCGGGCACCGCGCCGTGTCTTCGGGGTTCGCGACCAAGCTGTACGCGGAGCCGACCGTCATCGACGGCGTGACGCCGGACATGGCGATCGCCGCCGAGGAGACCTTCGGCCCGGTCGTGCCGGTCGTCGAGGTGGCCTCGGCGGACGAGGCGCTCGAGCTCACCAACGCGGCGCCGTTCGGGCTGACCGCCGCGGTGTTCACCGGTGACCTGGAACGCGGCCTCGCCTTCGCCGAACGCGCGCGGGCCGGCTGGGTCAACGTGAACGCCTCGACGAACCTGTGGGAGTCCCACCTGCCCTTCGGCGGGAGATCGGGCACGGTCAGCGGCAGCGGCAGGGTCGGCGGGCGTTACGTCATGGACGCCTTCACCGAGCCGAAGACGATCGTCTATCCCGCGCCGGGTGCCCGTGGGCCTGGTGGGGCGGCCCCCGGGCGGGATTTCAACGGCCTGGCACGGAAGGGCGGCGGTGACTGACACGGCGATGCCGACCGCACTGGAGATCTCGCGGCGGGCCTCGCCGAAACCGGTGAGCGAAATCGCGGCCGAGATCGGGCTGCCGCCCTGGCTGACCGAGCCCTACGGCGAGCATGTCGCCAAGATCGATCTTGGCGCCATCGAGGCGCTCGCGGATCGCCCACGGGCGCGCCACGTGGTCGTGACCGCGGTCACGCCGACCCCGCTCGGCGAGGGCAAGACCACGACGACCGTGGGGCTTGGCCAGGCGATGCGCCACATCGGCAAACGCGCCACGATCGCCATCAGGCAGGCACGCGCCCCGGCCGGCGCCGGATTTCATAATCGGGGAAAGTCTTCAGTGATTATCGCTGAGAGGCCTCCTGGATCATCAAATGCCCATGATATGGAAAGATCAATCTCATATTTTGGGAATCATATCCGCCAGATATTAGGCTGGTGCCGGTATCATCGGCGTTATCTATCAATCATGGTGCCGTCACCCTTCGCTGCCGGCCCACGCAAGATCAAACTCCGCATGTTCATCATCTGCGGGCACGTGGCAGCCGTTCGGGCTAGTGCGGGCGCGCGGGCTGGTGGCGGAAGTAGTCGATGGGCTGGGGCGGCAGCGGGGTGTTGCCCAAGATCAGGTCGGCCGCCTTCTCCGCGATCATCATCACTGGCGCATAGATGTTGCCGTTGGTGATGTACGGCATGACCGACGCGTCGACAACCCGCAGGCCGCCCAGACCGTGCACCCGCATGCTCGCGGGGTCGGTGGCCGACATCGGATCGGTTCCCATCCTGGCGGTGCACGACGGGTGCAGAGCGGTCTCCGCGTCGCTGGCGACCCAGTCGAGAATCTGCTCATCGGTGGCGACGTCCGGGCCCGGCGAAAGCTCGCCGCCGTTGAACTCGTCGAACGCGGGCTGGCTCAGGATACGCCTGGCGATGCGGATCGCCTCCACCCACTCCCTGCGGTCCCCCGGGGTCGACACATAGTTGAACCGCAGCGCCGGGTGCACGGCCGGATCGCGCGAAATGATCTTGACCGAACCGCGGGAGTCGGAGTACATCGGCCCGATATGCACCTGGTAGCCATGGCCGCCGGCCGGCGCGGAACCGTCGTAGCGGATGGCGATCGGCAGGAAGTGAAACATCAGGTTCGGGTAAGCCACGTCCTCGTTGCCGCGGGCGAATCCGCCGCCCTCGAAGTGGTTCGTCGCCCCGGGGCCGGCCCGCAGGAACAGCCACCGCGCGCCGACCGCGGGGCGGTTGCGCCACTTGAGCGCCGGGGCGACAGACACCGGCAGCCTGGACGCGTACTGAACGTAGACCTCGAGGTGGTCCTGGAGGTTCGCGCCGACGCCTGGCAGGTCGGCGACCATGTCCACGCCGAGCGGGCGCAGGTCGGCGGCGCTGCCGACGCCGGAAAGCTGGAGCAGTTGCGGCGAGTTTATCGCCCCGCCGCACAAGATGATCTCCCCGGCGCGCACCCGGCGGGCCGGCCCGCGGCCGTGGGTGAGCTCGACGCCGACGGCCCGGTTCCCGGTGAAGAGGATCTTCGTCACGAAGGCACGGCAGACGACCTTGAGATTGGGCCTGCCCATGGCCGGATGCAGGTATGCCCGGGCGGCGCTGAGCCTCCTGCCCCGGTGGATGTTGCGGTCGAAGGCGGCGAAACCTTCCTGGCGGAAGCCGTTCACGTCGTCGGTGAGCGGATATCCCGCCTGCTGCACCGCGGCGAAGAACGCCCTGAACAGAGGGCTGGTGGCGGGCCCGCGTTCGAGGACGAGCGGTCCGCCGTCGCCTCGGAACTCGTCGCCGCCCGCCAGGCACGTCTCCATCCGCTTGAAGTACGGCAGGCAGTGGGCGTAGTCCCAGTCCCGCATGCCCGGATCGGCGGCCCAGCGCTGATAGTCCAGCGGGTTGCCCCGCTGGAAGATCATTCCGTTGATGCTGCTCGAACCGCCGAGCACCTTGCCGCGGGCATGGTAGATGCGCCGCCCGTGCAGGCACGGCTCGGGCTCTGACTCGTACTTCCAGTCGTAGAAGCGGCTCCCGATCGGGAACGTGAGAGCCGCCGGCATGTGGATGAAGACGTCCCAGCGGTAGTCGGGGCGCCCGGCTTCGAGCACCAGGACGCGGTTGGCCTGGTCGGCGGAAAGCCGGTTCGCCAGGGCGCTGCCTGCCGAGCCGCCGCCGACGATGATGAAATCGAACTGCTGTGGCGCCATGTTCGTCCTTGGTCAGATGGCTTCGCCCGCTGCGGTCCCGGGGGCGGTCCCGGGGGCGGTCCCGGGATCCCCGCAAACTGGCGATGTTACCAGCGCGGGCGCCGCGTCCCGCCGCCGGCCGGCGCGTTCGCCGGCGTTACCGGCTTGTCGCGGCGCTGAGGCTGGTGCCAAGGTCGGCCAGGATGACCGCGGCCGCGTTGCGGCCCGGTGCGCCCGACACCGAACCGCCCGGGTGGGTCGTCGCGCCCGTCTGGTACAGGCCCGGGATCGGCATCCGGTGATTGGCCCAGCCGGGCGCCGGGCGGAGCAGGCCGGACTGCGCCGGGTCATGTCGCCGCCATGGCACGAGCCGTGAACGCTCTGGTGTGCTCGTCGGCGAACTCGTGCCTGATGACCTCCCAGGCCGACATCGCGTCCCTGCGCAGCCACCACGAGCCGCGCGGGTGCGAAGCGAGCAGCCGCGCGAGCGGCTCGCCATCGCCCGCCGGTGTGTATCTGTACCTGCTGACAAGCGGCGCGACGCCCGCGTGCTCGGCGAGCAGGCGGCGCAGCGCGGCGCCGTCGCGCCGGTCGAACTTCGCGAACTCGTCGCATGCGGCCGGGATCGCGCCACTGGGTCAGCCACGATCCGGCATCGCGCCATGCTACTGCGCAGCCGATGTCGCGGCCGTATCCGGCCGACGTGGGTCAGCCGCCGGGCGCCGTGATCGGTGTCCGTGGCCTCAGGCTGGCCAGATCGGCGGCGGCGCGTCCGGAGATCCATCCCTCGTAATTACCGCCGCCCGCGACCTTGTGCTGCTCAAGCTCGGGGAACATCGCCTCGACCGCCCGGTCGACGGCCTGGTGACGTGCGGCGAGCACAGGCAGCAGGTCCCTGCCCGCCGGCTCAGCCGCAACCTGCGCCGTCACCTCGTCAGCAGCGCCGCGCAGCCGCTCACCGATCCGCTGTGCGTAGGCGGAGAGGAACGAGCTCCGAAATGACCTGGTGCGGGACCGGCCATAGGCATCGCGGCGGGCACCCGCGCGGACCATCGCCGTGGTCGCCTGCACGAGCAGCGACAGGTAGAGCAGCTCCACGGCGGCGAGATCGGCCGGGAAGCCGTACACCGTGGAGAAACCAAACGTGCGGTGCCATACCGCACGGCAGCGGTTCGCCGCCGCCACCACGTCAACCAGCAGGGCCTTGGGCGCCTCGTAGGGGTTGTCGACCGGCAGGCGGCAGCCCTGCGGCTCGGCCTGCTGGCCCGATCCCACATCGACAAGCGCCCGGTCGATGCTGTGCCTGGCCATCAGCTCCTGCGCCCGCGCGGTGAGCGCCTCCGCTTCCTCGGCAAACTCGGTTGACTCCGCCTTGGCCAGCAGCGCCCGGATCCGGGCGAGCATCCGTCCCTCGGCCTCCCGCGAGCGAGTCATATCCGGCCGCGTCGCGTCGCGAGCGCCGCCGCGCGCCTCACCCGGTGGTGGGCACACGTGGGGCAGCCGGGGAAGGGTGCCGAGAAAGAAGATCACTTCGAGCGTGCGGGCGATCATCTGGCCGCGGCCAAGGCCATCGCGGTCACCGCGCGCCTGCAAGTAGCCGTCACCCGCTGGCCACCAGACCTGTGCGTCCAGTGCGGTGAGCTGCGCCTGCCAGCGATCATCAACTGTCGAGGCGGCATAGTTTCGCATCTCGGCCGCGATCGCGTCACCCACGACGTGGGCGTGCCCGCCACCGAACTCTCTGCCGACGGCACGGACAACGTCTGCTGGCTGCCAGCCGATGCGCCATGCGGCCGAGACACCGCGCTCCAAAGCAGCCATGAGCGCGCTGCGGGTGATCCGCCACCAGCCCGTCACGCGGGGGCGCTCCGCCAGTTCCGCGACGCATCGCCTGAAGGCCATATCGTCTCTGCGGGACCTGGCCAACAGCCCGTCCGCGATCAATTGCGCGGCGAGCTGGCCCGGCGGAAGATGCGATACTCCGGCCTGCGGCCCGCCCGGCCGCGGGGTGGGCCCGGGCCGCCCGCCATGGCGCCGCATTCTGTCTTTCTCCTTGGCGCGGCGTCGCGTCCGGTTCGCCTTGCCCACGGCACCTCCCGTTCCCGTGCTCGCCCGTTTCCTGTGCCCGTGCAGCATCGTGCCACAGGGCAGTGACAATCTGCCGTGGATCGCCGGGCTCAGCGACGACGGCAATGGCATTGGCCACTGGCCCAACATCCCCAGCATCGGACGCCCGCTTCCCGATCCGGTTGGACCTGGCCAGTTGCCGGCTTACGCTGAACCACGAAGGCTTGTGCTGAGCCGACTGCAGCGGGGTGGTCCGATGGCCGATGACGGTTCGCTGCGTGCATCAGACGAGGATCGCGAACGCCTCGTCGCGGTGCTGCGCGAGCAGATGGTCGTCGGCAGGCTGACCAGCGAGGAGCTGGACGAGCGGGTCGGTGCCGCCTATGCCGCCAAGACCTGGAACGACCTGCGCGCGCTCGCCGGGGACCTGCCGGTCGCCGTGGTGTTCGCCGACGAGCGGGCACCGCTGCCCGCACCACCGGCGCCCGGTGTGCCATCGCGGGCACGCAGGCCGTCCCCCCTCGTGCCGATCGCCATCGCCTTTCTCGCGATCTTGATCATCAGTGACCGCCTCGTCTTCCTGGCCCCGATCTTCGTGTTCGCGATGATCGTCACGATCATCGTCGTGTGCACCCGGCGGTGGGCACGCCGCCTGTAGAGCCAACGAACGCCGCCCCGTGTCAGTAATGTCATCATCTGTTAACGGGTTGTGTGGGCAGATCCCTAACGGCTGCCGCTGGGGGGTGAACGACGTGAGCGGGCGGCGAGCGGCAGGAGCGTATGCCGCGCTCGCGGTGGCGCTCGCCGGTGTGCTCTCGGTGGCAACGAACCTGGCGACAAGCGCCGTGCCGGCATCATGGCACTGGGCACACAATCTTGTGCTGCTATGGAGTGCGGTCGGCGTCCTGGTCGCGGGCGGCGTGGCGGTAGCGATCGCCCAGGTGCGCTCCTCCCCCGGGCCTACAGTGCCCGCCGCGTCCCACGATGACTCGGTTCGTCAGGATGGCACGGTGAACATGGGCGGCATCGTGAGCCCGGGCGGCGCCGTGTTCCAGGGCGGCACGCGAATCGACACCTTGATCATCGGCGGTGGCACTCCCCCGCAAGCGCCTTATACCGCGCCTGTACGGCCCGGCGCGCCTGGCGCAGCCAGTGGTGACGCGAGCACGCGCGCCGGGAACCGCGCCGCGGGCGACACCGGCACCGACAGTGCGGGCGCGGCGGCCGGTCATGGCGCGAAGGCTGGCGACAACCTGCCGCCGCGCACTCCGTCGTTCACCGGCCGGGCGGAGTTGCTCGACCGGATCGGTGCGACGCTGGCGGATGGCCCGGCCGCCGTGGTGGCGGTGCGCGGGCTCGGCGGTGTCGGTAAGACGCAGGCCGCGCTGGAATACGCGCACCGCGCGCGGGACGAGGGCCGCTACGCGGTCATCTGGTGGGTCCGGGCCGACTCGGCCGTCACGATCGCCGAGGACCTCGCTGCGCTCGCACCGCTGACCGGGATCCCGTCCGGCGGCCCGACCGGCGAGGTCGCCGCCGTCGTGCTGACGGCGCTGCGGGCGCGCGACGACTGGCTGCTCGTCTTCGACAACGCCAGCGCCCCGTCCGATTTGGCCGGCGTGCTGCCCGGCGGGCGCGGCCATGTGCTTATCACCAGCCGCAACCGTGCCTGGACCGGCGTGGCCGCGCCGCTGGACATCGCCGCGTTCAGCCGCGAGGAATCGGTCGCGTTCCTGGCCAGGCGCAGCGGCCGCAACGAACCCGAGCCGGCGGGCGAGCTTGCCGCCGAACTCGGCGACCTGCCGCTCGCGCTTGCCCAGGCCGCCGCGTACATCGACGAGAACGGCCTGACGGTCGTTCGGTACCTGGCCCTGTACCGCGACCCGGCGGTGGCAAAGCGGCTGCGCGCGACCGGGCTCGCCGCGGGCGAGTATTCCGACAGCGTCGCTGCGACCTGGCTGCTGCACTACGAGCAATTGCGCGCCGCATGCCACGCCGCCCTCGACCTGCTGCGCCTGTGCGCCTACCTGGATCCTGACGACATCGACCTCGATGCCGTGCTGAGCGGCATCCGGGCGGACCGTGGCAACGAAAGTGACGGGGACTCAGCGGATGGCGAGGCGGCGGGAATCGAGCCCGCAACCGACGCCGTGCTTGGCCGCCTCGCCACGCTCACGGATCCACTGGAGCGGGCGGAGACGGTCGGCGCGCTGGTCCGCGCCAGCCTCGTCTCCACCGAGGCAGATCACGGGATCCGGGTCCACCGCCTGGTCCAGGCCGTGACCCGCGACCAACTCGACCCCGACCAGGCCACCGCCTGGGCAAAGAGGGCGATCGAGTTGCTGTACGCGGCATTCCCCGCAAAGCCATGGCAGCCTTCGTGCTGGCCGGTCTGCCGGAACCTGGCGCCACACGTCCTGGCCGCCGTCGCGCATGCCGAGGTTTATCCGGAACTGGCGAAACGGCGCGCGGTCCTGCTTGACCGGCTTGGTCTTCACCTCGAAGGGACGGCTCAATACCCCTCGGCCCACGCTGCGTACGAACGCGCCCTGGCCTTCAAGGAAGCCGCCTACGGTCCCAGCCACCCCCAAGTAGCCACAACCCTGGGCAACCTCGGCAATTTGCAGCGGCGACTCGGCGACCTGGACGCCGCTCAAGCCAGCCTGGAGCGGGCCCTGACTTTCGAAGAAGCCTCCTATGGACCCAACCATCCCGAAGTCGCCATCGCCCTGGCCAACCTCAGCATCGTCCAAGCGGAACTCGGAGACCCGGACGCCGCCCAAGCCAGCCTAGAGCGCGCCCTGGCCATCAAAAAAGCCGCCTACGGCCCCAACCACCCCCAAGTAGCCACAACCCTGGCTAACCTCGGCATCGTCCAAAAGCGACTCGGCGACCTGGACGCCGCTCAAGCCAGTATGGAGCGTGCCCTGGCTGTCGAAGAAGCCGCCTACGGCCCCAACCACCCCGAAGTCGCCAGAACCCTGGCCAACCTCGGCATCGTCCAGCGGCAACTCGGCGAACCAGATGCCGCGCGAGCCAGTCTGAAGCGCGGGCATGCGATCTTCCAGGCCACGTTCGGGTCCGGCCATCCAGAAACAGTTGAGGCAAAGCGGTTGCTTGACGATGTCTGATCATCGCGCGTAATCGCTCCTGTCCGGGGCGGCAGCCGGCGCAAATCGGTTGATACTGGTGGTCTGTGCCGGGGCAAAGCAGCCGGGAGGGACCGAGATGCGTGACGCCGTGATCTGCGAGCCGGTGCGGACCCCGGTCGGGCGCTTCGGCGGCGCGCTGCGGGACGTGCCCGCGCACCAGCTTGCGGCGACGGCGGTGCGCGCGGTTGTCGAGCGCGCCGGGCTGGCGGCGGGCGACATCGACGAGGTGCTGCTCGGCCAGTGCTACGCGACCGCGGAAGCGCCCGCGATCGGCCGGGTTGCCGCGCTTGACGCCGGGCTGCCCGTCGAGGTGACCGGCCTGCAGCTCGACCGCAGGTGCGGATCAGGCCTGCAGGCCGTCATCTACGCGGCCATGCAGGTGCGGACGGGTGCCAGCGAGGTGGTGCTCGCCGGCGGCGCGGAGAGCATGAGCTCGGCGGCCTTCTACTCCACGTCGATGCGCTGGGGCGCGCGTGATCGATGCGCTGGGGTGTTGCTGCACGACACGCTCGCGCGTGGCAGGACGACAGCCGGGGGCGAGAACTTTCCCGTGCCGGGCGGCATGCTCGAGACCGCGGAGAACCTGCGCCGCGAGTACCGCATCAGCCGGGCCGAGCAGGACGAACTCGCCCTCCGGTCCCATCAGCGTGCGGTCGCCGCGCAGACCGCGGGAATCTTCGCCGAGGAGATCGTGCCGGTGACCGTCCGCACCCGCAAGGGTGACGTGGTGGTCGACACCGACGAGCATCCCCGCGCCGACGCCTCACTCGAATCACTTGGCGCGCTGCGCCCGGTCATGCTCGCTGCCGACGCGGAGGCAACCGTCACGGCGGGCAATGCGAGCGGCCAGAACGACGCCGCGGCCGTGTGCGTGGTCACCCATCCAGACACGGCGCGGCGCCTTGGCCTGCGGCCGCTGGCCAGGCTGGTGTCGTGGGCGGTGGCCGGCGTGCCGCCGCGGACCATGGGCATCGGGCCCGTCCCGGCCACGGCGAAGGCGCTCGACCGGGCCGGCCTGAAGCTGAGCGACATGGACCTGATCGAGCTCAACGAGGCCTTCGCCGCCCAGGTTCTCGCCTGCGTCCGCGAGTTCGGGCTGACCAGCGCCGACATGGCAAGGCTCAACGTCAACGGATCTGGCATCTCGCTCGGGCACCCGGTCGGCGCCACCGGAGGCCGGATCCTGGCGACGCTGCTGCGTGAGATGGACCGCCGCGGCAGCCGTTATGGGCTGGAGACGATGTGCATCGGCGGCGGGCAGGGCCTCGCGGCCGTCTTCGAGCGCTGGGCATGACGGGGTGAGCCGGCGCGGGCCCGGGTCAGGCAGTGCCCGCCAGGCAGCGACCACCCGGGAGGGGGACGTGGACGAGGCGGACGTGCCGCGGTCCGGGCGGCGCCTTTCAGCCGGCGGCGGGGCCCGGGTAGGAGGCGATGACATCGCGGCCGAAGCGGGCCATCTCCTCGCGCTGCGGGGAGAACTGCAGCAGCATAAGGTCCACTCCCGCGTCCTGGTAGGCGCGGAGCCTGGCTGTGATCTGCTCGGGCGTGCCCACCAGCCCGGTGCGAAGCCCCCGGTTGGAGACGCTGTACTCCTCGAGCGACACCCGTGATTCGAGCTGCGATCCTTCCAGGAAGTCCTGATACGAGGCGTACGCCGCTGGCGACGACTTGACGTCGAGGATGCGCTCGAGCTCGGCCTGCGCCTGCGCACCGGTGTCGCGGCAGATCACATAGCCCGACACGCCGTAGGCCAGCGGCGGCTTGCCCGCCTGCGCGCGGCGCGCGCTCATGTCCGCGATCTTGCCCGCGATGACCGCGGGCTCGTCGCCGTGCATCACGTACGCGTCAGCGGCCCCGGCGATGACCTCTTTGGCCTTGGGTGACTCCCCGCCCATGTACACCGGCGGCACCCGCCGCGGCTTTGGTTCCAGCACCGCGCCTTCGAGCTGGTAAAGCGCGCCATGGTGGGTGACCGTGTCCTCGCGCAGCAGCCGCTGGACGACGTCCAGCCACTCCTGTGTGCGCGCGTAGCGTGCGTCGTGCACGTCGAAGGGCATGCCGTACTGAGCGGCCTCCTCCCGCCACCACGACGACACCACGTTGAGGCTCAGCCGGCCGGGGGCGATCGTGTCCAGGGTGGACAGCGCCTTGGCGGTGAGCGACGGGGCGTGGTAGTTCGGCCGGACGGCGAGCATCAGCTCGAGCCGCTCGGTCACCGCCGCGATCGCGGGGGCGAGGGTCCAGCAATCGAGCGAGGGGGCGCGGTGGCCCTTGATGTCGTTGAGGTTGAGCTCGGCAATGAGCGCGACCTCGAAACCGTGCCGCTCGCTTTGCGCCGCCAGATCCCTGATGTACGGCCATGCGATGGTCATGCCCTCGTCACGCACGTTGCGCAGCCAGCCGCCAAATACCGGTATCCAGTACCCGAAACGCATCAGCGCGAGCCCCTTCCCGCCTGCTCGGCCAGCAGGCGCCCGAGGAACCTCGCGACCTGGCGCAGGGCCGGCCGCGGGGCGGCGGCCTCGATCGCCGCGTTGTAGTTGGTGGTCGTGTTCACGTCGTAGGTCACGATCCGGCCGTCTGCCGACTCAATGAACTCAAAGCCCGCGATCTCGATGCCGTGTGCGCGGGCGAAGTTCAGGTACGCACCGACGATCGGGTGATCGAATCCCTCGCGGAGGGCGAACAAGCCATCCCCTGGCTGGCCGCCGGCCGCCGCGCCCGCGGCACCCGCCGCGGCGGCCGGCGTGGCGGCCGGCTCGGGGATCGCGCAGGCGTCGGCGGGGCACAGCTCGAAGCCGCCGCGTGAGACGTCCGCGGTGATCGCGTACACGAACTCGCCGCCGACGACCTCCACCCGGGTGATGAACGGCTGCGCGGCCTGCACATACTCCTGCAGGAGCGTGATCCCGTCGACCGGGGCGGCGTACCCCATCGAGACCACGTACGCGGTGAACTCCTCGTGGCTGTCGAATCGCCGCACACCGAGGCCCTTGCCGCCCTGATTGTGCTTGCTGATGAAGGGGACGCGCAGCTTGCCAGCCGCGGGGAGCAGATCGCTGCGGCCCGCGACCGCCACCGTGCGCGGTACGTCGAAGCCCGCCGCGCGCAGGGCGGTGAGCTGGTCCATCTTGCTCATCTCGAGTTCGAGCACGCCACGCCCGTTGACGACACGGCATCCGTAGGACTCGAGCCAGCACAGCACGCCGCGGGTGAAATCCTTCGCAAGCAGATGACCACGGGTGTGCGCGGAGGCGCTCATCCTGGACCAGAACACCCCGCTGGGCGGCGCCGAGCCGAGATCGAGCAGCCCGCCGTCGAGCAGCCACTCCTCGTGCGGCACGCCCTCGGCGTCGAACGCGGCGGCGAGCGGCCCGTACCAGTCGGGGTTCTCGTGGATCACATGGATTTTCACCGCGTCATCGCAATCGCGTGACCGCCGGTCACCGTGCGCCCCGCGCAGAGGGCCCCGAACTGCCGCCCGCCGGAGCCCGCGGCGTGCCCTGCGCCGGATCGCCCATGTGGCTGCCCTTGACCCACCGCCTGACCCACCGCCGCAAACCCATGGGCAGATTATGGCCGCGCGTGCCTCCGCTCGCCACCGCGTGCGCCGGCGGGCCAGTCGTCAGTGGCATATCCGGCGTAGGCGGGGGGATCCCCGCGGCACCGCCCCGGCAGGCGCCGCCAAGGCCCAGTCCCCCCGCCCGCAGGTCCCGCCCGAAGTCCTGCCAGCGCCTGGATTTCGCCTATTTCTTCCGCTCGGTGCCGCCGAGGAACAGGCGGACACCGAGGCGTAACTGCCTGCCGTTGCCGCCGCAGCTAGCACAAGCACGGCTGGCGTAGCCGTAGACCACGCCGCGATGCCGTCCGATCCCCTTGCACGAATAGCATCGGGTGTATGGATGCACGTGCAGTGAGAACAGGTAGCCGAAACCAGTTAAAACGGCGACGATCAGCAAAACCGACATCTACCGACTCCCCCCAACCGCAAACTCCCCCTATCCCGGGCACATCCCCCGCCCTATCCAGACGCCCGTGTCAACGGCGCGCCGTGCGGTGCGGGTCCCGCTGCCAGGGCCTGCTGCCAGGCCCTGGTGCCGCCAAGCCCCCTGAGCCTTAGGTCAGCGAAGGCCCGTGGCACCCGGGCCTTCGCTGATTTCGTCAGTTTGACGTCTAACCGGATTCCCCGGAATAGCCGGGCTACTCTCCGGACAACCTCGGACACGGCTGCGCCTTGCTGGAACATCTGTCACTAACTCATCGCATTTCACTGGACACCAGGCGTACAGTCCTGGATGACAAAACTGTCCAAGGGGGTATGGGGGAAGATCGTGGCCGACGACAGTTCAGGTCCTGCCGGGCTGCCCGATCCCGGGCGCATTGCCAGCCAACAGGATTTCGGCCGGGAACTCACGCGCCTGCGGGAGCGGGCGGGCAAAACGATCCGGCAGGTGGCGGCGGAGGCAGATGTCCCGCCCAGCACCACTGGCGACTATTTCACCGGCAGCCACCTGCCCCAGGCCTCGGCCAGGCCACTGCTGCACAGGATCCTGGCGGCGTGTGGCGTGAGCGATCCCGCGGCCGTGGAGCAGTGGATGGAAGCGCTGGCACGGGTCCGCCGGGCACCAGGCCGGCGAGCCGCGGGCACCCCGCCGCCCTATCGCGGCCTGGCCAGCTTCGAGGCCGAGCACGCGCAGTGGTTCTTTGGCCGCGCGGAGCTGACCCGGCTGCTCGTGGACCTCGCCGCCGACCGCCCGGCAGATGCGGGCACGGCACGCTACGGCTCCGCCGGCCC
>Ga0137377_10002733_pt1 | contig 13272 bp, 11 predicted proteins | sample SagtaG_22_FD_104815 | JGI IMG/M metagenome (GOLD analysis project Ga0137377, IMG submission 104815) | Vadose zone soil microbial communities from Sagehorn Ranch, Mendocino, California, USA - Sage2_L_40_16 metaG | ecosystem: Environmental > Terrestrial > Soil > Vadose zone | place: USA... | reverse complement strand
TCGAATCCGGCTCGATATTGATGCATCTCGCCGAGAAGTTCGGCGCGCTGCTGCCGACCGACGCCAGGACGCGCGCCGAATGCCTGTCGTGGTTGTTCTGGCAGATGGGCAGCGCGCCCTATCTCGGCGGCGGGTTCGGCCACTTCTATGCCTATGCGCCGACTAGAGTCGAATACGCCATCGACCGCTTCGCGATGGAGGTGAAGCGCCAGCTCGACGTGCTCGACCGGCGTCTTGCCGATAACGAGTATCTAGGTGGCGGCGACTATACGATCGCCGACATCGCGGTCTGGCCGTGGTACGGCGCTCTGGCAAAAGGCCTGTTGTATGGCGCGGGCGAATTCTTAGGCGTGCAGGAATACAAGAATGTGCAGCGCTGGACCGACGCGATCGCCAAACGCCCGGCCGTGCGGCGCGGGCGCATGGTCAACCGCATCTGGGGCGATCCCGCCAGCCAATTGCATGAGCGCCATGACGCCGGTGATTTTGACACCATGACGCAAGACAAGATCGGAGAGCCCGCCAAGGCGTGACGGACTGCTCTCGGGCCTTGGTTCGCCTCGCCCCGCTTGCAGGGAGAGGTTGCCGCGCGTAGCGCGGCGGGTGAGGGGGGACTTTCCGCCGGTACGATACGTGCGTTCAGGCCGCAGGCGCCCCTTCGGCCGCCGGGAATACCATTCTGTCGTCGGTCCGGCAGTAGCGATCCGCGAACATGCGGCCGACCGGGTGATAGCGGTCCATGTGCACGCGCATCGAGGTCGTGTCCCACAATTCGTCGCGGATGTAGAAATTGATGCCTTCGCCCATGATGAGCTGGCGGTCGCCGTTCACATCGATGGTTTTCCAGGTCTTGCACTCCATCGCCCATGGCGCGTCGGCCAATCGCGGCGCCGCGACTCTGGTCGAGGGCGCCAGCCTCAGCCCGAGGTAGCCGGGCTCGCCGATCTCGGGCGGAAAGTCGCCGCTGGAATCGTGCATCGCCCGCGCCAGCGGCTCATCGGTGAGGTTGACCACGAACTCCCCCGTGCGCTGGATGTTGACCTGCGTGTCCTTGGCGCGGCCGTCGGGGCGTAAATTGACGGCGAACATGCACAGCGGCGGATCCTCGCAGAACACGTTGAAGAAGCTGAACGGCGCGGCGTTGACCACGCCGGTAGGCCCAACCGTCGTCACCCAGGCGATCGGCCGCGGCAGGACGAATCCCGTCAACACTTTGTAACGTTCGCGCGGCGTGAGATCGTGAGGAGCGTATTCCATCATGCATTCCCTGTTTGACTCAAATTCCCGGCAACAGCTGTTGTGGGGTGGGGTGGGCCAAGCGAAACGAGCCCACCATTTTATGCATGCATGGATTGCGGCGGGCACGGCGCAAGCGCGCGTTTGCCTACCAGACGGGCTCTCGCTTTGACCTATCTGTCGTCATTGCCGGGCTTGACCCGGCAATCCATCACCCCGAGAAAAAAGCTCTTGTTGTGGATGGGATGCGTGGGTCAAGCCCGCGCATGACAAGTTTAGGGCTACGGCATGCTCAACTCGTGGCGGCCGACCACCATCCAGTGCACTTCATCGGGGCCGTCGGCGAAGCGCAGGTGGCGCACGTCGGTGTACATTTCGGCGAGCGGGGTCCATTGCGAAATGCCGGTGGCGCCGTGCATCTGGATCGCCTGATCGATGATCTTGCAGGCGCGCTCGGGCACCATGGCCTTGACCATGCTGACCCAGACCCGGGCTTCCTTGTTGCCGAGCACGTCCATCGCTTTCGCTGCCTTCAGCACCATCAGCCGCATCGCCTCGATCTCGCAGCGCGCCTGCGCGATGATCTGAAGATTGCCGCCCAGATGGGCGATCTTCTTGCCAAAGGCTTCGCGGGTCAGGCCGCGTAAAACCATCAGATCGAGCGCCTTTTCCGCCTTGCCGATGGTGCGCATGCAGTGATGGATGCGGCCCGGCCCGAGCCGAACCTGCGAGATTTCGAAGCCGCGGCCTTCACCGAGCAGGATGTTGTCCTTTGGCACCCGGACGTTGTTGAAACGCAGATGCATGTGCCCGCGCGGCGCATGGTCGTGGCCGAACACGTGCATCGGCCCGATGATCTCGACGCCCGGGGTGTCCTTTGGCACCAGGATCTGCGACTGCTGCTGGCTCGGCGCCGCGTCGGGATTGGTCTTCACCATCACGATCATGATCTTGCAGCGGGGATCACCGAGGCCTGAGATGTAGTATTTCTCGCCATTGATCACCCACTCGTCGCCGACGAGCTTTGCCGTGGTCGAGATGTTCTTGGCGTCCGACGAAGCGACATTGGGTTCGGTCATCGCGTAGGCGGAGCGGATTTCACCGTTCAAAAGCGGCTTCAGCCACTTCGCCTTCTGCGCGGGCGTGCCGACGCGCTCCAGCACTTCCATGTTGCCGGTATCCGGCGCCGAACAGTTCATGGTTTCCGACGCCAGCGGACTCTTGCCGAGTTCGGCGGCGACATAGGCGTAGTCGAGGTTCTTCAGGCCTTCGCCGGTCTCGGCGTCGGGCAGGAAGAAATTCCACAGGCCTACTTCCTTGGCTTTTGCCTTGGCTTGCTCCAGCACCTCGATCTGGCCTTGTGTAAAGCTCCAGCGGTCCTGCTTGTTCTCGCCAAGCCGATAAAACTCCGCCGACATCGGCTCGACAGTATCGCGGATGAATTGGCGCACATGGTCGTACAGCGGCCGGACCTGATCGGACATTCTGAGATCGTTGAGTTCATCGTCCGGGCTCAGGCCATAGGACGTCATTCGGGGCACGTAGGCGTGTTTCATGAAAAAACTCTCCCATTCGCGCAGATCGTTTTTCCGTGTCACGGTACGTGCGACCTGTCGTTGGGGCCAATGTAGACGGCGGATCTGGCTTTGTCCAAGCGGGCGAGGGATGAGCTTCCAGCCGTGGGGCGCGGTTAGAGGATGACGCGTCGTCGTGAAGGTCCGGGTTCATGCGGTAACTCATGAAGTCGTCATGCCCGGCCTTGTGCCGGGCATCCACGTCTCATTTTTTTGGCGACCAAAGACGTGGATGGCCGGGACAAGCCCGGCCATGACGAAAGCGAACCATGTCTGAAGTCGTAGGACGGGATACATAAGATGGATTGAGCTCTTTTTGCGAAACCCATCGGAATCATGGCGCGTAGCATAGGGTTTCGCGAAGGGCTCAAAGCATTCTACCGCTGCCGATCGACCTATCGATCGCCAATGATCATCACCGCGCTCACGCCACATCGGCCTGGGCGCTCTCCTTCTCGGCGGTGGCGGCGAGCGCATCGAGATCGACGAGTTGCGGATCGTCGGCAGCGGGATCGCTATGGAATCGTCCGCTGCCATGAACGTGCATCAGGGTCTGCACCCGCCGGGCATTGATATAGTCCACATGCTGATGCTGCAGCGCGACCGGCAGCAGCGTTTTTGGCAGTCCGACCAGCGCGAACGCCGCAACTCTGCGCACCTCGCCGCCCTCCCGCCACAGCAGCGGATTAAGCGTGTAAATCAATTGCCGCTCGATCTCCGGAGGCGGCGGTTGCTCTTGCTCGGGTGGCGCGAGGAACGCAATGTTGGCGTTGCCCGCGCGGGTGCGCACCGCGGCGGATCGCAGCTCCCAGCAAATCAGCTCCGTAGCCGCGAGAACCTCACGACGCACCGCATCCACGCTGGTCGAGAACCTGGTCGCTTCCGGCATTGACGTCGGGCTTTTTGCGACGGCCTCCACCAGCGCGGCGGCCCCGGCGTTAAATCCCGGGGCAGCCTGCTCGATGGCCGCGGCCATCGCCTCGATCTCGTCAGCCACCTGGTCGCGGTCGCGCTGCGCCTTGGCGTCAGCCAATGCGCGCTCGGTCGACACGATCTGCTCGTCGAATTCTGCCAAGGCGGTGCGCAGTGTCTTGGCGCGGTCCTCGACGGCCCGCATGTTGGCATCTGCCCGATCAAGCTGCGCATTGGCGGCACCGGCTACCGCCAGCCGTTCGGCCGCGGCACGTTTTTCTGCAAGGACCGCTTCGGCGGTGCTCAACCGGTCGGCCAGCTTTTGCCGCTCCGCCTGCTTGTCCCTGAGCGCATTGTCGAAGCGCTCGACCGGGCCGAGCTCACGCTTAAAACCATTAAAAAAAGCCATAGCGATATCCTCGCGAATCGCGATCTTCCGCCGAATCAGCCGGCAGATTTGGATAACATTGCGGCTTAAGTCGGCACGGATGTGGCGGCGGAGCCAACATGAGGCAGCGGCAGCCGGGATCACGCAAGGCCGCTCCGCAGAGCCCGTACCGCGCTCGTCCAGCTGGAGGCGGGAGCAAAGCCCGGTTACCCGATCCGCCGCATTTGATGATGAAACCCCCACGTCATCTTCGTAAATGGGCGCGCCTGCGCCCTGAAAATTTGTATCCCGTCATACAAAAAGACCTTTCAGGACCTGCAAATAGCGGGAGTAGCGGCAACTCACGCGTGTCTTGTGCTAAATGGCACCATGCGGGGAAGGAGCGCGCGGTGACACTACCAACCCAGCTTCGGCATGAGCTGTCCGCCGGCATCGACCTGACGCGGTGGGTTGGCTCGATCGGGCTCGCGGTCGCGGTCGGCGTCGTCTATTTCGTCGCGGCGCGGCTTAGCCTTGCGCTGCTGACCAAGCCCGAGGGGGTCGCCGTTTTCTGGCCGGCCGCAGGAGTGTCCGCCGGCGCGCTGATCGCTCTCGGGTCGCAGGCGCGATGGCCGGTCATTGTCGGCACCATGGCGGCAACCATCGTGGCCAATCTGTTTGGCGACCGCAATCTCTGGGGCGCCGTTCTGTTCGGTCTGTGCAATGCAGGGGAAGCGGTGCTCACGGCATGGATCGTTGCGCATTACTTCGGTTCGGATTTCAGACTGAGCAAGCTGCGCAACGTGTTGGGATTGGCCGCGGCGGCGATCATCGGGGCGGCGGTCTCAGGTGTCGGCGGGGCCATGACATTCAAATTGTTTCACAGCACCACGACCCCGATCTTGACGACCTGGCAGCACTGGTTCGCATCCGACGGGTTGGGAATAATCACGGTTGCGCCGGTGCTGATCGAGCTTGCCTCCGCCTCGCGCGACCGGCCGCCGCTGAGCGAACTGGTCGAAGGGGCCTTGGCGGTCACGGCGCTGGCGCTGGTGAGCGGATTTGCGATTTTCCTGCGGTCGGAACTGTTGGCGACGGTTGGGCCGGTCGCGGTGTTGTTCGCGCCGCTATTGTGGCTTGCGGCGCGTTGCCGGCCGGTTTTCGCCGCGGCAGCCGCGTTCATCGTCAGCCTTTCAATCGTCTGGACCACCACCTTTGGCATTGGCTATTTCGGCAATCCCGGTCTTGCAATGGCCGAGCGCGTCGAGGCGGCCCAGGTCAGTATCCTGCTGGTGACGATCGGCGCATCGGTTCTTGCGGCGCTGTTTGCCGAAATCCGGGACAAAAGGAAGTTGACCGAAGCGGCCCTGCACGCCAGCGAAACCCAACGCTATCTCATCGAAACCGAGAGACTAGCCGCACTCGGCGGTCTCGTCGCGGGGGTGGCGCACGAGATCAACAGCCCGGTCGGCATCAGCCTTACGGTGGCCTCGACGCTGGCGCAGCGCTGCACGAAATTCGCCGACCAGATCGTCTCGGGCCCGGTGCGCCGTTCGCTGCTCGCCGAATTCGCCGACGGCTGTCGCGACGCTGCAAGCCAGCTGGTCGCTAACCTCCAGCGCGCCGCAGAACTGATTCAATCGTTCAAGCAAGTCGCGGTCGATCGCAGCCATGCCGATCGGCGCAGCTTTGATCTCAACCTTGCGACCGGGCAGATCGTGGCCAGTGTGCGGCCAGGCCTGCCGAAATCCCGGGATTCACTTGTGCTCGAGATGCCCGCCGATATCACCCTGGACAGCTACCCGGGCGCCTATGGGCAGGTGCTGACCAACCTCATCTTCAACGCCGTCACCCACGGCTTCGCCGATCGGCCCGGCGGACACATGCTGATCAAGGCGCGTCGCCTCGGCATGGAACAGGTCGAGATCACTTTCTGCGATGACGGGCGCGGCATTGCGGAGGACGTGCAGCGCCACGTATTCGATCCGTTCTTCACCACCGGACGTGCGCAGGGCAGTACCGGGCTCGGCCTGTACATCGTCCATAATCTCGTGACGCAAAAGCTCGGCGGCAGAATCACGCTGGTCTCCGCGCCGGGAACAGGCACGACCGTTAGCATGACACTTCCGCTGGTCGCTCCCGGCCAGGCCGAGCCGGCCGGCACGGCCGGACGCTTCAAGACATAGCCGATAGGCAAGGGGCCTGCAGGCATCGCGCCGATGTCTACTGTGCCCCCAAGAATGCAACGTCCGATCTTGTAAGCTCGGTCGCGTAGGATACTCTGCCGCGAAATTTTGCCTGATGGCGGGCCGACACGCCATCGGGCCAAGGGTGGACGTCGGCGGGAGGGCGCGTTTCATGTCAGCGGTCAGAGTGCTTTCGCTGATCATTATTGTGGCGCTGATAAGCGCGGCCGCATGGGCGCAGGATTTGGACCGGGGCAAGTCCGGCGCGAAGCTGTTCGCGGCCAACTGCGCCAACTGCCATCACAGCCCGCGCGGCCTCGCCAAGGGCAGGTTCAGCTGGACGCTGTCATATTTCCTGCGGCAACATTACACCAGCGGCTCCGTTTCGGCGCAGGAACTCGCAGCCTATCTGCAGTCGGTCGATCTGCCGCGCGCCAAGGCTGCGCCTGCCACGCGCAAGTCTCGATCGAAGGCGGCCAATACATGGCTGCCGTCTTTTCTGCGTCCGTCGGCGCCGGTGCCGAACCGCTAGACAACAGAGGCTACGGTTCAGATCATGGGCGCCCCGGTCGATGAAGATAGGCACTGACGTGAGGCCACAATGAGCCGTGTTTTGACGGCCTGTAACGTGCGGATATTATCGCGCACTCGGTGGCGGCAATCGGTACGAGGAAATCCTGTGATGCACACGCATATGCCAGCCCTCGCAATCATGGCTCTGGTCGGATTTGGCGGTCAGGCCAACGCGCAGGCGCGGTGCCCGGAATTGACCCGGCTGCGCGGCGAGGCCGCAGAAGTCTTCAAACAGACGAGGGGCGTTCCGACATCGGAGCGCTGCGAGGCATACAATCGTCTTTCCACGGCATGGCGTGCAGTAGTCCAATACGCAAATGACAATCGCGAGTCGTGTGACATTTCTGTCCTCTCGCTGAACGACTTCGAGAAATTTCACAGCGAGGCGGTAAAAGCTCGCGACAACGTTTGCGCGGGCCGCCCCGCTCGCCCGTTTCCACCAGACATCATTCAACGTTGAGCTGACGGCTAGCCGCGTTTTCCTCTAAGCCCTGGCCCAGTTTGATTGTCGGCCAGCTTCGCGAACGCTGATGCCTTCAAGCGATCGAAATCGCGCTCGCCATTCGCGGCCTGCCATAGAATATGTTCGGCAATTTCGAGCGCGGACTTGGATGTCTGGGTGACGAAGCGTTGGTCGGCAAAAACCTCGTCCAACGCGCGACGCATCACCGATACCATTTCTGCATCGTAGTTCGGACTCATGTGTTTACCCTGACTAAATATCCAATACTTACGGATCGAGACGCCTCCGATGGCTGGGCGAGCAAACCTAGGGCGACTGACAGATCGCGAGTGTGAAGTCGTTCACGTTTCGACGAAAAAAACCGCCTCAAGACGGCCTTGTTAGAGCAGGATCGTTCGGAAACTTCGGCCTGGTCGTTCGCCAAATGCCAACAGGCGACATCAATGCAAGAATTCGGTTGCCAGCGTTTGGATAGCATTTATGCTGGATGGGTGGCATGCAGGCGGCATTATCGATGGCCGCAGCAGCAGAAGCTGATTTTAGTTGATTCTGCGATCATTTCGTTTCGAGACACTTGAATTCAAATGAGGATTTGTCAGCCGCAACCGCTATTGCGGATGTTGGCAGCACAGCACCACTTTGCGGGAGTAACGGATGTCCCACCCAATGCGACAGCACGCCATCGTTGTTGGAGCAGGCATGGCTGGCCTGGCGGCCGCCAAGGCGCTCTCTGCCCATTTTGACCGCGTTACAGTGCTTGAGCGCGACGGCTTATCGTCGGACGCTGAGCCACGGCGCGGCACTCCGCAGGCTCGGCATCTTCATGGGCTCCTCACCGGCGGCCTGAACGCGCTGACCGAGCTTTTTCCCGGCTTTGAGCAGGACCTTGAACGCGCAGGCGCGGTCAGGTTGCGATCCGAAGACTTGCGTTCGGAGCGCCCTGGCCTCGACCCGTTTCCCCAACGCGATCTCGGTATGGGATGGTGGTCTGTTTCGCGCCCGCTGCTTGAATTCGAAACGCGGCGCCATGTTGAGCAACAGAAGAATATAGAGCTTGTTGGAAATCGCCGGGTCACGGAATTCGTCGCGTCGCCTGACGGCTCCGCGGTTACCGCCGTCCGCTGCGAAGCCCCGGACGGCCGGACCGAGACACTCGCGGCTGACCTTGTCGTAGACGCGTCCGGTCGCGGAGCGTTGACGCAAGCATTGCTTGAGAAATTTGGCCTGCCAAAACCTGAAGAGGCCGAAATCGGCATCGACATCGCTTATTCCACGGCCGTGTTCGAACGGCCCGCGGACGCGCCCTCGACCTGGAAAATAGTGATGACTTTTCCGGCTGCGCCTGAAAGCAGTCGTGGTGCGCTGCTTGCTCCGATAGAGAACGATCAATGGATTGTCAGTGTCGGCGGCAATCACGGCGACGCGCCTCCTGGCGATATCGAGGGATACCTCGCATTCGTCAAAGGACTGCGCACGCCGACCATTTACGACGCCATCAAAAACGCAAAGCGCGTCGGGGAGATTGCCCGGTTCTTGTTGCCTTGCAGCAGGCGGCGACATTTCGAGACAGCTCAGCGATTTCCACGCGGTTTGCTGGTTGTCGGTGACGCGATCTGCCTCTTCAACCCGGTATTTGGCCAGGGCATGAGCGTGGCTGCGCAGGAAGCCGTTATCCTCGATCGGATCCTCGTCGCCAGTGCGGGAGAACGCGATCCCTTGAATGGGTTGGCCGGCGCCTTTTTTGCGGCGATCCAGGAAGTGCTCGAAACGCCGTGGAGTGTGGCGATAAACGACTTCATATTCCCCAAGACGCGAGGACAACGCCCGGCGGATTTTGAGCAGAGGATTCGGTATGGCGTTGCTCTGTTGCGCCTTGCCGCGGAGGATGCCTCTGTTCACAAGCTCATGATAGAGGTTAACCATTTGCTCAAGCCGCGCAGCGCGCTACGCGCACGTGAGATTTCTGAGCGCGTGATCAAGCTGATGGGGGCCGTGCCGGCATGAAGACGGCGCCAATGAGGTGCAGGCATGTCGGAGCATCCGGGGCTTATGGTTCGAGACGCGCGGCGTTGCCGCGCTCCTCACCATAAGGGTTCAAGACCTCATCCAGAGGAGCCGCGCATTTCGCGCGGCGTCTCGAAGGATGGAGCCGCCGCACTGGAAAATGGTCTGACGGCGCGCCGGTACTGATCCGTAAAATCAACCCCGTAGGACATTAGGCCGCCGTCGGAGACGAAAAAGCGTTCGAGCCGGCTACATGTCAACACGAAAGCCATTTAGACGTTGGCACTTCCCCGGTTGACGACGGGGTCGGGAAACTCAAGGCGGCTTTGCTTTATCGAGAAATGGTTTCCAGGAGAGCGCCTCACGGTTGGCCTCGTCAAAATGTCCATCCTCCAAAAGCTTTCCGACACATCTGAAGTATTCACATAGGAATGACGCATCCGGCAATTCGTACACCCGCTCACTGGGTACCCATAGATCAAATTTCCTGGCGGAGATGAGTGCGGACATGATTGCAGGTCTAAGATCGCGCGCATTGTCCGGCCATCCCGACGATGCGCTCCGAGTTTTGATGCCCTCTGAAAGACTGTGAAATTTAGAACCGAGGCTACGGAGTTCGGAGGCTTTTTTTTCGTCCGACTTCCGGGTCAACCATTCCAATGAAACGCCAATGACGATTCCGGTCCAAAAGACCAACGCAAATTTAAACCAACGCAGTTGGCCCACGGCGACGATGTTATGGGAGACCGTCGTGGCCACAGCGTTAGGATCGGAGAAGAACTTTTCCTGCAACCATTTTTCGAGGATAGCGGCGATCAGCGGGATCAGCAGAAGACCCCAAATCCCGAAAAGAAACGGTTTAAGCCATTTGGACATGGACCCGCTATTGGTTAGCACACTCGCGCACATTCACACAGCCGTCCAATCGATGGGGCATCAGGCGACACGGCGGCGCGGTTTCCGAACGTCCGCTTATCCTCCCCCGGGAGCGGACATAGGTCGCTGAATGCCGCGCGTCGGTTAGGTGCTACTTCCGGGCTCTGCACCGCAGCAAACAGCATCTCCAATCGACAATCTTTTGCACACGCGGGGAGCAGGCTCGTGGGAACTTCAAATGGTAGGCGTCTGCTTTGGAAGTTCAGCAGGCTTGGCCCCAAAAAGAACGCGATCAATGCAACTGGTCATTTTTAGTCATATTTGAAAAACCCGTAGTTGCATTTAAGGCACAGGATCGCTGCGGCAAATCGCCTACAATCCAAGCTGGAATTTGGAATCAAGTGCAATGTCTGCAGCAAGGTTATCGGTAGTCGCAAGGTGCATCTATCGTTTCAGATAGGCCATTAGAAGCGAAGGAGATGGAGAAATACGATGAAGAAGTTTCTGCTGGCTTCGGTTGGTCTAGTAGCGTTAGGCATGGCCGCTCCTGCGTCGGCTGCTGATCTGGCAGCACGTCCCTATACCAAGGCGCCACCCATGGTGGTTGCGATTTACGATTGGAGCGGCTTCTACATCGGCGCCAACGGCGGTTGGGGATCGAGCCACAAGTGCTGGGATATCACGAACTTCCCCGGTGCAACTGTCGTGCCCACCTTCCGTGAAGGTTGTCACGATGCGACCGGCGGGGTGATTGGCGGTCAGATTGGCTACCGTTGGCAGACTGCCGGTTGGGTGTTCGGTCTGGAGGCGCAGGGCGACTGGGCTGATTTGAAGGGGTCTAATGTCAGCGTTTTCATTCCCGCTTGGACTAACAATTCCAAGATCGAAGCATTCGGCCTGTTCACCGGCCAGGTCGGGTATGCCTGGAACAACGTCCTTTGGTATGTGAAGGGCGGCGCCGCCGTGACCGACGACAAATTCCGAGGTACGGTGACCGCCACGGGCGCGCTGTTCGATTCGGCGAGTGATACACGCTGGGGTGGTGTCATCGGAACAGGCCTCGAATTCGGATTCGCACCGAATTGGTCGGTTGCGGTCGAGTACGATCACCTGTTCATGGGTACCCATAGTCGCAACTTCACGTCGACAGGTGTTTTGGCTGTCGTACCGGCCGGCGGCGTATTCCGCACTGACTCTATCCGCCAGGATGTGGACCTCATCACCGCTCGCATCAACTACCGCTTCAACTGGGGTGGTCCGGTCGTCGGGAAGTACTGATTTTCTCGAAACCCTGGCAACACTCAAGCCCCGGCATCGCCCGGGGCTTTTTTTTGCATCCGCGTTGGCGGAATTATGGATCGCGCGGATGTCGCAGTTGGGTCATTCGCGTCGTCCGCGTTCTCAGCACTTCTGCATTGACCTCAATAACGGACATCGTGCGGTGAAGCACCTGCGAGGTTTCCTATCCATGTGCCCGCCGATTATCGCCAAACAGGAAAGAAGCGAGTAAAAATAGCTGCTTGAGGGGGCGATTGATGGAAACACCCTTGGATCACAAGGCGAAGGCGCGCGTACGAATAGCCTTTTTGTTCCTGTTCGTTCTGATGATTGTTCTTTCGGTTGGGGCATATTTCATAACCAGGCTTCAGGAGGGTATTGGCGCGCGTGAAAGTCAGACGGCATTGCAGGGCATCACCGATGCCAAGCAACTAGATGAGGCGCTTAGACAGCATCCCTCAAATAAAATCTTGAAGATGATGGCAATGGCAATCAAGGCGGCAAATGAAACCAGCGCTGCCACCGAAGCATTGTCAGCTGAAATCGAACCACCGGCTCTTTCAAAAAATATTAATTTAGGCACGGCAAGCCGCGGTGATCTCGAGGCACTTCGGCGCGATTTGAAAACGGCGGAAGCCAACGCGACGACATTTATGCCGCGCTACATCGCGCTCATCAAAACGGAGCGCGACAGAGTGGAAACTTACGCTCTCTCGCTGGAAGCGGAAAAAGATATCGTCGGCCGATTTTTGCAAGGCGTCGACAAGCGGCAGGCGAAAATCACGGCTCTTGCTTCCAGGACGTTATCGGCGCGTGCTGATTATTATCGCGCTTATGAAAGCTATGTCGCGGTTCTGGTCGGGGAATTCGGCGCCTACAAGGTCGTCAACGGTGAATTCATATTCCCGCTTCAACGCACGGTGGACCGTTACAATGTCGCGGCCCATGCAATGACAGTTGCCGCAACGCGTGTCGCTGAATTGGAGGAAGAAAGAAAGCGAATGCAGTCGCAGCTGGAGGAATGGGAGCAGCTCGTCAACAGTAAATGACTGAGCCGGGTGGGAACGCGGATTCATGTGTTCGCGTTTTGAAAGTTGGATCTGGAAATGGCTAGGCTCGTCATGGCCGGGCAAAAGCGCGAAGGCGCGTCTTCGCGCTAGATGTCCCGGCCATCCACGTCTTTACTTCGCGATTGTTTCGAAGAGATCGTCCCAATCCGGATTTGTAGCAACAATCATTTGGACCTTCCACGCGCGCGACCAATGTTTGATATTGTGCTCGTGTTGGATGGCGTCTCGAATCGTCAAACTTCTCAAAGTAAACGAGCCTCTTCAATCCATACTTTTTAGTAAAGCCATCCACGAATCCAGACCGATGTTCGAATACCCGGCGGACCGGATTGTTTGTCACGCCGACATAGAGGATGCCGTTCGCCTTGGTGCCGGCGTAGTGCTCGTTGCGCGCGGTGCCGAACAGCGAGGCCAGGCTCGATGTCGCAACCAGCCGGCCGAAGGCGTCGCCGGCTTCGGCGCGTTCGGTCATGTGGCGGGCCGCGGCCTGGAACACGTGGAAGACACCGTCGAGATTGGTCGCGAACATCTTGCGCCATTCCTCCTCGGTGCGCTCGATGAAGGGGCGCCTTCCGCCGCCGCCGATGCCGGCATTGGCGAAACAGCCGTCGACGCGGCCGAACGTATCGAGCGTCGCCTTCATCGCGGCCTTCACGGAAGCCGGGTCGCTGACGTCGCAAATGCGGGTATCGACCTTGCCGGGCAGGGTGGCCATGGTTGCGGCCGCGTTTCT
>Ga0137377_10002732_pt1 | contig 13273 bp, 7 predicted proteins | sample SagtaG_22_FD_104815 | JGI IMG/M metagenome (GOLD analysis project Ga0137377, IMG submission 104815) | Vadose zone soil microbial communities from Sagehorn Ranch, Mendocino, California, USA - Sage2_L_40_16 metaG | ecosystem: Environmental > Terrestrial > Soil > Vadose zone | place: USA... | reverse complement strand
CTCGTAGCACATCATAGTCGAGCCAAACACTCTGAAGAGAACGAGCTACCTCTTCAGCTCGATCCCATTGCTGTGCCTGGGCCAGAGCTATCCCTAGCTCTCGTTGTACAAGAGCTTTGTCCTGTCTATTCTGAAGAGAACGAGCTACCTCTTCAGCTCGATCCCATTGTTGTGCCTGGGCCAGAGCTATCCCTAGCTCTCGTCGTACCAAAGCTTTGTCCTGTCTATCCTCAAGAGAACGAACTACTTCTTCGACTCGATCCCATTGCTGCGCCTGGGCTAGTGTCTTGATTATCTCTAACGTGACCTCCATCCCATTCTTGCTCATCTCGACTGTATAGACTAGTGATAGTACTTCATCCCATACTACTTCAGCCCGCTCCCACTGCTGTACGTGAGTTAAGGTTCTACCCAACTCGAGAAGCACCTTTATTCTGATGTCGTTTCCCTTGATCCTGGACACTAGCGCTAGTACTTCGTCCCATATTGCTGCAGCTCGCATCCGCTGCTGTACATTAGTCAATGCTTCTGCTAGCTTTTGCAATACGATGACTCTGTCCTTAATCTGTTTAAGAGAGCGAGCTAGTGTCTCAGCTTGCTTCCATTGTTGCGCTTGAGCAAAGGCAACACCTAACTCTCGCAGAACATCGACCCGATCTTCTGGATTCTCAAGAGTGTATGCTACTGCTTCAGCCCGCTCCCACTGGTGCGCCTGCGCTAATGCCAAACACAATGCTCGTAAGATCTTAATTTTGATCCAGCGCTCTTCAATAATGCCAACTATTAATTCGACTCTATCCCACTGTTGCGTGTGTACTAATGCTCTACCTAACTCCCATAGCGCCTCAGATCTCGCTCTGCTCGGTTTAATAATGCGTGCTACTGCTTCAGCTCGTTCCCACTCTTGTGCTTGAGTTAACTCACCGCTAATTTGCCCTAATGCTATTGTTGCTATCTCGCTCTCCTCAATAGACTTCGCTACCTCCTGAGCTCTCATGAACAACTGCAAGCCTTCCTGTCTCCGCCTCGATTCTCTCTCCAACCACTTTCCGATCAAGATGAAGACCCTTGATTTATACTCTGAGCTGGTTAATAGTTCGGCTAACCCAAGGGCCTCTTGCTCGTATCTCAGCCACATAAGTATCTCAAACTCCTCTAAAGAGTAGGTGTCTGCTCGGCTTGTTAAACTACATCGTAATAAGGTATATCGCCATAGACGAGGCAGGAAGGCTATGCCTTCCTCTAATGTCCATCCCTCCCAGGTAGCAGCTTGTCGTCCCAGGTCAAGATCTTGAGCATAGAAACGCATACCTGGATCATATCTTATCTTAGCTCGTCCATACTCCTCTGTGTCCAGTACCTCAAACAGGCGCTGCCACTCTCGCGCGGTATATAGGTGTGAGACATAGTGCTGAAGAGCATACTCGAGACGTTTCTTTTCCGATTGGTCATACTTCACGACTTGCCAAATGGTCATGTTTCCCTGCTCGCACCATTGAGCGAGTTTTTTGTGCCAGCCTTCTTCCTCATCGGTCGCAAAGACATATTCTTTTTCAGGGATACGTTCGTTTTGCCGCAGATAATCTTGTAGCTTCAAATGGAAGAGGTAGTATCTATGCTGTCCATCTTGTGCTAGCAGGCCGCCTAATCGTTCGATTCCTTCTCTGAGTGAATCATCATCGACCCCGATGATTTCTCTCAAATGCCGTAGCGAAAGCGGTTCACGTGCAACGAGGAGCGATCCAAGGACTGGCTTAATCACATCGCGCCATTGGCTGTGCCTCCGTTTTAAACGTGCCATCGATAACGAGAAGAGATTATTGGGATTATCTGCTATGCGCTTCACAATAGCAGCAGGAATTGCTGTTTCATCTTCTGCAAGTTCTTTTGCTACAAGATCCAGATATAAAGCGTTTTCCTGCATTGCCTGGTAGAATTCATCGGCAAGATTCTTTTCCAACCGGTTCCCTCGGTGTTGCAGGATCAGGTCAAAATCCTGCCTGCTCAGATTTGGCAGATGGTATTCGTCATGCGGTTTAAGTAGCTTGAGTGGACGCAATGCATCATCAGGGCGGGTTCCGAGAATAAATACAATACCAGGGGGAAGGTCATTCGGTAAAAAACTGAGATCGCGCTCTCCATCAACATCCTCTTTGAGCTGATCGAGGCCATCGATGAAAATCACCTCTTGCCCACTTTTTTCCGCAAGAGCGGCAAGCACCTTTGGAAAGTACTCACTTAACGCTGTTCGACTTTCACTTGCCACATATAAATCGGAGAGATCATATTTTAAGATCAGGTGCGCCATTATATTCCGTAACAGCCCAACCTGGTGATCAGGGCCAGGATTGAAAGGTATGAAGTGAAAGGCTGTGCTGTCTACATCATACTCCTCTACCAGTTTGGCGATCATGCTGCTCTTGCCTTGCCCAGCTTGCCCTGTGATCGTGACGTACCCCCCTGTTTTGAGCCGCTCCACAATTCGTTGCCGGATTTCCTCTAGCTCAATCTGCCGTCCAACAAAGCTTTCCAAACGGTCACGTAGGAAACCACTGTGATCAGCCAGCATCGCTTTTAGTCTCGCTTCTCGCTCTGCAATGGCACAGCTGTTTTCCCATAGGTGAACTGCTGGACTCACAAGACTTGCCAGGTGTTCTGGTGTCTTAAAGAAAGAGATCATCCTTTCTTTCACTAGCTCTCGACGCAACACTGTGATATACTCTCCCCGGTTACCTTCCCCTGTCACAGCATCTATCAATGCGGGAGACCAAGGTACATTTTCGGCAAGCAGAAAAATCAGGCAGGGTTTATCTGTCTGAATAGCTTTACGGTATTCCAGTTCAGTAATTGATTTTTGTTCGGGATTCTCTTCCGATGGAATATAACCATAACGCCAAGCAAACAGACCAACATATAGATCACTTGAGGCTACATCATCAAGACATTTCTTTAGGGGACGCTTATCCGTAGCAACGTAATCTTCCATAGCAATCACATCGTACCTCATCTGCCGGAGAGCGTGATAGACAGCTTCACGATGAACTTTGAGATCACTATAAGTTGAAGAAAGGTAGATGGTAGTCACATTCACTCTCCCCGTAGAAGGGCCAAGGAAAAAGGTGTCAATCCAGCAATTTATAGCACAAGTTTTCTACTTGCTGAAAGAGTATCAATGCAGTGTATGATCTAGCGTGAGTATAAACGATTCTGTGAAACACAACAAGTAGATGAGGAACAAGAAAAGCAATCAAGCAAATGATTTTTCAATTTGAAATAGCATTCTGTCAAATATTTACTCATCTACTTCGTCGAAAGCTTCATTAAGCCGGAAGTTCAAATGAGTTGATCCAAGTTGTCTGTTTGGCCCCTTCTGTATTATAGGAGGTGTAAAGTCATCCTAGATCTAGCTCTACACCTTCGAAATTTGGTTACTAGTTGCTTCTAGCCAGTAAAGCTAACAGCAAACATCAAGTTAGCTGTCAAAGAAGTCGTTTAACCCCTCCATGGCGGCTTTCTGCATCGTTGGTAGCACATGAGAGTATGTATCCAGTGTCATGCTAATCTCACTGTGACCCAGAATCTCTTGTACCACCTTCGGATGGACACCTTTGCTTAACAGCAGCGTAGCTGTGCTGTGACGAAGATCATGAAAACGGACGTCAGGTAAACCTGCTTTCTTCAGTAGCTTCTTTAACTCTTCAAGGACATCGTGCCCAGGATGCAGGTGTTTGCCAGTAGTCGTACAAAACACGTAATCGTGCTCTTCCCAGGCTTCGCCAGCAGCTTTTTTCATCTCCAATTGTCTGTCCTGGTGTTTTTTGAGAGCTTCTACTGCAAATGCCGTCAGCACAATACTTCGCCGACTCTTCCTCGTCTTCGGTTCTGTCTCTTTATATCCTAAACCAGTAGGCATCCTGGTAAGAGCACGCTGTACTTGAAGCACACCCTGCTCGAAATTTATATCTTGCCATTTAAGGCCAAGAAGTTCTCCCCGACGCATGCCAGTCGCAAGAGAAAGAATAAACAACGCTTCCTGCGGATGTCCTTTTGCGACTTCAAACAACTGGCGAACCTGTTCAGGGTGAAGAGGCTTCACCTCTTTATGAACTTTCCTCGGAGGTGAAACGGCTTCACACACATTACGAGTAAGAATGCCCAACTTAATAGCATCATCCAGCGCTGTATGCAACATGCTATGGATCGCTGAAACGGTTGTCGATGAAAGCCCACTTTCCAACTTTTCAGTATACAATCGTTGGAGATGTTGACCTGTCAACTTCTGCAGTGGCAGTTTACCAAGCATTGGAACAAGATGAAGCCGAACGATAGCTTCATATCGCTCATAGCTTCGCGGCTCTGCTTTGCCGCTCAAGCAGGTTATGATAGAGACTCCTCGCTTTCACAGTCTCGGGATGTGTTTGGCCCAGATGTTGTTCAAAGATGGTGCACGCTCGCTGAAGATACGACTCAGCCTGCTCATGTTTCCCCTGCCTCACGTTCAGTTCCGCCATATGTTCGAGGACATTGGCTACCTCGGGATGCTCTGATCCCCAGGCCTGTTCCCAAATATGCAATGCTCGCTGATACAGTGGCTCTGCCTCTGCATATCTGCTCTGCTCCGTGTAGAGCTTTGCGAGATCGTTGAGGGGATAGGCCACATCAGGATGTTCTGGTCCCAACGCCTGTTCGTCGATGTATAGCACCTGTTGATACAACGCTTCGGCCTGCTCCTCCTTCCCTTGCTCCGCATAGAGGAGTGCCAGTCCATAAAGCGGATAGGCCAGAAAAGGATGCTCCGGTTCCAACGTCTAGTTGCTGATGCTCAGCGCCTGCTGATATAACGCTTCGGCCTGCCCCTCCTTCCCCTGCTTTGCATAGAGCATTGCCAGATTGTTGAAGGAAGCAGCCAGATCAAGATGCTCTGGTCCACCTACCTGTTTCCGGATGCGCATAGCTTGCTGAAGCAACGGTTCGGCCTGTTCATATTTCCCCAGCATCTCGTAAGTGATCCCCAGGCCATTGAGCGCATGAGCGACCTCGAGACTTTCCGGCCCCAATGCCAGCTTCCCGAGGTCCAGCGCTCGTTGAAACAATGCTTCCGACTGTTCAAATTGAGCACGCTCGAAGCAGATGCGTGCCAGCCCGTTGAGCGAACGAATTGCCTCGGGATGTTCCGACTCTCCTCTCCGCTTCCAGATGCGCAAAGCCCGCTCATACAACAGTTTGGCCTGCTCGTACCGGGCACGTTTTCGCAGGTAATCTGCTGCTTTCCGCAGGACCTCGGCGAGGTCCTGGTTCCTGCTCTGATTCGACGTGGCAGCAGCACACGCCAGCACATGGGGCAAGAGGCGCTCACACTCTTCCCAGCCTTCGTAGGTGGCTTCCGGAAACGCTATATTGAGCACGGCAGTCACTCGTCTCATCCACATGGCCCGCTCTTGTTCACTCATAAGCTCGCGCAGCACCGTTTGCACCAGGCGATGGAGGGAGAGCGTCTGCGTCTCTGGATGCCGCTGCATTAGCGATAAGCTCCGTAGGGCTGCAATGGCCTGGTCGAGTTGTGCTGAATCGGCTGCGACCGGCTCCAGCACTAGCCCTTGACGGGAAACACCTTTCAGCAAGAGCCCCTCAGGGATGGCATCAGGAGACACCAATGCACAGAAGTGCAGCAGGTCCAACGCCGCGGGATGGCGCTGTGCAGCTCGCTGACAGGCCAGCCCGAGAGTCGCAATAACAGAGTGAGGGTGATCGACTCCTGACGCCCCCCGTCGATCTAATAACTGCTGACGCTGCTGCTCATAACGGCGCAGATAGCCCGAGAGGCTGCACCTCGTCTCCTCGATATAGGCCCCGGCCTGATCAAGAGCTAAGGGCAGCCCATCCATTGCTGTCACCAGTTTCTCGGCAGCGGCATACTCAGCGGGCAGTCGCTGGGCAAGCTGCTGTATCTGCTCGCTGGTGGCTTCTGGCTCAAGCACTTTGGCACGCCGCAACAGAAACAACATCCCTTCCCCTGGTCTCATCGGTGAGAGTTCCAGGCCCAGGGCCAGCGTTCCCAGCGCCTGACAGCGCGTGGTGATCAGGACCGCTCCCTGCCTGACTGGCGGCAGAAAGCGGTGCAGCAGTTCCAGGTCTTCCAGGTTATCCCAGACGAGCAGCCACCGGCTGTGGGTGCTCAGCCAGCTCTGCACCGCCGCCACCATGCGCTGCTGATCCGTTTCCTGTCGCTCGGGCAACTGTAACAGCTCGGCAATACGCAGCATACTAGATACGATATATTCCATCGTTTCTGCTTCGATCCAGAAGACAGCGCTATACTCCAGGGCGTGCCGATAGGCATACTCCAGCGCGGTCTGTGTTTTGCCGATCCCCCCCAGCCCATGCAAGGCATATGACTGTGTGAGCGTAACGATTTGCTCTGCATGGAGACGTGTGTGCAATGTCTCCAGAATCTCCTCGCGCCCGGTGAAGAACGGATTGCGCTGAAAGGGAATCTGCCAATGAGGGGAGAGCGCGGTCAAACTGGCTTCTAGTAGTTGGCGTGTCTCCTGCTCGTCCAGAGCCAGGTGCCGGGCCAGTTCCAGGACGAGTCCGCGGGTGGCGGGCAAATAGGTACCCAGCTCCCATGATGAGATGGTATTCGCATGCACGCTAAGACGCTGCGCTAATTGTTTTTGGGTCAGCCGTTTGCGCTTCCGAGAGGTTTTGAGCAGCTCTCCGAAACTGGCAGGAAATGTCTGCTGGCTTTCCATAGATCCTCCTATCGGTTCCTAAAGATGATCGCTGGGAGGAAAAGCGAAAATATCCAGCTCATTATTCTCCTGCGAGACATGTCATTGATAGACTGACATGAAACCCTGAGCGACCTGTTCTCATTTCTGCTCGATCTACTTGTGAAACTATTAATCTCTGGAATGGAGGTGTTGCCTATTCTTACATTAGGATATACGACGATGTACACGCAAAATTCACAGCCAGACTGTGAATGCGGCATAGTAAACTTCCTTTAGCGAACCATGAGCCATTCTATTTAGAGGAGGAAATGATGCTCAAGAAACCCAGACCGCGTTTACTCATGCTCTCCTTTTCTCTCGTTGCGGTGCTGCTGCTCGTCCTCAGCGCCTGTGGCGGGGCTTCGCCGTCGTCCTCGTCGTCCAGCACCTCGGCCGGGACACCGGTCAAAGGAGGTACCTGGACCGATGACCTGTATGAAGAGCCGGACTCGTTGCTGCCCAATGCCTCTTCTGAAACATTCTCGGATCTGGTCGACACGACCCTGTATGCCCCGCTCTTCCTGGGCGATGTGAAAGGGGGGATCACCCCGGGCATCGTCACCGAACTGCCTACGGCTGCCAACGGCGGGATCAGCGCTGATCTGAAAACCTGGACCTTCCACCTGAAGTCCGGCCTCAAGTGGTCCGATGGCCAACCCCTGGATGCCAGGGACGTGGATTTCACCTGGAGACTGTGGACGGGTGGCAAATTTACCCCGGCCAGTACCACCGGGTTCAACCTGATCAAATCGGCGACGGTCTCCTCTGACAACCTGTCGATCACCTTCACCCTCTCAGCGCCGTTCTCGCCGTTCCTCTCGATCTGGACGGATGGGCTCAACGCCCCGCTGCCGGCCCATGTGTTCAGCAGCCTGGACCCCGCCAAGATCCAGACCTCGAAAGAGAACCTGGACCCCACGGTGGTGAGCGGGCCGTTCACCTTGAGTGAGAGCGTGCCGGGCGATCACTACACCGTGGTGCGCAACCCCAACTACTACCTGGCCTCCCAGGGCCTGCCGTACCTGGATAAGATCGTGTTCCGCGTCGTGCCCAATCAGGATACCATCCTCAAGGATTTCCAGGCCGGCACTATCGACTCGGCCTACTTCCTGGATGTCTCGAAGTTCCTGGCCTACCAGAAACTAGCGCCCACCTATACGACCTACACCAATCCCTATGCCACGCTCTTCGAAGCGATGTACTTCGACTTCCACAACCCCATCCTGGGGACGCACCTTGCTGTACGTAAGGCCATCGCGATAGCGATTGATCACAACTCCTTGATCCAGGTCGCTCGGCGTGGCTATGCCTCCCCGCTGTGTACCGATCATGGCCAGGGGTACGTCCCTGGCTACCAGGCCAATGCTCCCTGTCCGGCATACGATGTTGCCGCGGCCAATGCCTTGCTCGACCAGGATGGCTGGACCACGAAAGACCAGAATGGCATTCGCTCGAACGCGAGTGGCCAGCGCTTGGAGTTCAAGTACTCGACGACGGCCAACAATATCTGGCGCGCGGATGACGAACTGGTCTTGCAGCAGAATATGACGGCCATCGGCGTGAAGCTCGACATCCAGAACTATCCCGCCAGCACGTTCTTCGGCACCTTCCTGACAGATGGCAAGGCAGGCGTGTTTGACATCGCCGAGTTCGAGGGTAATCTCACTTACGACGCCGATGACTACGTGCTAGAAGCCTGTAGCCAGATCCCACCGGGTGGGTTCAACATTACCTTCTACTGCAACAAACAGTTGGATGCACTGTACGCACAGGAGGAGGCAACGGCGGACCCGACAGCGCGCCAGCAGGCCTTCGACCAGATCCACGGGATCTACCTGTCACAGTTCCCGTTCATCACGCTGTACAGCCCGATCGACCTCTCGGTACACAAAAACGTCACCCAGAACTACGCTCCCGGTTCAGAGGGTGCGTCCGAGACGGTCGGGGTCATGAACTGGTGGTGTACGAACGGTCAGTATTAGGTGTGTTTCGGACATGTGTGGTTCAAACACTAGTCGTGTAATGTGAAAGGTGTCTCCGGTTGGTTATCCACCAGGGTAATCGGCCGGAGACCTCTTTACGGGAGGTATCTATGGGATGATATATCATCAGGCGCATCTTGCAGGTTCTATTCATGAGGGCTGATGCCTCTGCTCCCGCCTTCAGACCGCTCCGCCCGAACTAGCAACAGCGGGCGAATTCTTCGTCCTGCAATACGAGACGCGACGCTCCCTGTCAAAAGAGCATCCAGTCCTGCTCGTCCGTGGCTGGCCAGCACGACCAGGTCAACGTTCAGGCGCTCGGCCAGGGCAAGTACCGTAGGCACGATATCGCCTCGCAAAACTTCAGCCTGTGCCACTACTCCTTCCGCCTGGCAGCGAGCGACAGCCTGTTCCAGGTAATCCGCAGCATCCTGTTGTGACAGATCAAGGATAGCCCGCATGGTAGAGGGGAGGAGTAAGCCCGATACTGCTTGTTCTCCCGAAAGCGTTGCCAGGGTTGGAATCACAAGCACCAGGTGCAGTTCTGCGCCGAAGGTACGGGCTATCGTGATGGCTACAGGAAGCGCTGGTTCGTGAGCGGCTGTACCATCGAGCGGGACGAGGATACGCTGGAGATTGATGGGGTAGGCAGAACCATCCTCTCTCGGAAATAAGAGTAGGATTGATTGAGTACCTAGCTGAAGAGCACGCTGCGCGTTGCTGCCAAACAGAAGTTCCCGCAGTCCACCGTGACCATGAGTACACATGATGACAAGGTCCGCGTTCACCTCCTGAGAATGCTGGACAATGCTGCGAGCTACATCGTCTTCTTTGTCCCGATGCACATGTATTTCAACTGGTATAACAGATGAGCGCAAACGTGTCGCGATCTCCTCGAGATAGGCCTGCGCCTGGGCAACACTGGTCAGGTGCGGTTCTCCATGAATGACTGTTGGAGGATGCTTTTCCACGATATGTAGCAAGGTCACATATGCGTGAAAGCGGCTTGCCACCTGCTGGACAACAGGGAGCACTGACTCCGCGAGACGCGAACCGTCGAGCGGGACAAGAAAACGGAGATTGCCTTGATTCGCATGTTGTAGCATTGTCATCAACCTCCAAAGAATGTCTGGTAGATCAGGAAGATGTTGAGCGCGATGATGAGTCCGGCGACCACGCCCGCAAGCGCTGTCGTCAGCCGGTGGTTCACCAACTCCCCCATCACATCTTTGCGCCGGGTGAACATTACAAGAGGGACAAGGGCAAATGGAATGCCAAAGCTGAGGATCACCTGGCTTAAGACGAGCGTTCGTGTTGGCTCAAGTCCGATGATGATGACAAGCAGCGCTGGCAGCATGGTGATGCTGCGGCGTATCCAGATCGGGATACTCCGGCGAAGAAAGCCCTGCATGATAATCTGACCTGCCATCGTTCCGACCGTCGTGGATGACAGACCAGATGCTATCAGCGAAATGGCAAACACCCAGCTTGCGGCTTGCCCCAGTAAAGGAGTAAGTGTCTTATACGCCTCTTCTATTGTGCCAATTTGACTCAAGCCGGCGCTGAAGAATGTCGAGGCGGCCATGATCAGCATGGCCGCGTTTACACATCCTGCCAGGCTCATAGCAATAAGGACATCAATCCTCTCAAAACGCACTAACTTCTTGAGCAGTCGCGGTGTGCGAGTGACAATGCGCCCCTGCGTAAGAGCAGAGTGCAGGAAGATGACGTGCGGCATCACCGTCGCGCCGAGAATCCCCGATGCCAGCAGGATGCTCTCAGTGCCGCTAAATTGCGGGATAATAGCGTGATATGCGATCACTCCCCACGGAGGCTTTTCAAGGAATGTTTCAATCACATAGCAAAACGCAATCACTCCGACCATAGTTGTGATCACTGCCTCCATCGGCCTGAAGCCATAACGCTCCAATCCCAGGATGGCGAATGTCACCACAGCCGTCAAAATACCACCCAATATCAGTGGGATATGGAAGAGTAACTGGAAACCAAGAGCTGCGCCCAGGAACTCAGCCAGGTCCGTGGCGATCGCCACGATTTCCGCAAGTACCCACATGCCCAGGACGACTGGTCGAGGGAAATGCTCACGACACAACTCGGCGAGATTATGGCCCGTGGCAATACCGAGCTTGGCCGAAAGCATCTGAATGAGCATAGCCATCAGGTTGCTTGCTACAATGACCCAGAGCAGCATATAACCAAAGCTCGCGCCAGCTTGAATATTCGTCGCGAAGTTGCCCGGGTCGATATAGGCGACACTGGCGATAAACGCTGGGCCGAGGAAAGGCAGGAGGCGGCGAATAAACCCTTTCTTGCTCTTCCCACTGAGTACCTCAGCGGCGGTGCGTATAGTGCCAGCATCACCAGATCCGATTTCAGTTGTAGTTTTCTGAGGTTCAGATGGCATTCAGTAATATCTCTGGTTAGTGCTTTACATGATCAAGGTGTATTTTGAACATTCCGCATACCTATTACAATACTACCACTGTTTATGGCTTGATTCATCACTTGCTCTGTGATGCTGTAGTGCGTTTTGCAAGTTCCGACTAGAGAATTGTTTTATAGTATAATATCTATGGGTTTGCTGTAACTACACAGGCGCCCAAGCGACAGGCAAATGCTTGCCTGCAAAGACCGCAGCCAGTGCAGCCAGCATGGAATGTCCCTGCTTGTGTGTCTGCGGATACTGCGACCGTCCCACTTCCTGCTACCACCGGATGCTTTCCACCGCAAAGTTGCTGTATCATGATCCATGCCCATGTTCACCCAGCCTGTATTCTGCTTGCAACTGTTATTCCTTTTTCACTCAGTAATTGAGATTCTTTAACAGCAACTGTTATTTCATAACCAGTATTTAACCAAATTCTGAGTAGATTTCACACAATCCAGTGCTAGTATATTCTCACAGTACAAGGTAATCTGCGGGGATCAGGGATTCTCGACACCTCTAACATTGGGGTTATTAAGAGGACAATGTGGGGAAGAGCACCACATAAACTGCCTAATCATTTGTAAATTTGAACTGAATGATGCGTAGTCACAAGTCTACTTGCACAGTAAGCTTAACTCCAAACAGAGTGATGAATAAATAATAAGGAGGGAGAAATCACTCTTATGGCATTAAAGCGGAACACAATAACAAGCGTGTCGCCTACTGATGGAGCACCACATGTACAACTGCCATTCACTCCTTTGCCTATGGTGCCTCCAACTGATGGGGTACCGCATTTAGCATACCCACCCACTTCCTTGTCAATTGATCAGGATGAACATCAAAAAGAGGTTTCTCGCCCATTCGGTGTGTATGATGAGAAAACTCAATCGATATCGATAGCATCGCAACTTACAATGCAGTCGAAATCCAGACAATCTTTCCAACGGAGCTACTATCCTACCGGGTGGGCATTCGCAGATCGCATACTAGATATTGCTGATACACTGACAAGGGGGCGAGCAGACTGGTTTCAGCGGCTCTTTAGTTTTCTTTTCGTTGGGGGGCTGGGTGCTGTTGTGAACCTGATCTGCTTTTCTATCGTCTACAATCTTCTCATACAATCGATCAATAGTCTTGTGGCCTTTCTCATTGCATTCATTTCAGCCACAGAAGTATCTATTGTTACGAACTTCGTGCTGAACGACCGCATCACATTTCGCATCTTCCATAGTCAAACTCGTTCCTGGCAGTTGCGCTGCGTGCGTTTCCATATAACCAGCATTGGTGGAACTTTGCTCACGCTTGGAATCTCCTTCTTCCTCCTTCACCTGATGCATGTGAGTGCTCTCCTTTCACAGGCGACAGCACTCCTTATTGCAACAGCCTTTAATTTTGTCTTTCACCATATCTTCACTTATCGCCATGAACGTGGTCATACAGTCACTGCTCACAGTAATCAGCTTGCAAGAGAAAACATAGTAGTTGGGCCTTAACATTCGCATTCTCTTCAGTCACCTCGTTATCTCTCACTACACGCCTTCCCCGCTGCCCTCTTCGTTTCTTTGAGCCTTTGACTTTGAGCTTGCCCCAATTTGGTGGAGTCGAGAAACATGGAATATACTCTACCAAAGGAGGGGAGTATGCCCAAGCAACAGAAGACCTAAACCTGGGAGTTCAAATTCGAAGCCGTGCAGCTCGTGAAGAGCACCCGCACGACGTTATAATAACTTCACACAAGGAAGGAACAACAAGATGAAACGACCTCCATCTCATCCAGAACAGGCGCCAGTGTCCTCCGCTTTCACATTTCAGCGCATGAGCTTTGCTGCCTGCATCATCCTCGCGCCGCTGAGCATCTCGCTCTACCTCGTCTCTTGGGAGGGAAATCTCCGCGAGCCTCTCATCGCCAGCGCGCTGGCCGGTCCGACCGGCAACACCCTGCACTTCATTGGCGCCATCGCTGCCTCCTTCTTCCTGCCCCTGGGCTACCTGGGCATGTCGCTGCTGGGCATGCGGCGCGCGCCCTGGCTCGCCACCATCTCAGCGGCGCTCTCCCTCGTCGGCTG
>Ga0137377_10002730_pt1 | contig 13279 bp, 10 predicted proteins | sample SagtaG_22_FD_104815 | JGI IMG/M metagenome (GOLD analysis project Ga0137377, IMG submission 104815) | Vadose zone soil microbial communities from Sagehorn Ranch, Mendocino, California, USA - Sage2_L_40_16 metaG | ecosystem: Environmental > Terrestrial > Soil > Vadose zone | place: USA... | reverse complement strand
GCCCAGAATGGTCACGCTCCCCGACTCGGCTGCTTCCTCGGTCAGGATCGCGTCGCCGACCTCGAGGCGACCGCGACCGCGTATCTCGCGGGGCGGGGCGTGGTGCGCGCGGCCACCATCGCGGCGGCCCTGTTCCCGGCCGACAGCACCCGCGGCTTCCTCGAGGGCGGCAGCGCGAGCCAGGACATGCTGACCGCGATGATGGAGAGTGCGCGGGCCGGCAAGTTCCAGCCGGTGGCCCATCCCCTGAACGCGGTGCGGCTGCACGCGCCGATCGCGGATCCCGGCAAGTTCATCTGCATCGGCCTCAACTACAAGGACCACGCGGCCGAGACCAACAACGCGCCGCCGAAGGAGCCGCCGGTGTTCCCCAAGTGGGCCAACGCGATCCAGGATCCGGGCGAGCCGATCCTGCGGCCGCGCGGGGAGAAGACGCTCGACTGGGAGGTGGAGCTGGGCGTGGTGATCGGCCGCACCGCCCGCTTCGTGAAGCGGGAGCAGGCCCTCGACTACGTGTACGGCTACACCATCATCAACGACGCGAGCGCGCGCGACTTCCAGTTCCACACGAGCCAGTGGGGGGCGGGCAAGGCGGGCGACACCCTGGCCCCGGTCGGTCCGTACATCGCGGACCGGGCCGAGATCCCGGACCCGCACGTGCTCGACCTCAAGACCTGGGTGAACGGCACCCTCATGCAGAACGGCTCCACCCGCAACTTCATCTTCGACGTGGGCTACATCATCCAGTACCTGACCAACTTCATGACGCTCTCGCCGGGCGACCTCATCGCCACCGGCACCCCCGCGGGCGTGGGCTTCTCGCGCAAGCCGCAGGTCACGCTCCAGCCGGGCGACAAGGTCAAGCTCGAGATCACCGGCCTCGGCACGCTCGAGAACCCGGTGAAGGACGCGTAGCCGCTCGCCATGGCGGTCCGGACCTTTCTCCACTACGCCCTTGAGGTGCCCGACCTGACCGTCGGCCAGCGCTTCTACGAGGACTTCGGCCTCGTGGACGGCACCGGCCGGAGCGACTCGGTCCGCCTGCGCCCCGAGCGCTTCGGCCGCGATACCGTGCTGCTCTACGGGGGCGCGCGCAAGCGCCTCCACCATCTCTGCTACGGCGCCCCCGAGGAGGACTTCGCCCGGGTGCGCGAGTCGCTGCGCCGCGCGGGCGTGCGCGAGACGGACCCGCCCGCGGGCGCCCCGGAGGGCGGCGTCTGGATCCGCGATCCCGACGGCAACGCGGTCAACGTGCGCGACGAGACGCCGCCCACCGCCCCGGTCGACCCGCCGGTGGCCCAGAACGGCCCCGGCTACGTGCAGCGCGAGGCCGCGCGGGGCTACCCGGAGCGCGGCCGGCACATCGCGCCGCGCAAGCTTGGCCACGTGCTGCTCTTCACCCCCGACATGGAGCGCCTGATGCGCTTCTATACCGAGACGCTCGGCATGAAGCTCTCCGATCGCTCCCGGGGGATCATCGCGTTCCTGCGCTGCAACACCGATCACCACACCCTCGCCCTGCTCTCCTCGCACGCCCCCGGCTTCCACCACGCGTCGTTCCAGGTGGGCAGCGTGGACGAGATCGCGATGGGCGCGGTGCACATGGCCGAGCGGGGCTGGCAGCCCGGCTGGGGTCTCGGGCGCCACGTGATCGGCTCGAACTTCTTCTACTACCTGCGCGACCCGTGGGGCAGCTTCAGCGAGTACTACTACGACCTCGACTACATCCCGGAGGGTTGCGCCTGGGAGCCGCGGGACTTTCCGCCCGAGGACTCGCTCTACGTGTGGGGCCCGCCGTGCCCGGCCGACTTCGGCGAGAACAAGGAAGCATGGACCTAGAGTTCCTCCACTCCCTGGCCCAGCCCGCCGCCACCAAGATCGTCCTCTGCTCCCTCGACGGCCTGGGCGGCCTGCCGGAGCCGCGCACCCGCAAGAGCGAGCTGGAGACCGCCCGCATCCCGACGCTGCACGCCCTCGCCGGGCGCTCGGCCTGCGGCCTGCTGCGGCACGTCGGCCCCGGCATCACCCCCGGCAGCGGGCCCGGCCACCTGGGCCTCTTCGGCTACGATCCCCTCCGCTTCCCGGTGGGACGCGGAGTCCTCGAGGCGCTCGGCATCGACTTCGAGCTGCAGGGCGGGGACGTGGCCGCTCGTGGCAACTTCTGCACCGTCGACGGGCGCGGCGCCATCACCGACCGACGGGCGGGGCGCATCGGCACCGACCTCTGCGTGCGCCTCTGCGAGCGGCTGCGGAAGATCCACCTCGACGGGGTGCAGCTTCTCGTGGAGCCGGTCAAGGAGCACCGCTTCGTGCTGGTCCTGCGGGGCGCGGGGCTGTCCGGCCGCCTCTCCGAGACCGACCCGCAGCAGCTCGGGGCGCCGCCTCTGCCCGTCTCGGCGCTGGCCCCCGAAGCGGAGCGGACCGCGGCGCTGGTCAACGCCTTCGTGGACGCGGCCCGGCCGCTCCTGCGCGACCAGGCCCCCGCGAACATGCTGCTGCTGCGGGGCTTCGACCAGCGCCCCTACCTCCCGCTCTTCCCCGACACGTTCCGGCTGCGGGCCGCGGCGGTCGCGGCCTACCCGATGTACCGCGGCCTCTCGCGCCTCGTCGGCATGGACGTGCTCAAGACCGGCGGCACGTTCGCGGAGGAGATCGGCACCCTCGAGCAGCAGTGGGAGCACTACGACTTCTTCTTCCTGCACTACAAGGACACCGACAAGGCCGGCGAGGACGGCGACTTCGCCGCCAAGGTCGTCGCCCTCGAGCGCTTCGACGCGCTGCTGCCGCGCGTGCTCGCCCTGCGCCCGGATGTCCTCGCCATCTCGGGCGACCACGCCACCCCGTCCATCCTGAAGGGGCACGGCTGGCAGGGGGTGCCCGCGCTCATCTCGAGCGCGTACTGCGGCGACGACCTGGTCAGCCGGTTCACCGAGCGGGACTGCGCGGGCGGCTCGCTCGGGGTGATGCCCGCGCAGGATCTGATGCCGCTGCTGATGGCGAACGCGCTCCGCTTCACCAAGTACGGGGCGTAGGGGCGGCGAGCTGGCGCCGGGCGGGGCGGTTTAGGTTGGGAGCGCAATCCGCTCGCGGTATCCTGACGACAGAGTCATGAAGCGGGCGCACTGCCTCCTCTCCGCCGCGGTCCTGCTCGCCCTGGGCGTGGTCGGCCTCGCCGTCCCCACGCGCGAGCCCGCGCCGCCCCCCGCACCGTCCGTGGTCACCGAGGCCCCGGCCGCGGAGCCCGAGGTCGTGCCGCCGGTCGATGTCACTCTCAAGCGTGGCGAGACGCTCGAGGCGGCGCTGCGCCGCGGCGGGCTCGAGCGCGCGGAGGCCGCCGCGGTCGTGACCGGGCTGCGCGGTCGCGTGAACATGCGACGGCTCGCCCCCGGCGAGCGGCTCACCGTGAAGCCGGCGGCCCCCGAGGGCGCCCCCGAGATCACCTGGACGCGGTCGCCCGCGGAGCGTTACGAGATCCGCTCGACCGACGGGCGCTGGACGGTCGAGGCGGTGCGACCGGATGTCGAGACCCGCGTGGTGGCGATCGTGGGCGAGGTCCGCGACTCGCTCTTCGCGAGCGTGGAGCGCCTCGGGGAGACCGCCGGCCTCACCGCGCGCCTGGTCAGCCTCTTCGAGTGGGACTTCGACTTCGCGGCCGACTCGCTCCCCGGCGATCGCTTCCGATTCCTGGTGGAGAAGCGCTACGTCGGCGACGAGCTCCTGGGCTACGGCGACATCCTGGTCGCGCAGTATGCGAGCGCCGGGCGCCCGGTGCTCACCAGCGTGGCCTTCGAGGAAGCGGGGAGCCGCGCGGACTACTTCGACGCGTCCGGGCGCTCGGTGAAGAAGATGTTCCTGCGCGCCCCGCTCGACTTCACGCGCGTCACCTCGGGCTTCTCCCACGCGCGTCACCATCCGATCCTGGGCGGGCTCCGGCCGCACCTCGCGGTCGACTACGGGGCGCCGGTCGGCACCCCGGTGCGGGCGGTGGCCGATGGGGTGGTGACGATGGCGGGCTGGGACGGCGGCTTCGGGCTCTCGCTCTCCCTCCGCCACGCCCGCGGCTACGAGACCATGTACAACCACCTCTCCCGGCTCGACGTGAAGCGGGGCGATCGGGTGCGCCAGCGGCAGATCATCGGGCGCGTCGGCACCACCGGGCTCTCCACCGGCCCCCACCTCGACTACCGCGTGCGCAAGGCCGGCGTCTTCGTGAATCCGCTCGGCGAGAAATTCATCCCGGGCGCCCCGGTGCCCGCCCATCGGCGGGACGCCTTCACGATCCACGTGAAGACGCTGCTGCAGCGGCTCGACGCTCAGGCGCCCTTCCCGCTGCACGCCCCCGGCCGCCCCTGATCCAGGGGCCGCTCGCTCTCCCGCCGCGGTAGGGCATCTCCGTCATGTTCCGCCAGCGCACCGGCTCGAGTCTCTGCTACCGCTGCGGCAAGCTCAACCGGGTCGACGCGTCGGTCTGCTTCTACTGCGGCGCGCGCCGGCCCGGTCTCTGGGGATTCGCTCCGCTGGCCGGCCGCCTCGTGGGCCGCCTGGACTTCGCGGGAGCGGTCATCACGGTCTGCGTCGCGCTCTACGTCGCGTCGATCCTGCTGGACCCCGCGGCCGCCTTCCGCGCCCGAAGCCCCTTCGACATGCTGTCGCCGAGCGATCGCGCCCTGGTGCGGCTCGGCATGGCGGGCGCGGCCCCGTGGGCGGCCGGCTGGTGGTGGACCCTCCTCACCGGCGTCTACCTCCACGGCAGCCTGCTCCACATCGTCTTCAACCTGCTCTGGGTGCGCCAGCTCGCGCCCGCGGTCGAGCAGCTCTTCGGCCGCGCGCGCCTCGTGGTCATCTACACCGCGGCGGGCGCGCTCGGGTTCGCGCTCTCGAACCTGGTCGGCATCCGCTTCACCCTGGGCGCCTCCGGTGCGGTCTTCGGCCTGCTGGCGCCATGGTCGCCTATGGGCGCAGCCGCGGCGGAGCCTTCGGGGTCGCGGTGCTCCGTCAGTACGGGCAGTGGGCGCTGTTCATGTTCATCGCCAGCTTCTTCCTGGCCGGCGTGAACAACTGGGGCCACGCGGGGGGCTTCGCGGGGGGCTACCTCACCGCGCTCGCCTTCGGTCACCTCGAGCGCCGGCCCGAGCGGGGGCTCGATCGGCTCGCCGCGCTCGGGGCGGTGGGCCTCACCGTGCTCTCGTTCGCGCTCGCGATCTGGAACGGCCTCCTGCGCTGACCGCGCGGCTCAGAGGCGGCGATCCGCCTCCGCGCGGAACGCATCGACCTGCTCGGGCAGGCCGAAGACGCGCAGCCGGTCGCCCGGGCGCAGCCGCGTATCCGCCGAGGGATTGACCACCGCCGCGCCGTCCGGCCGCTCCACCGAGACCACCGTCACCCCGAAGCGCTCGCGCACCCGCGCCTGGCCGAGCGACAGATCGGCGAGCGCGCCGACGCCGAGCCTCACCTCGTGCACCTCGGGCAGCGCTTCCGCGGGACCCGGCTCACCGCGGTCGTCCGCCGGGACCGGGTTCATCGCGCTACGGAACCGGGAGAGGTAGTCGAGCACGCGCGCCGGCGGCTTCGCGAGCTGGCGCAACGCGTGGCGGATCAGGGTGGCCGCCGCCTCCAGCTCGGGCTCGATGACCTCGGTGGCGCCCGCCTCGGCCAGGACATCGCGACCGGCCGCGTGGTGAGCTCGCGCCAGGACCGGCACGTGGGGGTTGAGCGCCCGGACGCCCCGTACCACGAGCTGGGCCCGATCCATCTCGGGCAGCGCCACCACCACCAGCGACGCCCGGCCCGCGCCCGCCTCGTCGAGGAGGCGGGCCTGCGCGGCGTCCCCGAAGAGACTCGGCACCGCACGGGAGCGCAGCCCGCGCACGATGTCCGGATCGCGCTCGATGACCACGAAGCGGACCCCGAAGGTCTCGAGCGCCTCGCCCACCGCGCTGCCGACGCGACCGAACCCACAGAGCACCACGTGCTCCGCCTCCACCCGCTCGACCGAGCCGGGGGCGCTCTGCTCGACGCCGCGGACGCGGGCGATCCAGCCGGGGGCCGCCCGCACGAGCGCCGCGTTGATCAGGATCGTGATCAGCGACCCGGCGAGGGTGGCGTGGTAGATCTCGGGGCCCACGTGGCCGGCGGTCCGCGCGACCTGGACCAGGATGAAGGAGAACTCGCCGATCTGGGTGAGCCCCACGCCCACCAGCAGCGCGGTCCAGAGCGACTGGCGGAAGAGCCAGACCACGAGGGTCCACAGCACCAGCTTGCCCACCACCACCATCGCCACCATGGTGGCGAGCACCGGGACGTTGGCGACCAGGCTACCCGGATCGATCAGCGCTCCGATGGTCACGAAAAACAGGGCCACGAAGACGTCGCGCAGCGGCAGGAGCCGGGCCAGCGTCTCGTGGGCGTACTCCGAACCGTTGATGATGAGGCCGGCCAGGAACGCGCCCAGCGCGAGCGAGAGGCCGGCGGCCTGGGTCAGCGCCGCGGTGCCGAGCCCCACCGCGAGGGCCACCAGCAGGAACATCTCGTCGCTATGCATGCGGGCCACCCGCGTCATGAGCGGCGGGATGAGCTTGGCCGCCACGTAGCCGGCCGGGACCAGGATGAGGAGCGCTCGGCCGAGGGAGCCCGCCATCGTGAGCAGGCGCCCCGGCTCGAGCGTGCCCAGCGTGGGGATGACCACGATGAGGACCACCACCGCGAGGTCCTCGACGAGCGTGATGCCGATCATCACCCGGCCGTGGCGCGAGTGCAGCTCGCCCCGATCCATGAGCAGGCGCGCGAGCACCATGGTGCTCGCCACCGAGAGGACGATGCCCACGATGGCGCCCTGGAGCGGCGGCCAGCCCAGCAGGCTCGCCACCCCCAGCCCCATCGCGACCGAGAGCGCGATCCCGAGCGGGCCACCCAGGAGCGCCACCCACTTCACGCGCAGCAGGTCCCGCAGCGAGAACTCGATGCCGACCGAGAACATGAGGAGGATCACCCCGATCTCGGCAAACAGCTCGAAGGTGTGCAGATCCGAGACCGCGGGCCCGGGGGTGAGCGGGCTGATCAGGATGCCCCCCAGCACGTAGCCCAGCACCAGAGGCTGGCCGGCGAGCCGGGCGAGCGCGCCACCGGCCACCGCGGCCATGAAGACGTAGGCCAGGTCCCGGAAGAAGATGGATTCGGCGGCCACGCCCAAGTCTCGCATCGACGCGCGGTGAGGCCAAGCCTCGAGCGTCGTATACTGCAGGGCGGAGGGGACGCCATGACCGAGCGACGCAGAGCGCCCGCGCCCAGCGCGCAGGCGAAGATCAAGCAGCTCGAGGCGCGCCTGGCCCAGGTGGAGGCCGACCTCGCCCGCGTGCGCGGCACCGCGGCCCAGAGCGGCCTCACCGGCGTCAAGATGGCCGGCATCGAGAAGGCGATGGCGCGGCAGGTGGCGCGCGCCCAGGCGGGCCTCAAGGACTCGGTGAACCGCCTCAGTCGGCGGCTCCTCAGCGCCAAGTCGCGGCGCGAGGCGGCGCAGCAGGTCGCGCAGGCGCGCGCGAGTGTGAAAGAATCGCTCGACCGTCTCGCCCGCACCCTGGGCGAATCCCAGCAGAAGGTGAGCCGGGAGGTGTCCCTGCTCACCCGTGGCCTCAAGGCCGGCGTCAAGGCCGGCCGCGCGGCGTACCAGGGCCGGCGCCGCTAGCCGGATTTTCGCTTGGCCCCCCCGCGGGGTGGGCCGAGAATGGGGCCATATGCGACCGGTCCTGGTTTGTCCGGATGATCTCCTCGAGCACATGGTGGCCGCCGCCGCGTTCCCGGGCGAGCGGCCGCTCTACCTGGTCTCCCGGACGAGCCTGCGTGCGCGGCTCGGCCGCCACGGCGACCGGGCGGTCGCGGGCCGGGTCACCGATCCGGCCTTCCTGCACGAGGCGCTCAAGGGCGGCCGCGGGCCGGTGGTGGTGGCCGCGCCGTCCGGCCAGCTGGGCCGCGTGGCCGCGGCGGTGAAGGAGGCCGCGCCCGACGCCCCGCTGCTGGTGCTGCGCGACGACGACCGGCCGATGTCGGGCGCCACCGTGGTGCCGCTCTCCGCCTTCGGCGAGCGCATCATCCAGCCCGCGGTCGACCGCGCGGCCCAGCGGGTCCGCGCCGACCGGCTGCGGGCCCACTTCTACGACGCGGAGCGGGTGCTGATCCTCATGCAGGACGACCCCGATCCCGACGCGATCGCCTCCGCGCTCGCGCTCAAGACCCTGCTCGGCCGCACCCGGACCTCGGCCCCGATGTGCACCTTCGGCACCATCACCAGGCCCGAGAACGTGGCGATGTGCAAGATCCTGGAGATCGAGATCGAGGCGATCAGCGCGGAGGACGTCGCCGAGTTCGACCGGGTCGCGATGGTGGACGTGCAGCCCTCGTTCCTCGAGGAGCGCTTCGAGCGGGTGGACCTGGTGATCGACCACCATCCGATGGAGCAGCCGATCGACGCGCGCATCAAGGACGTGCGCCCGTCCTACGGGGCGACCTCCACGATCCTGGTGGAATACCTGCGCGCGGCCGACATCAAGATCACCCAGCGGCTGGCCACCGCGCTCCTCTACGGCATCAAGTCCGATACCCTCGGCCTCGAGCGCGGCGGCACCAAGGCGGACCTGGAGGCATTCTCCTATCTGTATCTCCTCGCCAACCACAACGCGCTCCGGCGCATCGAGCGACCCGAGCTCTCCCACGAGGCGCTCGACGTCCTCGCCCAGGGCCTCGCCAAGCGGCGCGTGGTGCAGGGCGTGTTCTTCTCGCACCTCGGTCGGGTCGAGACGATGGATCTCATTCCCCAGTTCGCCGACTTTGGGCTGCAGGCCGAGGGCGTGCAGTGGTCGGTGGTCTCGGGAGTGGTGGGTGACGAGGTGCACGTCTCGGTCCGCAACGTCGGCTACGTGAAGAGCGCGGGCGACGTGACCCGCGCCGCCTTCGGCGACCTGGGAGTGGGCGGCGGCCATCGCACGATGGCCAAGGCGATCTTCCCGGTGCAGAAGCTCGGGCGCGGGGCGAGCGAGCCGGGAGGCGGCGGACTCTGCCAGGAGCGCATCATCGACCGCTTCCTGCGCGCGATCGGAGCGGGCAGGCCGCCGGAGGGCCCCCCGTCATGATCGTCATCTATCTACTCATGGCCCTGCTCGGGAGCGCGGCCACCATCTTCGCGCTACAGAACCGCGACCCGGTCGAGATCTGGTTCCTGGCCTGGGGCGTGAAGGGAATGCCGCTCGCCCTGGTGATCTTGTTGTCGCTGCTGGTCGGGGTCGTCTTCACGTCGCTGAGCGGCCTGGTGAAGGTGCTCCAGATGCGGTACCGGATCCGCCAGCTCGAGCACCAGGTGGGCCAGCTCATCGCGGCCCAGCCGGTCGCCGCACCACCGGCCCACCCGTCGCAGAGCCCCGCGCCGCCTCCCGTCTAGTCCCGCCGAGCCGGGCGAGAAGGAGGGGGCAACTTGCCCTGAGACGCTGGCCACCGCCGACCCGCAAGCCCCGGACGACGCGGGCAGAGGTAAGATTTACCCTCGCAGCGTGTAAAAACGAGTGGCGATTTTCATGCCCACCCGCATGCAAAAGATTCCGAGGTCCCAGACCCTCGCAAAATCATAGGTTCCCGACTGCCGTCGTGGCTTCGGACATGACGCGCGCTGGCATGAGGGTTGCCTCTCCCGATGGGCGGAGGAGGCCCGGAGTCTCGGGCACTTCTGGCTCTCGGAATAGATCGTCGCCCAAGCCTCTCGGCCTTCACGCCACGGGTGCATCACCGAGCGCCTAGCCGAGAACGACAACTCTGGCCGCCCGGTAGGCGGCCAAGGAGGCTTGGACCGTGAAGCTCGAGACCACGTCGCGGGCCATCAGGCGCGCGCAGCCGGCGGGATCCCGCCCCCGGCTGGAGGTTCGAGGGAAGTTCTTCTTCGCAGGCGACGAGAAAGTACCGCTCCGGGGGGTGACCTACGGTCCCTTCGCCCCGGATGCGGAGGGCTATAGGTACCCCCCTCCCGAAGTCGCCGCGCGCGACCTGGCGCTGATCACCGAGCTCGGAGCCAACTGCCTCCGGCTCTTCACCCCGCCACCTCGCTGGCTCCTGGACATGGCGGCGGAGCGAAATCTCTGGGTGCTCGTGGGCATCCCCTGGGCCGAGCACGTCTGCTTCCTCGACTCCGAGGAGATCACCGACGTGGTCCGGCGGACGGTGAGCGAGGTGGTGGAGGCCTGCCGGAACCATCCCGCGGTGGGCGCCTTCCTGGTCGGCAACGAGATCCCGCCCGACATCGTCCGGTGGTACGGGCCGCAGCGGATCGCGGGGTTCCTGCGGGAGCTGGTGGGCATGATCAAGAGCGTGGAGCCCACCGCCCTGGTCGGCTACGCCAACTTCCCCTCCACCGAGTACCTCGAGACCGACTTCACCGACTTCCTGGCCTTCAACGTCTACCTGCATTCCGAGCCCGAGTTCCGCCGCTACCTCTCGCGTCTGCACAGCCTCGCCGGAGACCGGCCGCTGGTCCTGACCGAGTTCGGCATCGATTCCTTCCGCGAGGGGGAGATCGTGCAGGCCGCGACCCTGTCGTGGCAGGTGCGCACCGCGCTCGAGATGGGCGTGGCTGGGACGGTGGTGTTCTCGTTCACCGACGAGTGGCACACCGGCGGGTGCGACATCGCGAACTGGGCCTTCGGCCTGGTGGACCGCGAGCGGCGCCGGAAGCCGGCCTTCCAGGCGGTGCAGCGCTGGTACGCGGCGCCCGGGCTGCCCGCGCTGGCCGAGTATCCCAAGGTCTCGGTGGTGATCTGCGCCTTCAACGCCGAGCCGACCATGCAGGCCTGCCTGACCTCGCTCCAGAACCTCAAGTACCCGGCCTTCGAGGTGATCGTGGTCGACGACGGGTCGACCGATCGCACCGGCAAGATCGCGGACAGCTTCGAGGGCATCCACGTCATCCACCAGGAGAACAAGGGGCTGAGCGCCGCGCGCAACGTCGGCATCGCGGCCTCGCTCGGCGAGATCGTCGCCTTCACCGACTCCGACTGCGTGGTGGACCCGGACTGGCTCCACTACCTGGTCGCGACGTTCCTCCAGACCGGGCTCCCCGCGGTGGGTGGGCCCAACCTGCCTCCGCCGGAAGACTCGGTGGTGGCCGCGTGCGTGGCCGCTTCCCCGGGCGGGCCGCTCCACGTGCTGCTCGACGACGTGGAGGCCGAGCACATCCCGGGTTGCAACATGGCCTTCCGGCGCGAGGTGCTGGAGGAGATCGGCGGCTTCGATCCCATCTACCGCTCCGCCGGCGACGACGTGGACGTCTGCTGGCGGCTCCAGGATCGCGGCTACCGCATCGGCTTCAGCCCGGCGGCCATGGTCTGGCACTTCCGCCGCAACACCATGAAGGCCTACATCGGGCAGCAGAAAGGCTACGGCAAGGCGGAGGCCCTGCTCTACTTCCGTCACCCGCAGCGCTTCAACGCCCTCGGCTACTCGCGCTGGCGGGGGCGCATCTACGGCGGCATCTCGGCCCTCTTCTCGCTGCGCCGCCCGGTGATCTACGGCGGGGTGTTCGGGCGCGGGCTCTTCCAGACCCTCTACCAGCCTCCGTCCACCGTGCTCTCCTACCTGCCCTTCACCCTCGAGTGGAACCTGGTCGGCGCGCTGCTCCTGGCCTACGGAGCGATGAAGGGCGGCTGGTACTGGCTCGGGGCGACCCCCGTCGCGCTGTCGTGGGCCTGCTGTGTCTGGGCCGCGATGCGCGCGCGGGTGGACACTCTCGCGGGCGGCATCCAGGGGCGGCTCCTGATCTCGGTCCTGACCTACTTCGGCCCGCTCCTGCGCTCGCTCGAGCGCTACAAGTGGTGGGTCCGCGGCCTCACCGCGGCGCAGCCTTCGCCCTCCGAGCGTCCGGTCCAGGCGCTGCCCTGGTCCTGGCGGGAGCGGGCCTTCTCGGCCGCGTTCTGGACCGAGAGTGCGCTCGAGAAGGAGACGATTCTCCACGGCCTGATGGACGTCCTCGCGGCCCGCAAGTACTTCGTGCTGGTCGATCAGGGCTGGAGCGAGTGGGACCTCGAGGTGCACGGGGGCATCTGGGCGCGCGGGCGAATCAAGGTGTGCGCCGAGAACCACGGGGGCGAGCGGCGCGTCCTTCGCGTGAAGTGCGCGCTCCGGACCTCGCGGCTCGCCCGCGGCATGCTGGTGGGCGCGGTGGTGGCGGCGGCATTCGGCCTGCAGCTCGGCGTGCCCGCCCTGGCCGCGGTGGGCGTGGCCGCCGGAGCGGTGACGGCCGGTGCGCTGCTGCGGGATTCGGTGGGGCTGGGGCGCATGCTCTACGACGCGCTCCACGGGGTGGCCCGGCGCGCGCGGCTTCACTATGCGCCCCCACTCGACGCCAGCGTGACCGAGGTGAAGTGAGCGGCTTCGCGGGGCGGGTCTCCGGCTACCTCTGGCCGCATCGCGGGACCATCCTGTGGGCGCTGGTCCAGGTATGCCTGACGACCGCGCTCGAGCTGCTCAAGCCCTGGCCGATCAAGTTCATCATCGACTCGGTCCTGGGCGGCCAGCCCACGCCGGGTGGTCTCGGCGGGAGCTGGAGCCCGGGCGCCCTGCTCCTCACCGCGTGCATCGCGCTGGTGCTGATCTACGCCGCCCTCGGCGGACTCACCGTGCTCACCAACTTCACCACTATCCGCATCGGGCAGCGGATGGTGCGCGATCTCCGCAGCGATCTCTACGCGCACCTGCACCGGCTGTCGATGGCGTTCCACAGCCGGGCCCAGGCCGGGGACCTCCTCTACCGGGTCACGGCGGATACCTTCGCCCTGCAGTCTCTGACCATGAACTGCCTGTTCCCGGCGACCACCGCGCTCGTGCTGCTGGGCGGCATGGCCGCGATCATGTTCCATCTCGACCGGGAGCTGACCTTCCTGGCCCTCGGAGTGTGCCCGCTGCTGCTGGTGGCCATCGGCCGGCTCAACCGGCGGATCACCGCCGCGGCGGGCGAGATGCGCGAGCGCGAGAGCGAGGTCTACGGCGTCGTCCAGCGCGCGATGCAGGCGATGCGGGTCATCCAGGCCTTCACCCGCGAGGACGAGGAGCACCGGCGGTTCATGAGCGCGAGCGAGCGGAGCCTCGACGCGGGCCTCCGTCTCTACACCCTGCAGACCTTCTACTCGGGCGTGGTCAACCTGGTGATCGCCCTCGGCACCGCGGCGGTGGTGTGGGTCGGCGCCCGTCACGTGCTCGACGGCACGCTCACCGTGGGCAGCCTGGTGGTGTTCATCTCCTACCTGGCCTC
>Ga0137377_10002729_pt1 | contig 13283 bp, 9 predicted proteins | sample SagtaG_22_FD_104815 | JGI IMG/M metagenome (GOLD analysis project Ga0137377, IMG submission 104815) | Vadose zone soil microbial communities from Sagehorn Ranch, Mendocino, California, USA - Sage2_L_40_16 metaG | ecosystem: Environmental > Terrestrial > Soil > Vadose zone | place: USA... | reverse complement strand
TGCGGCGGGGTCGTCGGGAATCTCACCATCAAGAATTTGCGCCTGCTCGAACAGCAGCAGCGACAGGCTGTTCGCCGCGGCAGCGTCCTTGGCCGCCTGCGCGGCGGGGATCGCAGCAACCAGTGGATGGCGCACATTGATCTCGAGCACCGGCTTTGACGCATCGGCACGGTGGTGCCGCGCCAGGAGCTTGTCGAGCTCGCGGTCCGGGCCATGGCTGCCCGCGACCAGGCATGACGCGCTTGACGTAAGCCGCTGCGAGACGCGCACATCCAGGACGCGGTCGCCGAGGGTGGCCTTGATAACGGCGATGGTCGCGGCCTCGTCGGTATCGGGTTTGGCCTCCTGCTTGCTGTCGTCGATGCGCGGGATCAGGCCAAAGTCGACATCGCCCTGGCTGAGCGACTTCAGCGGCTTGCCTTCAAAATCCAGCCGCGCCGAGGTCCAGAACGCATCGACCGGATCGGTCAGCAGCAGAACCTCGATGCCGCGGGCCGCCGCCGATTCCAGCTTGGGATTCGATTTCAACCGCTCGAGACTATCGCCGGCCAGAAAGTAGACCTCGGTCTGGTTGGGTTTCAGGTCGGCGATATATTGCTTCAGAGAGCGTTTCCCGCCCGCGGTCGTGGTGAAGCGCGACAGCGCCAGCAATTTCTCGCGCCGCTCAAAATCCTCGTAGACCCCCTCCTTGATGACAGGGCCAAAGGCGTCCCAGATTTTGCCGAAGTTTTCCGGCTCCTTCTCGCCGAGCGATTCCAGCTCAGCGATGATGCGGCCGGTGACGGCTTTGCGGATTTGCGCCAGCTGTGGATTGTTCTGCAGCATTTCCCGGGAGATATTGAGCGGCAGATCTTCGCTGTCGATCACGCCGCGGATGAAGCGCAGGTAGGCCGGCAACAGCTCGGCATCGTCGGCAATGAAGACGCGGCGGACATAGAGTTTCACCTTGCCCTTGCGTTGTGGCTCGAACAGATCGAACGGTTTTGTCGACGGCGCGAACAGCAGTACCGCGTAGGACTGACGGCCCTCGGCGCGATAATGCAGCGTCATCGCGGGGTCGTCGAAGGCGCCGGCGATCGACTTGTAGGCCTGCTTGTAATCATCCGCCGTCAGTTCCGATTTCGGCCGCTGCCACAGCGCGCTTGCCGAGTTGATCTGGCGCGGCTCGCCCTCTTCCGGCACCAGAAAAATCGGAAACTGGATGTTGTCCGAATAGGCGCTGACGATACGCTCGATCTCGTAACTCTCCAGATATCTTGCCGCGTCCTTTTTCAGATGCAGCACGATCTCGGTACCGCGCGTAACGCGCCTGGCGTCCTCCTCGCTGGCCGGCGCGATTTCGAATCCGCTGCCGCCGGACGACGACCAGGCCCAGACCTGGTCCGCTCCGGCGCGGCGGCTCAAGACCACAATGCGGTCGGCCACCATGAAAGCCGAGTAAAATCCGACGCCGAACTGGCCGATCAGGCCGGCGCCATCCTTGGCCTCGGTCAGGCGGGACAGGAAGGATTTGGTGCCGGAACGCGCAATGGTGCCGAGATTGTCGATCAGCTCCTGCCGGTCCATCCCGATGCCGCTATCGACAACTGAAAGCGTGTCCGCGTTCTTGTTGGGCACGATGCGGATCTGGGGCGGCGCCCCGTCCGCGATCAGCTCGGGCGCCGCGATCGCCTCGTAGCGAAGCTTGTCGCAGGCGTCGGAAGCATTCGAGATCAGTTCCCGCAGGAAAATATCGGTCTCGGAATAGACCGAATGCACCATCAGGTGCAGCAATTCGGCAACCTCGGCCTGGAACGGCTGGGACTCGGGGGCGGTATCGGTGGTGACGGTCATCATCGGTCTCGCTTGGACGGCACAATGGAAATTGCGGAAAAATCCGATATAGCAATGCCATTCCCGGTGGCAAGCTTTCGCGTCACCCCAATGCGATGTCCAGCCACCCTAACGCATTGACGGTTACCCGGTCACCTTCGCCGACGATGACCGTCGTGGTCTCGGCCTCGACGATCCCCGGGCCCTCGAAACAATGGCTGGGCCGGAGCGCATCAAGCGAATACACCGGGACCTCGCGCCATGCGCCGAAAAAGACTTGTCGCGTCGTGCGCGGCGTACAAGCCACACCTGATGGCGCAGGTCTCAAATCCCGTCCGCGCCGTGACACCGCGCCGACCGCCGCAACCCGCGCATTGACGAACACGACTTCCTGATCGCGCGAGGCATAGGTGTAGAGCTCCTCGTGGCGGCGGTGAAAGCGATCCTCGATTTGGTCGACCAGCGAGACCGCGGTCCAGTCGAGGTCGTCGAGAGTGACATCAATTTCAAATATCTGCTCGCCATAGCGCATCTCGGCGGAGCGTTCGATAGTCATCGGCCCGTCGAACCAGGCGCGAAGCCGGTCAGCTGCCTGTTGCTCCAGTTGAGCAAACAGCGCGCGCATTTCATCCGCCGAAATGCGCGCCCCGGCGCCGTAATGCGTGCGGCTCACTTCGTAGCGCAGATCGCTGGTGAGCATGCCCCACGCCGACAACACCGATGCAGCCGTCGGCACGATGATGCGCTTGATCTCCAGTTCGCGCGCGACCTCGACGGCGTGCAAGCCCGCCGCGCCACCAAAACTCAACATCGCAAACTTCCGGGGATCGACGCCGCGGCGCAACGTCATCAGCCGGATGCCATCCGCCATCTTCAGGTTGATCATGCGGTAGATGCCGGCGGCGGCTTGCAGCCGCGACAGGCCGAGAGACGTAGCGACGCGATCGACCGCGGCTTCCGATGCGGAGCGATCGAGTGGCCGCAGTCCGCCCATGAAAGCCGCCGCGTCGAGATAGCCGAGGATGATGTTGGCGTCGGTCACGGTCGCGGCAAGACCGCCATTGCCATAACAGGCCGGCCCCGGCACCGAACCGGCGCTCTCCGGGCCGACCCGAAGCGTGCCGCCGGCATCGACAGTGGCGATGGAACCACCGCCGGCCGCGATGCTGGCGATGTCGAGGCTGCGCAACGCGATGCGTTGCCCCGCGAGCATGCCGTCCGCGGAAAGCGAGGCGCGGCCGTCGGAGATCAGCGAGATGTCGGTGCTGGTGCCACCCATGTCGAACGGCACGAGATTGGGAATGGCAAGCAGATCGGCACATCGCCGGCTGCCCGAGATGCCGCCGGCGGGCCCCGACAGCACCGTGCCCGCGGCGAGGCGCGAGGCTTCCCTGACCGGGGCCATGCCGCCATGCGAAAGGATCATGAACAGGGTGCCTTTGAAACCCGCTTCTGCGAGGCGCTGCTCCAGATTGGCCAGATAATGCCGCACCAGCGGCCCGACATAGGCGTTCACGATCGAGGTCGAGACCCGCTCATATTCCTTGATCTGCGGCAACACATCGCTCGAGCTGGAAATACTGACATCCGGCAGCTCGCGCGTCAGCCGTTCGACGGCGGCGATTTCGTGGACCGGGTTGAGGTAGGAATGCAGGAAGCAAACCGCGACCGATGTGGCGCCGGAGGCTCTGATCGCGGCGATGGCGTCGCCGAGCGATCGGTCATCGAGCGGCGTCGCGACGTCGCCGCTGGCCTTGAGCCGTTCCCTGACGCCAAAACGGCGCTCGCGCGGCACCAGCGGTTCAGGCGGCGGCGAGCGCAAATCGTAGCGGTCGCCTTTGAGGCCTTCGCGCATCTCGATGACATCGCGATGGCCCTCGGTGGTGAGAAGCGCGACCTTGGCGCCTTTTCGCTCCAGCAAGGCGTTGGTCGCAACCGTCGTTCCGTGAACAATCCGGTCCGTGGCGGCGAGCATCTTCGCGCGCGTCAGCTGCAATCGCCGCGCCAATTCGTCGAGCCCGGCCATGACGCCCACGGACTGATCTGATGGCGTCGACGGCGATTTTGCGAAAACGGTTTTTCCGTTGTCGTCGATGGCGACCAAATCGGTGTAGGTGCCGCCGATGTCGATTCCGATCGCGAACATCATCGGGAATTCCGTCCTGTCGCGGCGCCGTCGTCAGTGAGACCCTGGTCGCTGTCGCGCTGACGGGCCTGCGGCGAGCGCCGGGCGGGCGGGCCCCAACCGCCGCCGCCGGACGAACGTATTTCGAGGCAATCGCCGGGACCAATCTCGATGCCGACTTCCTTGGTGCGCAAGACGCGCGGCGGGCGGCCGGCGGAGACCAGGCGATAATCGTGGGGAATGCCGTCTTCGCCGCCGAGCATTCCGCATGGACCATGGCGCGCGCCGTCTCCGGCGGTGTTGGCAAGCGCAGGCTTCGCCGTTTCCAGGACCAGATCGAGCGCGACACCGAGACCGCCGCGAAACTGGCCGTCGCCGCCGGAGCCTGAGCGAAATTCATGGTGACGGAAATGCAGGGGAAACCGCACCTCGGCGACTTCGATGCTGCCGAACTTGATGCCGCCGACCGTGTGCCATTCGCCGATCGACGACCAGCCGTCGCCTCCCGCCGAGGCGCCGCCGCCGGGACGAGCCTGAAACATGTGCCAGATGAAGTTGCGGCCGGTGCGCGGATCTTCTCCCTGGATCGCGATCCGGAAGCGGCGGCCCCATCCTGCCATCGCGCGATCCGGACACGATGCCGCCAACGCCTTGACGATCGCCTCGACGATCTCGTTCGACGGATGGCTGGTGCAGAGCGTTACCGGCCGTCCCGGATCGGCCCAGACCACGGTGCCTTGTTTGGCAATCACCTTGAGCGGCCGCAACGCGCCGGAGTTTTTTGGAATATCGGCATCGATCAAATAGGCAAAAGCCATCGCCACCGCGGCCTGCATATTGGCATGCGAGGAATTGACAAAGCTGGTCGACTGCGGATCAGATTCTGACAGGTCGACCTCGATATCGCTTCCCTCCTTGGTAACCTTTGCCGCGATCCTGATGTCGTTGCGGCCATGACCGTCATCGTCGAGAAATGCTTCGCCGTAAAACACGCCGTCTTTCCAGATCGAAACCACGGCCCGCGCCTGCTGCTCGGCGGCGTCAAGAATGGTTTCCACCGCGGCCTCGACGACATCAGTGCCGAATTCCGCAAACAGCCGTGACAGCCGGCGCTCGCCGAGATGCGCCGCTCCCACCATGGCCGCCAGATCGCCGCGAAACTCTCTGGCGTTACGGATGTTCAGCGCCAGCAAATCGAGCAGGTCATCGCGCAGGCGGCCAGCTTCGTACAGCTTGATCGGGGGAACCCGCAGTCCCTCCTGCCAGATCTCGGTAGCGCCGGGATTGTAGCCGCCATGCGTCGCGCCGCCGATGTCGCTCTGATGCGCGCGAACGATGGTCCAGAGCAGACGCCGCTCGCCGTCGAAGAACGGCACGAACGCGGTCAGGTCAGGCAAATGGCTGCCGCCATGATAGGGATCGTTGAGAAGGATGACGTCGCCCGGCCGGACGTCCTTGAAGCGTTGCTCGACGGCGAGCGTTGCCCATGGCAGGGCGCCGACATGGACCGGGATGTGATCGGCCTGCGCGATCAGGCGTCCGCGCGTGTCGCAGATCCCAAGCGAGAAATCGCGGCTGGAGTTGAGGATCTGCGAATAGGAGGTGCGAAGCATGGCCTCGCCCATTTCCTTCACGATCGAACTCAGCCGGTGCTGAACGACGGATCGCGTGATGGGATCGATCTTGAGGGACATGCGCTCCTGCGGGTGTAGAAAATTTGGGGTCGATTGACTGAATTCGTCAGACTGAGGCTGATACTTCTTGCAGCGCACCGGATGCCGCCGCAATGATGGCATCGATATCGGCATCGGTCATCGGCGTCGAGAGCGCCATCAATCCGTAGCCTGCGGCCAGTACGCCGCGATTGAGCAGCCCGCGATTGAAGATCGCCTGACGCTGCGTTTCCGGTTCGGTGAGATAGGCCGAGCGATAGTCGCGGATCGGGCGATCGGCAAAATGAATCTTGAGCAGCGAGCCCAGCCCGACGGTGCCGCCCTGCACACTATGGCGGCGGAAAGCCTGGTCGATACCAGTGCGGACCGTCTCACCGATGGCGTCGAGGCGCGCGAACGTCGCCTCATCGAGCAGTTCCATCGCGGCAAGGCCCGCGCGCATCGTCACGGGATTGGCGGAGAAGGTCCCGCCGTGCGGCAGCGCCGGCTTGCCGGAACGGGGATCGAACACCGCCATGAATTCCTTGTGGCCGGCGATCGCGCCGACCGGAAAGCCGCCGCCGATGATCTTGCCCAGCGCCGTCAAATCGGGGTCGATGCCCCACAAGCCCTGAGCGCCGCGAAAACCCAGCCGGAACGTAATGACCTCATCGAAGATCAGGAGAGCGCCGACCTCGCGGGTGATTTGGCGCAGTGCCTCGAGGTAGGTTTTGTCAGCCGGTGCCAGACCGGCTCGGTTCGGCATCGGATCAACCAGCACACAGGCGAGTTCGCTGCCATGCTCGCGGATCAGGCTGACCGCGGCTTCGGCATCGTTGAAGGGAATGGTGACGACATCGGCCAGCACGTTATCCGGCGTGCCCTTGGCATAGGCGACCGAAATCGGAGCATTGCGCCCCCACGCTGCAGGCGTCGGATCAAGGCTCACTTCGGCGTAGTCGTAGGAACCATGATAGGCGCCTTCGCATTTGGCGATTTTCGGCCGGCCAGTGAACGCACGCGCGGCCTTGAGCGCCATCATCACGGCCTCGGTGCCTGAATTTGCGAAGCGCACCTGCTCCACCGACGGCAACCGCGCTGCCAGCAGTTCGGCCAGATCGATCTCGGACTCGGTCGGCAACCCGAACGCCGATCCAAGCGCGAGCTGCTGCGTAGCCGCTGCAATCAACGCCGGATGGGCATGGCCATGAACCAGCGAGGTAAAATTATTGATGCAGTCGATGTATGCGTTGCCATCGACATCCCAGACACGACAACCCTCACCGCGCGCAGCATAGATCGGATAGGGTTTCATGAAGACGGTGGTTCGGCTATTGCCGCCGGGCAGGCTCACCAAGGCGCGATTGTATTGCTGTTGGGAACGCGACTCTGAATCTGGATACATGTTTTTTGCTTCACCTGTCGCCGCGCACCGCAACGAGAACTTCTGAACGGCTGCTTCTTCGATGTTAGGACGGGACGAATGGCGGCGCCAAGACAGCTCTACGGAGTCTGGGTGACGACAAACGCATCAGCGCGAATAATTATTGCACGCAAACGTCTCAGCCACGTCTCGGCCATTCGCTTTCGAAAATCGCTCCCGCCGAATCCGTCAGCGATGCCAAAAGTGCGGCAACGTTGCGCCCAAAACCCTCTCTCGAGGCTGGGGTTCCGCCCGGCGGACGGTCTCATCGGCGGTAAAGTAATTTTTTTCAATAAATTCAATTACTTATCGAAACGACATCGAAAATCGCCGTTTTTAACTTTGACCGCGAATGAATCCTAATAGACTCTAAAAAGATACTTTTCAGTACACCCGTTAAAGGTTAGCGTTTCGGCATGGCCACAGAAAAAGCCGAAACCGACCGCGTTCCGATTACGTTGGCGCTCTCCACCATCGCCTATCTCGAAAAACTGGTGAGACAGGGTACCCACGGCACCAGCGTTCCCGGCGTTGCAAGGACCCTGATCGAGGAAGGCATTCGGCTCGCCATCAAGGACGGGCTGCTTGCGATCCGCGACAACGGCAAGACGCCGTGAAAGGGCGCTGGAAGTGGACTCTGGAAGGGAACCTTGGCGGCGCGGCGGTTCGGACGACAACGAGGCCGAAGAATTCGGAATCATCACTCGTAGCTTGGAACCATCAACATGCCCGCCAACCAACCGACCTGGACGGACGAACGCGTAGAGTTGCTGAAAAAACGCTTTGAGGACGGCCTGTCCTGCCGCCAAATCGCCTGTGACATCGGGGTGAGCCGCAACGCCGTCATCGGCAAGCTCTCCCGCCTCAATCTGACGCGCGAAAAGAACGCCGACCTACGACGCCCGGCGCGAAAGGCTGCCGCGAAGGAACCGCGCGGGAGAACGGTGCCGAGGCAACAGTATCAGATGCTCCGGGCGCTGTACGCCGAGCCGCAGCCCACAGCCGACGACGAGCCGATCCACAACGGACATACCTGCTCATTGCTCGAGTTGAGCGAGCAGCGATGCCGCTGGCCGATCAGCACGCCGGGTGCTGCGGATTTCTGCTTCTGCGGCAACACGCCGATCGAAGGGCTGCCCTATTGCCCCGGCCATACCAGGCTCGCCTATCGTCCGGGCTCTCGCGTCGCGCGAGGATAAGGCGGGCGGTGTGGTCCGCTACTCCAAGGCGGCTTGTCTCTCCGCATGAGCAAGTTCATGCGGCGCGACGTCGCCTGCCGGGCAAGACGATCGGCGGTCGCCGCGGACTGGGCCGCCACTTCCGGCGACAAGACAAATCAGATTGCGGATGTGACGTCTCATATAGCCGCAGATGCGATCGAACAGGATGCTCCCCAGCGGTTGCCGGCTGGCTCGACCAGCCTGGTTCGACCCACTAATCGAACTGCATTGCTGATGGATGGTAAATAGAATACAAAATCCTCGGAACCCACCGATCTCTGCGGTCTGCTTGCGCTGCATCACGTGTTGGGAAGCGCCCCTGAATTCGAGATCCAGTCGAGCTGCTAATCGACCAGTTTTCCGTTCGGCCGCGCACTGCCGGCCGGCACGATATCGAGGCGATCGTAAACCTCTGCCATCGTCTATCGCCATGGCTCGAGACCGGCGTGCGCGCGAATTTCGGTCCCTTCCTCAACTCCTGAACCCAGGAACCTGACCATGCTGGATGTCTCCGAGAAGCCCGAAAAATCCTACGCCGATGGCAAGGTCCTGCAGAGCGTTACCGACGGCGTCGGCGTCATCACCTTCAACAACCCCGAAAAACGCAACGCCATGTCGCTCGAGATGTGGGAAGGGCTCGGCAGCGCACTGATTGCGCTACGCGATGATCCGGACGTGCGCGTCGTGGTCCTGGTCGGTGCCGGCGACAAGGCGTTCGTTTCCGGCGCCGATATCAGCCAGTTCGAAAAGACCCGCCACAACGCCGAGGCATCGGAACAGTATTCGAAACGCAGTGCGGCGCAGCGGGCCTTGCTGGCGGATTATCCAAAACCGACCATCGCCTGCATCAGGGGTTTCTGCCTCGGCGGCGGCATGCTGGTGGCGATGCTGGCGGATATCCGCATTGCCAGCGACAACAGCCAGTTCGGCATTCCCGCGGCCAAGCTCGGGATCGCCTACGGCTATGATGGCTTAAAGCATCTGGTCTCGCTGGTCGGACCGTCATGGGCGCGGCTGATCATGTACACGGGGATGCGGATCGACGCCGCGGAAGCCGGCCGCATCGGACTTGTCGACCGCGTGCTGTCGGATGCCGAATTGTGGAGCGCGACCATGGAAATCGCGCGCAGCATTTCCGGCAACGCGCCGCTCGCTATTCAAGCCGCCAAGATCACCATCGCCCAGGTGCTGAAAGACCCCGATCGCCGCGACATGGATGCGATCGCCGCGATCGGCAACGCCTGCATGAACAGCGATGATTTCCGCGAGGGCCGTCGCGCCTTCATGGAAAAGCGCAAGCCAAAATTCAACGGACGATAGTGGCTGAGCTCGGAAATAACCGGGACCAGGACGCAGCTACAGCAGCACGCGACGTCGGCTTCGCCCAGCGGTGCCGGACGCGGGCTTACATCCATTGTCGCCTCGACAAGGATGCCGCCGCAGCCGGGCGTCACCACCTCACCATGGCGTTCAGTTTGGCCTTGGCCAACAGCAACAGTAGGCTCGTGGCTGCCACCCGGTGCCGAACGCAAGTTGGATCTGCCCAGCCTTGAAACGCTCGCGCCCAATCCACGCAAAATCAAAGGGTTAGGCTTTCGCCTAACCCCTTGTATTGCATCTGATATTTGGTTGCGGGGATAGGATTTGAACCTATGACCTTCAGGTTATGAGCCTGACGAGCTACCGGGCTGCTCCACCCCGCGATAAACCGTTGCACGCCTTCAAAAAAACCGGTGCCGAAATCAAACCAATTCAACGCCTAAGGCGCCGATCGATCCCCGTCCGGAGGCTTCCTGAGAAGGCAACCCTTGGCAAATGCCCTTGGGTGCGGGCGGTATGTACCAACGCTGACCCGCTTTGGAAAGGGCCGCGGACCGACTTTTGAGGATTTTATGACGATTGAAACCGGCTTTGCCGGGCAAAACCGATGGTTTCAGGCTGCTCTTGCCAGAAAGTCCGCAAAAGCACAGCCTCTGAACAAAGCCTTGGAACAACAAAGCCTTGGAACAAAGAGTGCTGAGGCTGGCGGGGGGATGCGCGTGACGGATACATTCGATTTTGTGGTGGTGGGTGGCGGCTCCGGCGGCAGCGCGGTTGCGGGGCGGCTTTCCGAAGATCCCAAGACGTCGGTGGCGCTGTTGGAAGCCGGCGGCAGGAACGACAATTGGGTGGTCACCACCCCCGGCGCGCTGGCGCTGATGGTGCCGAGCAAGCTCAACAACTGGGCTTTCGACACCGTGCCGCAAGCCGGCCTCAATGGGCGGATCGGCTATCAGCCACGCGGCAAGGGGCTCGGCGGCTCGTCGGCGATCAACGCCATGGTCTATATCCGCGGCCACCGCCGGGATTACGATCAATGGGCCTCGCTCGGCAATGCTGGCTGGTCGTTCGCCGATGTCTTGCCCTACTTCAAGCGCTCGGAAGACAATGCCGATTTCGACGGCGAATTTCACGGCAAAGGCGGCCCGCTTGCGGTCAACAAACTGCGCACCGACAACCCGGTGCAGCAGACGTTTCTGCAAGGCGCACGCGAGGCGCAGTTTCGGATCCGCGAGGATTTCAATGCCGAGGACCATGAAGGCCTCGGCATCTACCAGGTCACACAAAGAAACGGCGAACGCTGGAGCGCGGCGCGGGCCTACGTCCACCCGCATATGGCCACGCGATCCAATCTGCGCGTCGAGACCGATGCGCAAGCGAGCCTCATTTTGTTCGAAGGCAAGCGCGCGGTCGGCGTCAAATACCGGCAGGGCAATCAGCTCAAGCAGATCCGCGCCCGCCGTGAAGTCATCCTCGCCGCCGGCGCGTTCCAGACGCCGCAATTGCTGATGCTGTCGGGCATCGGCGACAGCGCGGCGCTGGCAAAGCACGGCATCGCCAGCGTGCATCATCTGCCTGGCGTCGGGCAAAATCTGCAGGACCATCCGGATTTCATCTTCGCCTATCTGTCTGACAGTCCTTATTTCACCGGCATGTCGTTCAGCGGCATCGCGCATCAGCTTAAAGCCATCATGCAGTACCGGCGTGAACGCCGCGGGCCGATGACCTCCAATTTTGCCGAATGCGGCGGATTTCTCAAAACCCGGCCCGATCTCGACATTCCCGACATCCAGTTGCATTTCGGCATGGCTGTTGTCGACGACCACGGCCGCAAGCGCCGCTGGGGCCGCGGCTTCTCCTGCCACGTCTGCCTGCTGCGGCCGAAGAGCCGCGGCAGGGTCGCTCTGCACAGCGCCGACCCGATGCAGGCGCCCCTAATTGATCCGAATTTCCTTGATGAAGCGGACGATCTGGAAGCCATGGTCGCGGGCTACCAGACCACGCGGCGGCTGATGGAGGCGCCGGCGCTGCGGGCCTTGCAAAAGAAAGACATGTTTACGGAAAACATCCGTACCGACGACGACATCCGCGCCATACTTCGGGCTCGCGTCGACACCGTGTATCACCCGGTCGGCACTGCCAAGATGGGTGTCGACGATCCCCTTGCCGTGGTCGATCCCAGGTTGAAAATCTACGGCCTCGACGGCCTGCGGATTACCGATGCCTCTGTCATGCCGACGCTGATCGGCGGCAACACCAATGCCCCGACCATCATGATCGGCGAGAAGGCCGCCGACATGATCAAGGCAGAGATGCGGGCGAGCTAGCGAAGTCGTCATGCCCAGGCAGAAGCGCGAAGCGCGTCTTCGCGCTTCTGCCCGGCCATGACGGAGAGTGTTTTTGCATCAGCCCAGCAAGAACCCGCCGTCCACCGTCACCACGCTGCCGGTCATGTAGCGCGAGGCGCTCGAGGCCAGCAGCATGATCGCGCCGTCGAGATCGGATTCGGCACCGACGCGCCGCTGCGGAATCCGTTTTGTCAGCTTCTCGCCTGCCGGCGTCGACCAGAACTCGTGGTTCATCTCGGTGTCGATGTAACCGGGCGCCAGCGCATTGACGCGGATGCGGTTGCTGGCGAGTTCCAACGCCATCACCTTGGTGGCCTGGATGATTCCCGCCTTGGAGATGGTATAGGGGGCGAGAAATTTCATCACGCTCTGGCCGAGCACCGAAGCGATATTGACGATATTGCCTTCTTGTTTTCGCGCGATCATCCGTCGCGCCATTTCGGTTGCCAGGAAATAGGCGCCCTTGAGATTGGCGTTGATGACCGCATCCCAATCCGCTTCCGTCTGGTCGACCGCGAGCTTTTCAATCGCGACGCCGGCATTGTTGATGAGCACGCTGACCGGGCCGAGCGCTGCTTCCGCGCTGTCGATCGCCTTCGCGATCGAGGCCATATCGGTGACGTCCATCTGCACCGCCACGGCGCGACCGCCCTGCCGCCGAATTTCGTCCTCGAGGCTTTTCAGCTTGGCGGTCTGGCGCGCCGCCAGCGCGACCGCCGCGCCGCGCGAGGATAGCACCCGCGCGAATTGGCGGCCGAGCCCCTGCGATGCCCCGGTGATGAGAATGATTTCTTTACTGACGTCGAATAAACCCGGCATGACAAATTCCCCGGAAAGTAGCGCGCGTTCACAAATACAGACGATTTTCGGGATCGCAAACCGGTTTCGTTGACCAATATTTTGCAACACCCATCGACCGGGAGAATGGCCGCCATGAACAGTTTCGACGCCGTGGTCGGTCTTCTTGGATTGGTGGTCGCGGTTGTCACCGGGTTCAAGGCCGGACTGTTGCGTAGCGCGGTCACGATCCTGGCCGGCCGATCGCCAGCCGCTATGGCTGACCGGTTCGCGGCTGCGGCCGCTATTGTCGGTGGCGGGGCAAATGGGCTTTAAATCCCTGCCGGCGGATGGAGCGGCCACGATCGACCGCCTGAAGAAAGACCGGCAGATATAACACCGCCATCGCCGGGCGCCGCGCCTCCCCTGATATGCATTTCGGAGGGTGCAGGGTCTCTTATCAGAGCCGTCTGACTTGGTTAAAGTGGCTGGATCGGACTGCAAAAAAATCACCTGATATGACGGGAGCGAGACAGTGGATCTTGGGATCAAAGGCCGCCGCGCCATCGTGTGCGCATCCAGCAAGGGTTTGGGACGCGCCTGCGC
>Ga0137377_10002722_pt1 | contig 13298 bp, 9 predicted proteins | sample SagtaG_22_FD_104815 | JGI IMG/M metagenome (GOLD analysis project Ga0137377, IMG submission 104815) | Vadose zone soil microbial communities from Sagehorn Ranch, Mendocino, California, USA - Sage2_L_40_16 metaG | ecosystem: Environmental > Terrestrial > Soil > Vadose zone | place: USA... | reverse complement strand
GCGACTTCTCATCCACGCACAGCACCAGCGCGGCCTCCGGCGGGTCCAGGTACAGCCCGACCACGTCGCGGACCTTGCAGGTGAACTGCGGGTCGGTCGACAGCTTCCACGTCTCCTGCAGGTGCGGCTTCAAGCCGAACGCCCGCCAGATCCGCGAGACGGCGGTCTGGCTCAACCCGGTGGCACGGGCCATCGACCGGGTCGACCAGTGGCTGTCGTGGTGGGGTGGCGGCTCCTCCAACGTCTTGGTGAGCACCTGCTCGACCCGCTCATCGGCGATGGTGCGGGGCCGACCCGGCCGCGGCTCGTCCGACAGGCCCGCCAGCCGCCTGGCCACGAACCGCCCGCGCCACTTGCCCACCGTCTGCGGCCAGACCCCCAACCGCTCGGCGACCTGCTGGTTGGTCGCCCCCTCCGCGCACGCCAACACGATCTTGGCGCGCAACGCCAGCGCCTGCGCGGTCTTGGCCCGTCGCGCCCAGCGCTGCAGCGTCTGCCGCTCGTCGTCGGTCAGGGTCAGTGGTGCTTTTGGTCGTCCTCGCTCTGCCATGCCGGGAGATTACCATACTTATGCAACGAATTAATAACTCGGGACACTAGGCGAACATGCGTTCGAATGGGTCATGCCTGTCTCCGGTCCGCAGCCCCGACCTGACGCATTGCCAACGTCGTGGTCGACGCTGGCGGCCTACCAGGCAGGCGATGCGCGCCGGCAGGCCTCGCGGGAGGTGCTCTTCGGATCCACCTGGTACACACGGCGGGACTTGCCGCCCTGGCGGGCCGTCTGGGTCCAGGCCACCGGGGAGTTCATCGTGGTCCACCTCGGCGGCGCCCGCGAGGCAGACCATGGGCCGGTCCGACTACTCGGCACCTTCCCTGATCTTGGGTTCTTGGAGATCGCGCTGCGCACCTGGCCGCACGTGGCAGGGTGGGCTGGCTCGCTCCCGTGGCTCGAGCGCCGCCTCGCCGAACTCGACACGCCAGCCACCAAACCCGCACCCGGGCACGATCGCACCGCCTGAACCAGCCCGGTCAGTGCACGGTGCGGATCGTGATCGCGCGCTGGCCGAGGTCCGGGACGGTGATGGTGCCGCGGGTGCCGTTGGCTACCCCGAGGCCCCGGTCAGCACCGGGATGCCGTCAACGTACAGCTCCCCCAGCGGATCTGGACGTCATGGACGCACAGCATTGGGATCACGGGCGCGCCAAGGGCCGTAATGAGCTGGTCGGCCTCCCACTACACGGTGGCCAGCATCCCGCCGAGCGGGTGGCCGTTGTGCCCCGCCGACCCGTCCGTCGATGGTGATATGGGCTTATTAGGCTTGAAGTCGACCTCTAGCTGGGTTGGCAGCTTACCCTGCCGATTGCCGAATTAGGTCGGCATACCCCTTTGTGCTAGCTTCCCGATGCTATTGAGCTTGAATGGCGCGACCTGAGTAGGTCCAGGCGATTGAAGCGGTTCGCTTCCTGAGTGGCGCTGCCCACGACGATCGAATCGCTCACGCGAGAGGCGAGGGAGTTGCCCATGAGCCGAGTCAATCGGCGCCGTGTCCTCTGGACGATGAGCACTGTCCTGGCCATGGTCGCCGGCCTCGCGTTCGTCAACAGTTCTGCGCATGCGCAGGCGACGTTCACCGGGCCGTGGTCGATCACGATGGTGAGTGAGAGCGGTGACTGGATCGGCGGGGGTGCCGAGCGCTTCTTCGACGACGCGAACGCCGCGTTGCAGGTCGCTGAGGGCGGCTGGGCCGTCTACCTGCAGGCCAGCGGCGGAACGTACGGCGAGTCCTTCAGCCTCACGTTCCAGGCTGGTGGCGGGCGGGTGCTCGGTCCCGGCTGGTACCCGGACGCGCAACGGGCCGGGTTCCAGGCATCTGGCCGACCGGGCATGGATATCAGCGGCGAGGGCCGCGGCTGCAACCAGGTCGCGGGCAATTTCGAGGTGCGCGACATCGCCTGGTCGCCGACCGGCACGCTTCAACGCTTGTGGCTGATCTATGAGGAGCATTGTGAGGGCGGGATCCGGGCGCTCTTCGGTGAGATCCGGATTGGGATGACCGTCGGCGCGGCCGACGTCGAGCCGGATGCGGTGCGCTGGCCGGAGATCCATCCAGGGGCTCAGGGTGAGGCGGTGCCGGTGCGGGTGCGGCAGGTCGGCGCCTCGGACGTGGGCGTTTCCGGCGTCACGCTTGGCGGCGCGCATCCCCAGGACTTCAGCGTCCGCTCGGACGGGTGCACGGGACGCATCCTCGGCGAGGGCGACGCGTGCCTGGTGTATGTGCGATTCGCCCCGAAGTCTCCCGGCCCGCGTTCCGCGGTCCTTCGCCTGGCTACCAACACGACGACCTTCCTGGTTGGGCTCGACGGGTATGGCGTACCGGGAGTCACCGACTGGCAAATGACAAGCGACTCCGGCGACTACATCGGAGGAGGCCAGAGCTACCTGTACACCAGCGCCGTCGACACCATCGGGTACAGCGGCTCAGCGCAGTACGCATCCGGCGGAGTCGACGCGGCCAACGGTGACTGGTGGGGAGCGTCGTTCGTGCCGGCACAGGGGGACGTCCTGGTGGCGGGCACAACCTACCCGGACGCGCACCGGTATCCGTTCAACGGTTCCGGCGCCGGGATGGACGTGAGCGGCAACGGCCGTGGTTGCAACACCCTCGTGGGGACCTTCACCGTCAACCAGATCGGTTTCTCGTCAGCGAACGGTGCGCTCGACCGGCTCGACGTGAACTTCGAGCAGCACTGCGAAGGGGCGACCCCGGCGTTGCGTGGCCGGCTTCGCTACCGCGCGCGGGCCGACGTCACGCCGCCAGCTCAGGCGACCGAGGTGGCTGCCGCCCGGACCAGCGACGCGTCCGCGCACCTGTCCTGGGCTAACCCGTCCGACGGCGACTACGCCGGCACGGTCGTCCGCTATCTGCCCAGCTCGCAGGCGCCCGGCCTGGCCACGGTCGGGGGCCTCGCATACACCGGCAGCGGCACGTCGGTGGACGTCTCCGGGCTGAGCGCCGGCAGGACGTACACGTTCGCGGTCTTCACCTACGACAGCACGGGCAACGTCAGCCGTGCCCGCGTCGTCACCGTCCAGGGCTCGGCACGGCAGAAGATCACCGCGGCACCCACCACGATCACCTACGGCTCCAGCGCGTCCGTCACGGGAGTACTCACCGACCTCGACGGCGTCCCGCTCGCGGGACGTACGACACGGCTACAGTCACGGCCCCCAGGTACGGCGACCTGGACCACGGTAAGCACCCTCACCACCTCATCCACCGGTAGGGTGTCGACGTCGGTCAAGCCCTCAGCGAACCGGGAATACCGACTCATCTCCGACGCGACGTCAGCGTATGCGGCCGCGCCCAGCGCCGCAGTACTCGTCAAAGTGCGCCAAAAGGTCACCGCAGCGCTGAGCGCCAGCTCGATCAGGCTCGGCCAGACCGTGACGATCAAGGGATCGGTCGCGCCCAACCACGCCGGAAAGTCGGTGGTCCTGCAGTGGTACTACTCGGGAGCGTGGCACACGGTGAAGACGGCGACACTGACGAGTACAAGCACGTACTCCTTCAGCTACCGGCCGGGCTCGACAGGTACTCGCACGCTGCGTGTATACCGGCCCGCGGACGCTGACCACGCTGCCGGCACCTCACCCACCATGAAGTTGACCATCAACTCGTAGAGGGCGTTCACGCTGCGCCTCACCCCGTTGATCACGACGTGGCCCGTGCCGACATGGCCGGTTCCACGTTGCGTGGCCGACCCCACGACGGCCCAGTGGTGAGCCGGCGTGGGGTGGAGTCGTCGACCCGGTTGGGACGCCACCGGTGGCGCGTCGAGCGGACGCTGTCGTGGTACCGGCCGCTTGGGGTGCGGTGGGATCGAGGTTCTGAGGCAGCGGCGGGTGGGGGCTTCATGATCAATTCCCGCACCGGGAATCGAGGCTAATCTTCGCCGGCCACCTGCCCTGTCGGTCCGCGTCTTCTCCGCGGGCCTTCTGGTAGCAGGCGTTGCGGGCCTTGGCAAGCTTTCCCACAGTCCACCCCGGCGAGGCAGACGGGCCAGGGCCGCTCGGTGGTCATGTCCACGAAGGCGCTCGGCCCGACGATCGGGAAGCGCTTAGTGTTGTTGCGGCAGCCGACTGGATGTGATGGAGGCGAGACAGGTGGCGCTTCAGAGCCGTTCCCCCCAGCGACCCGACGACCTGGTGGTCGAGGTCGAGGAGGCGGGCGCCGTGGCGGTCGACCAGGCGGTCGAGCTGGCCCGGAAGGCCGCCGCCGGCTGGACGGCCGCCTCGGCGCTGGAGCGCTCGGCGGCTCTGGTCGCCGCGGCCGACGCCCTCGCAGGGGCGGCCGGCGAGGTCACCGACCTGATGGTTCGGGAGGTGGGCAAGCCGGTGACCGAGGCGGGCGCCGAGGTCGCCCGCGCGGTCGGTATCCTGCGCTACTACGCCCAGCAGGCACTCGACCCGGACGGCGAGACCTACCCTGGCCCGGGCCCGGCCGCCTTGCTGCTGAGCCGACGGCGACCCCGCGGGGTGGCCGGGCTGATCACCCCCTGGAACTTCCCGGTCGCCATCCCGCTGTGGAAGGCAGCACCGGCGCTGGCCTTCGGCAATGCGGTCGTACTCAAGCCGTCACCGGACGCCACCGCGCTCGCCCTGCGCCTGGCCGGGCTGCTCGCGTCCGCCCTGCCCGAGGACCTGTTCCAGGTGGTGCCCGGTGGGGCCGAGACCGGCAGGGCGATGCTCGAACGGGTCGACTGCGTGTCGTTCACCGGCTCGGTGACCGTCGGCCACCAGGTCGCCGTCGCAGCCACCGGGTGGGGCATCCCCAGCCAGGCGGAGATGGGCGGCCTCAACGCCTCGATCGTACTGTCGGACGCCGACCCGCAGCGGGCGGCCACCGTGGTCGCGGGGGCGGCAATGGGTTACGCCGGCCAGAAGTGCACCGCGACCAGCCGCGCCATTGTGGTCGGCGACCCCGGCCCGTTCACCGAGGCGCTGGTCGCGGCCGTCCACGACCTGGCCGTCGGCGACCCGGCCGAGAAGGGCACGGTGGTCGGGCCGGTGATCACCGACCAGGCCAGACGCCGGGTGGTGGAGGCGGCCCAGGAGGCCGCGGCGAGCGGCGGGCGCCTGCTGACCGGCGGGAAGGCCCACGAAGGCACCGGCTGGTTTGTGGCCCCGACCCTGGTGAGCGGCCTGGAGCCCGACGCTCGCCTGGCCCAGGAGGAAGTGTTCGGCCCGATCGCGGTGGTGCTGGCAGTGGCCGACGAGGACGAGGCGGTGCGGGTCGCCAACGGCGTCCGCTACGGCCTGGTCGGCTCGGTGTTCACCCGCGACCTGGACCGGGCGCTGCGCCTGGCCGACCAGCTGGACACGGGCATGATCCGGGTCAACGCGCCCACCACTGGGGTGGATTACCTGGCCCCGTTCGGTGGCGAGAAGGACTCCAGCTACGGCCCCCGCGAGCAGGGCAAGGCGGCCAGGGACTTCTACACCTCCACCCGGACCATCACGATCAACCCCATGGAGGGCTGAGCGGTGGCACTCTGGCAGGTGCTTGTGGACGGGCTGCCGCGCCTGGCCCGCGGCCCCGCCGCGGCCGGGCCGACCGAGCTGCTTGATGCGCGGGCATCCATCGACGCTGTGCTTGGCGGCGAGCCCGGCGCCCTTCAGGAGCTGCTCGACGGACCGGCCGACGGCCCGGTCCCCGACGGCGCCCCGGTGCTGGCCCCGGTCGGCGCCCAACCGATCTGGGCGGCCGGGGTGACCTTCCACCGCAGCCGCGACGCCCGCCTGGAGGAGTCCGGGGGGCTCGACGCCTACGACAAGGTCTACCTTGCGGAGCGGCCCGAGCTGTTCCTCAAGGCCCTGCCGGGAACGGCCAGGGGTCCCGGCCAGCCCATCGCCGTGCGGGCCGACTCCGACTGGGACGTGCCCGAACCGGAGCTGGTGGTGGTGGCCGACCGGCGCGGCGAGATCGTCGCCTACACGATCGGCGACGACGTCTCGTCACGCTCCATCGAGGGCGAGAACCCCCTGTACCTGCCCCAGGCCAAGCTGTACCGGGGCAGCTGCGCCCTGGGGCCCTGCCTGGTACCGGTGGGCGAGGCGCCGGGTCCGGCCGGCATGGAGATCGCCCTGGCGATCACCCGCGACGGGGCCGAGCTGTACCGCGATACCTGCGCGGTCGCCGACATGAAGCGCAGCCTGCCCGAGCTGGTCGACTGGCTGTGGCGGGGCCAGGACCTGCCGCTCGGGGCGGTGCTGCTCACCGGCACCTCGATCGTGCCGCCGCCCGAGCTGAGCCTGCGCCCCGGCGACCAGGTAGCGATCTCGATCACCGGCCTGGGCGCGCTCCACAACCCGGTGGAGCTCGTCCACACCAGCCCACAGCCTCGCCGCTGAGCGAGCGCACCGCGCGCTCGACGTCGCCTCTCGGCCGGGGCCTGCCGTGACTGGCTGGCGGAGCGCCTCATCTCAGACCGAGACGTTCAAGTTCTCCGCCGACCCGGAGCTTGCGGCCACCGGCCAGGTGACCGATGCCTGCCATCCCCGCCAGCGGCATACCGAGTTCCTCGACTTCCTCAGCCTGGTCGCCGGCGCCTACCCGCGACGCCGGCTGCATGTCGTGCTGGACAACTTCGCCACCCCACAAGTACCAGCGGGTCCAGGTCTGGCAGGGCAGGCATCCACGGGTCCGCCTGCACTTCACCCCGACCTACGTCTCCTGGCTCCACCTGGTCGAGGTGTTCCACCTGTCTACGGCCACGACGAGCGGCTGCGGCTGCTCGCCACCGTCACCCAAACGCCGCCTGATCCAGCCTGCCATCCCGCCAGCGCCCGGCCGTGTTGCCCGTCAAGAACACGAGTACGTCCGCCACGGCACAGGCTGGCGCTTGTGTCGCCGCCCTCCAAGATCCTGTAGCAGTCCCGCGTGGGCGGAGCCGCGTCCAGCACGGCGAACGTCGTGTACCTGTGCAGTGACGGCCATGGTGAGATCCGCGCCGGCTGCGCCATCAACGACAGCCGCCCCATCCCCTCACGCGGGCCGCTGTCCCAGGGCCCCGACCGTTGCGCCTGGCAGCGGCAGCCGCGGCGGGGATCACTCCGGGCCTCCGGGTAGTGAGTTCGATCGTGAGCTCTCAGCCTCAGAGGGGTTGCAAAAGGGTTGCGGTCAGCAGTCCCTGGAAAGGCGGGAGCCCAGTGCGAGCCCGCCGTCGCCCGGGCTCGCGCCACGCCGGCGTGGTTGTAACGCGGCAGATTGCAGAGGGGGGCCCATGCGGCAGACCGAACAGGAGCGCCTCGCCGACCTGGAGGCCAAGCACACCTTCCAGCACCGAACCCTACGGGCGATCAGGGTCGTCGCCGAGAACGCGCCACCCAAGGAGGCACGGGTGGCGCTACGAGCGATCGTCGCACTCGCAAAGGAGGCCCTCGCCGAGGCCGAGCCGGAAGCCCACAAGCACCACACGAGCGACTAGCCGTGCATGTCGGACAGAACGACCGACCCCGCGCCAGCGCCCGCAGGCGTGTTCCGCCGCGAGTGCGGCGATCTCCGCCTGCGGCAGCGGCGGGAAGGGCATCAGCGAGGCAGGCCGGCCCGCACCCGCTCGATCAGGATCGGCAGGTCGCGGACGCGCAGGCCGGTCGCGTGGTAGACGGCGTTGGCGATGGCCGCGGCGGTGCCGACGATGCCGAGCTCCCCGACGCCCTTGACGCCGGCCGGGTTGAGCTGGTCGTCGTCCTCGTCGATGACGTACGCCTCGACCTGCCGGATGTCGGCATTGGCGGGGATGTGGTAGGTGGCGAAGTCGTGGTTGGCGAAGTCGCCGAACTGGGGATCGACTTCCAGCACCTCGTGCAGTGCCATCGAGATGCCCCAGATCATCCCGGCGACGAGCTGTGAGTGGGCGGTCCGCCGGTTGACGATCCGGCCGGCGGCGAACACTCCGAGAAGCCGCTCGACGCGCAGCTCCCCGGTCTCGATGTCGACCTGGACCTCGGCGAACTGTGCCCCGAACGCGTATCTGGCTCGCGACGCCATCGCGGCGACGTCGCTGGTGGTGTCCACCCGAACCTCGATGCCCTCGGCCGGGATCTCGCCGGCTCGCTTCTCGACCTCCACCACCAGCGCCCGGCAGGCGTTGATGACGGCCCAGCTCCAGGAGGCGGTGCCCATCGAGCCGCCGGCGGGCGGCGCCGGAGCGAAGCTCTCACCGATCCGGACCGTCACCTGGTCGAGCGGTATGCCCAGCTCGTCCGCCGCGAGCTGGCTGAGTGCCGTCCGCGCTCCGGTCCCGATGTCGACGCCGGCGACCTTGACGACGTACCTGCCGTCAGGCTCGACCCGGGCGATCGCGGTCGTCGGCTGCGTGTAGGCGGGATAGGCGCCCGCCGCGACGCCGGTGCCGGTGAGCCAGCGGCCCCCGCGACGGACGCCAGGCGCCGGGTCGCGCTCGCGCCAGCCGAACCGTTCGGCGCCCTCGCGCAGGCACGCGACCAGGTTCCGGCTGCTGAACGGCAGCCCGGACTCCGGCTCGGCCGCCGGTTCGTTGCGGAGCCGCAGCTCGATCGGGTCGACGCCGAGTTCGCATGCCAGCTCGTCCATGGCCGATTCGAGCGCGAACGAGCCGGGAGCCCGGCCGGGTGCCCGCATCCAGGTCGGGGTGGGGACGTTCAGCCTGGCCACCCGGTGGGTCGTGCGCAGGTTCGGGGTCGCGTACATCAGCCGGGAGGGGACCGCGGCCTGCTCGACGAACTCGTGGATGGTCGAGCTGTGCACGACCGCGTCGTGCCACACTGCCTCCAGACGCCCGTCGGCGTCGGCGCCGAGCCGGACCCGCTGGACCGTCGGCGTTCTGTGACCGGTGAGCGAGAAGGTCTGCTGCCGCGTGAGCGCGACCTTGACTGGCCGGTCGACGGCGCGCGCCGCCATTGCGGCGAGCACGGACGCCGAGCGTGGCATCAACTTGGACCCGAACCCGCCGCCGACGTACTCGGCGACGACGTGGACGGCCTCGATCGGCAGGTCGAACAGTCCGGCGAACCTGCTGGCGACCCGGTACGGCCCCTGGGTGGAGTCGTACAGCGTGAGCGTGTCGCCGTCCCAGGCGGCGATGGTGGCAGGCGGCTCCATCGGGCTGCCGTGCTCCGGCGGCGTGGTATAGGTGGCATCGACCCGGAGCGCGGCGTCCGCGAAGGCGGCCTCGACGGCGCCCTTGTCGGTCGTGCCGACATATCCGGCGTTCACAACGTACGGCAGGTAGATCTGGGGGTCGTCCGGGTCGAGGATGGCGTCGAAGGACTCCTCCTCGTAGGTGACCTCGACCGCGCCCGCCGCCTCGCGCGCCGTCTCCAGCGAGGTCGCCACGACCAGCGCCACGACCTGACCGCGAAACGCGACCTCGGCGGTCTGCAGCACGGACATGTCCGCCTCGTCGGACGGCCGCAGGCGCGGCGCGTTGGTGTGGTCGAGCACGGCGAGCACGCCAGGCTGGGCCAGCGCCGGCGCCCGGTCGACGGTCCGCACCCGGCCCCGCGCGATCGTCGCCTGAACCGGCCAGGCGTAGGCGGCACCGGCGACGGGACGCTCGTAGGAGTACTTGGCAGTGCCGGTCACCTTCGCGAGGCCGTCGAGCCTGGCGATCGGCATGCCGGCGAGCCGCTCGCGCTGCTTCGTCATGCTGAGCCCTTTTCCGGCAGGTCCTGACCACCGTCCGACAGATCGCGTCCGGTGATGTCGGCGACGACGGCGGCGATGAGGTCGGTGGCGAGGTCGATCTTGAAGGCGTTGTGTGGCAGTGGCCGCGCCGTGGCGAACTCCGCCCGGGCCGCCGCCCGCACCAGAGCGGATGTTGGCCGGTGGCCCTCCAGGACGTGCTCGGCGCGGCGGGCGCGCCACGGCATCGGGGCGACACCACCGAGCGCCAGCCGGATCTCGCGCAGCGAGCCGTCCGCCGCCACGCTCGCCACAGCGGCAACGGACACCAGGGCGAACGCGTACGACCAGCGGTCCCTGACCTTGCGGTAGCGCATGACGGCGCCGGCGGGCGGTGGCGGCAACTCGACGGCGGTGATCAGCTCTCCCGGCTCGAGGACCGTCTCGACCTGGGGCGTGTCCCGTGGGAGCAGGTAGAGCTCGACGAGCGGCACGGTCCGGGTTCCGCCGTCGGGGCGCCGCAGGTGCACGAGCGCGTCGAGCGCGGCGAGCGCGACCGCCATGTCGGACGGGTGGGTCGCGACGCACGCGTCGGACGTGCCGATCACCCCGAGGTCGCGGTGGCTGCCATTGATGGCGGAGCAGCCGGCGCCGGGTTCGCGCTTGTTGCACGGCTTCGTGACATCCTGGAAGTACACGCAGCGGGTGCGCTGGAGCAGGTTGCCTCCGGTGGTGGCCAAGGCCCTGACCTGGCCGGACGCCCCGGCGAGGATGCCCTGGGCCAGGACCGGGAAGCGCCGCCGGATGCCGAGGTCGCCGGCGAGGTCCGCGTTGCGTATCGTCGCGCCGACCAGCGCGCCGCCGTCCGGCCGATGCTCGATGCGGTCGTACGGCAGCTGGGTGATGTCGACGAGCAGCCCGGGCCTGGCGACGCCCAGCTTCATGAGGTCGACGAGGTTGGTCCCGCCGGCCAGGTACGCCGCGTCGACGCCGGCACCGGCCGCCAGGGCCGCCACCGCGCCGCTCGCGTCGGTGGCGCGCTCGTAGGCGAACGGCCTCATGGCAGGTCTCCACTGGCGGACGTCCCGTCGCGCTGGTGACCGTGGGCGACCTCGAGCACCGCGTCGACGATGCCGACGTAGGCGGAACAGCGGCAGAGGTTGCCGCTCAGGCGCTCGCGCACCTCGTCCGCGTCGAGGCCTGACGGTCCGGGGACACCGGCGACGAGGTCGTCGGTAACCCAGCTCGGCCACCCGCGCGCCGCCTCGGCGAGGGCACCGATCGCCGAGCAGATCTGACCGGGGTGCAATACCCGCACTGCAAGCCATCATGGTCGATGAACGCCCGCTGCATCGGGTGCAGGTCCCGCATGGGCTCCCCCGTGGGCTCCCCTGTGGGCTCCCCTGTGGGCTGTCCCAAGGGCTGCCCCAAGGGCACGAGGTCGGCGACGCCCTCGATGGTCACGACCTCCCGACCGGCGGCGGCGACGGCGAACACCAGGCAACTGTTGACCCGATGGCCGTCGAGCAGCACCGTGCAGGCACCACATTGCCCGTGGTCGCAGCCCTTCTTGGCGCCCGTGAGCCCGAGATGCTCGCGCAGCATGTCCAGGAGCGTGACCCGGTTGTCCAGCGTGACGCGATGATCCGCACCGTTGACCCGTAACGTCATGTCGCTGCTGAGCGCATCGACCGTCGTGGTCGTCATCCATCCTCCTCGTGGACGGTCGCCATCGGCGTCGGGATGCCGGCACGCCGAAAGGGCGCCGTACATACCCTATCGGCTCGCCTCGGCAGAACCGCCGATCCGCTGAACAATCCGGCCGGGAGAGCGCGCGGCGACACCATCGGCGAGCCGGCTCGTCAGCCCAGCGAGGTCCGCTGCGTCCCCGGCCTTCCCGCTCGCTGAACTCCGCCAGCGCCGATGCCGATTCCGCCCACCTGGCTGGTACACCCGCCGGCGCTGGGCCGGCTCCGAGCTACCAGCCCAAACGGGAGCCGAGATCATGCAGCTGTCAGTCCGCATATATGAGTGCACTGTAGTTGACACATCTCGATCAGCGGTCAGGCGGCCAGGATCATCGCGGCCGACCCGAACCGACTCCATGTGATGCTGGTGCTCTACCACTTCCGCCGGGCGCGAGGCGACGAGCGCCAGCAGCTCAAGTGGTTCACCTTCGCGGCCGCCCTGCTCGTCGCCCTCATCCCGACCCTCGGCCCAGTTGTCGAGCGGGTCCGCTCGCCTCTGGTTGGGCCGGCGTTCTTCGCGCTCAGCGTCTCGATGATCCCGACCGCGATCGGCGTGGCGGTCCTGAAGTACCGGCTGTACGACATCGACCAGCTCATCAACCGCACGCTCGTCTATGGTCTGCTCACCGCCCTGCTGGGCGCGATCTACGGCGGCGTCGTGCTGCTGCTGGGCAGCTGTTTGGCGGGATCGGCGCGCAGCCGCCGAGCTGGGCAGTGGCCACCACGACCCTGGCCGTCGCCGCGCTTTTCCAGCCAGCCCGCCGCCGCATCCAACAGGCGGTGGACCGGCGCTTCAACCGGCGCCGCTACAACGCCGCCAGGACCATTGACGCCTTCAGCGCGCGGCTACGCGAGCAGATCGACCTGGACACCCTCTCAGCCGAGCTGCTCGGGGTCGTGGACCAGACGATGCAGCCGACCCGGGTGTCGCTGTGGCTGCGGCCCTCCGTCAGTGTGTCCCAGGACCAGAGCAGGAGGGCCGCGTCCCGTGCAGCTTGGTAGCCGACGCCAATTTCCCAGATCGCTCGCACGCTTTGTACAAACTCATCAGTCCCGTCAGAGACGCGGTGTTTGGTGATCATCGAGGTTTGAGGTGGCCGAGCCCTTGCTGCCTGTTCAGCTTGGGTTCGCGTCGCTCCCGCTCGCCGCCTCCTCGGACTCCAGCGGCTCAGGCCCGACGTTCGGCGAGACGGCGCCGTCCTGGCGCTCAGGCGGCAGAGCGGTGGCCGCCGCAGCGGCAGGCGGGTCGGGTAGCAGCACCCGAAATGACGAGCCGCCGCCGGGCCGGTCCTCGACCCAGGCCCGGCCGGCGTGCAGCTCAGCGAAGCGGGCCACCAGTGTGAGGCCGATGCCGACCCCGGGTGCGTGGGTCGGGGTCTCCGGTCCCTGGCGGAACGGCTCGAACAGCGCCGCCCGCAGCTCGGGCGGCACCCCGCTGCCGGCGTCCTCGACCGCGATCAGCACGCCCTGGTCCTGGCGGGCGAGCTTGACCCAGACCGGCGTGTCCGGCGTGGTGTGCCGGTCGGCGTTGGCCAGCAGGTTCTCCACGATCCGCTCGACCTTGGCGGGGTCCACCTGGGAGACCATGGGCTCCACCGCCAGCTCCAGCGGCCGCCCTGTCTCCTGCCATTCTGTGGCGATGCGGGTCACCAGCGCGGCCAGATCGGTGCGGCGCAGCTGGGGCGTCACGATCCCCCGGTTGAGCCGGTCCAAGTCCAGCAGGTCGCTCAGTAGCCGGTCCAGCTTGCCGGCGTTGGCCGCTAGCCGGTCGAGCAGGTCGGCGCCATCCTCCTCGGCGAGGCTCGACCCGGCCCGCTTCAGCGTGAGGGCGATGCCGATAATCGCCGCAAGCGGGGTACGCAGTTCGTGAGAGACGGCGTTG
>Ga0137377_10002721_pt1 | contig 13299 bp, 6 predicted proteins | sample SagtaG_22_FD_104815 | JGI IMG/M metagenome (GOLD analysis project Ga0137377, IMG submission 104815) | Vadose zone soil microbial communities from Sagehorn Ranch, Mendocino, California, USA - Sage2_L_40_16 metaG | ecosystem: Environmental > Terrestrial > Soil > Vadose zone | place: USA... | reverse complement strand
TGCCGAGGAGGCATTGGCGGCTACCTCCAGGGTGTTACCGTCTCTTGTAATCGCTGGCAAACTAGGATCGTCCGCCAGACGCTCCCTTTGCCGCTGGAGCGTCCTTTGTTCACGCTCATAGAACCTTTGCACTGCAGAAGACTGCGGGACGACAAGTCCCCTATTTGCATCCACCACAAGTTCCTGTCCGGGCGAGAAGATTAAGCAGGCATTCTTCACTCCCACCACCGCGGGAATACCATGCGAGCGGGCAAGAATCAGTGCATGTGAAGTCGCACCCGAATACTCCAAGACAATGGCCTTCAACCAATGCCGGTCCAGCGCAAGTAGTTGCTGTGGTCCCAGAGTTTCGTTTTCTGAAGGTCTGCTCCGTAGATCTCCTCCAAGAATTGTACTGAGATCTCCTCAAGGTCCCAGGCTCTCTCGCGTATGTATTCACTCTCGGAATGTCGTAGAAGATCGATGAAGAATTCACCTGTTTCCACGATCGCATGACCAGCGGATTTGCCTTTGGAAACCTGTTCCGCAAGCCTTTCGGCGAGAACAACGTCGTTAGCCATGGCCAAATCGGCTTGGAGTACAGCCTCACCAAGCGAGGACCTCGAATGACTGAGCTTCTCGCGAATACGGTCACGAACCGCCGTAATCGCGCGCTTAATTCGCTTGAGTTCTTCCTCGGGATCCGTTGCGATCTCCGCGGCCAAACCCTTCGGCAGGGACATAGCGCTTACAACCGTCACTTTGCCATGGGCAATGCCGGGACTGGCTGACAATCCAAAGTGGCCATTCACCCCTGTGGCCTGGAGAACACGTGGCAACCTGTTCCGAGACTGCGGCGAATTTTCCGCGAGGGGCACTTCGCAACTCGGGAGCACGTCCTCGACAAATTGGCGGAGCGCTGTGCGGGCGGACTGCTCATCCGTCCCATTTACCAGTAGAAGGCATCGGTCGCCGTATCGGATGTCTGCCGAAATGATTGATAGCACGCTCTTTGCGTCGGCCTCCCTGCAGTTCCGCAAGTTTGTCAAAGCGCATTGGGAAGCGAAATTGTTCGCCACCCCAGCGAACTGGCTGGCTGGTCGGGCATGTATGCCCGCAGACAATGGGCAGACAAACGCGAATTGCAGTGACGTGCTGCTAAGTTCTGGCGACATATCTAGACTTGGAGCTTCCTGAAAATGCCTTCCGGGTTTTTCAGAGCTTCTTGCAACGCGACTTGAACAACCTTCACCCCGTTAAATCGCTCCCGTCCTTCCACCTCGATGTCAACCGCAAAGATTGCAATCTGCGCCTGGCGGATGTCGCTCGCCGTCAGTTTGTTTTCGATGCCCATGGCCCCTTGCGTTTCCACTTTGATCTCGTGGCCGAAAGTTTTGGCAACCTTTTCCAGTCGCTCAGCGGCCATGTAGGTGTGGGCAATTCCCGTTGGACATGCGGTGACGGCGACAATTTTCATGGTGTCTCCTTTTGGCCACTTCTCTCGTTATTACTGCTCGCTTTGAGAAGGTTGACACAAACTGCGGTCAGAATGGTTCCCGTAGCGATCGCCAGCACGTACGCCGGCCGCTGATCCACCACAGGCAGCACGATGGGACCACCATGAGGTGCGTGATCTCCTACGCGGCCAATCATGGCGATTACCGCTGCCACCGCCGAACCCATCATGATGCTCGGAATAACACGGATCGGATCCGCGGCCGCGAATGGAATGGCGCCTTCCGTGATCCCGATCAGTCCCATGGCGATTCCGGCGAGACCTGCTTCTCTCTCCTCTGTGCTCCAGAGCTTTTTTCGAATTAGTGTCGCCACCCCCATTCCCAGCGGAGGTGTACAAATCGCAGCGGCGCAAGCACCCATAATTTGATAGTTGCCCTCGCGGATCATGGCCGCTCCAAAAAAGAACGCAGTCTTGTTCACGGGCCCGCCCATGTCAAAAGCAATCATCGCGCCCAGAGTTAACGCCAGCACAATGCTGTTTCCCGTACTCATGCTCTCCAAAGCACGATTCGCATTCGTCATGAGCAGTGCAATCGGTGCGCCGAGCACCTTGATCATCAGGAGACCGATCAGCGAACCCGAAAGAATTGGGATCACAAGAATCGGCATCACTGGGCGGAGGTATTTCGGGACCGGTATCCTCTTAAGAGCCTCCACTAAATAGCCGGCCAAAAGGCCCGCCAGCATTGCTCCCAGAAAACCTGCTCTGATTTCACCGGAGAAATAGCCTCCCAGAAATCCTGGAAGCAAGCCTGGCTTGCCGGCGACGGAATAAGAAATGTACCCGGCCAGCACTGGCAACATCAGCGTCAGCGCCGCCGATCCGATATCAAGAATGAGTTTTAGACGCGGTGCTTGCGAAAAGTCTGGACCGGTTGGTGTCATGGGAGCGAACGCAATGGCAGTCGCGATCAGAATGCCGCCGCAAGCGATAAACGGAATCGCGAAGGAGACACCCGTCAGCAGGTGCTGCCGCAAGTTTTGCAACGCCTTAAGCATTCAGATCCTGCGCTGTAAGTGAAATCTCGTGCGCCAAACAACAAAACTCGCTCGTTGCTGCCTTGAAACACTGCAGCGCTTTTCTATTCCCGTCCGACGTCGGAATAGTCCTGTAGTATGTGTGATTAGTCCTACTCCGTCAAACTGGAGAGATGAAGCGTTTGTTGTACTCAGATAACCTTTTCTACTTCCTGCGCTTTCAACCCGGTCATCTTCTGAGAGTCTCCGGCCACACGTACACTGCTGATCCTTGCTTTTAGTCCGCTGTTGGCGCTTTGCGCACGGTACTCGGTCGGAGTGACTTTACAAGCCTTCTTGAAGACCCGGCAGAAGTAAGCCGGGTCGCTGTAGCAACAATTAGAGGCGATCTCCTTCAAAGTCATGCTGTAGTTCTGCAGCATAAACTTGGCTCGATTCACTCGCACCAGATTCAGGTAGTCGTTGAACCGCATGAGGCCTTCCTTTCGGAATAATCGCGAGACATGATTCGGGGCCAAGCCGAAATGATGCGCCACGCTCGCGCGCGTAATCGGATTTTGAAAGTTCTCTTGCACATACAAACTAATGGACTCATAGGTGCGAATTGCCTTGCGCGGTCGCTGCTTCTGCGGAGACTTCAGCAGCCGGAGACAGGCGTGGAGCAGCGATTCGGTTAATAACCGGGCAAGCGCACCGTCTGAACGGTCTGCCGCCAGGACCATCAGGGCGGCCAAAATACTGTGCGTCGGAACGTCGTAGCCCCCGTGCACGCTGGCCTTCATCACCGTCGAGGGCACCTGGGTGCCCCCTTTGTGGCGCACGAGGCTAATCCCAATCTGCTTTACCCCAAAAAGAAACGTGAGGACATCAACGTGGGCCAGCCAATCGGGCTTGTTCCAGGCGTGGTCCGGCACAAACACTGCGTGTCCACGAATGGGCTTGATTGTTCTGGTGCGCCCGCTATCGGAGATCTCCATCGTATGACAACCCGCAGTGGGGATCGACAAACGGGGAAAATTTGTGACATAGGCCAGAGCCGGAGGAACCGTGGTCCCATCACTGAAATGCACATGCCGCACTCTGGTTTCGCGAAGATACGTTTCCAATTCGCGAATCACGATTTGACTTGCAGAAAGGGGCGCCGCCCTCAATCGCGAGACTGGCCGTTTCACGGAAAGTTACGTTAGTACAAGTAATGTTAAATGTCTACTAGTTCTTTGCGTTGACTGTTGATGTCCAGCTACACCATACTCCCTGACCGGTGCTTCGTCGGGCGTCGCCGCAGCGAGGTCGCGCGGCAAGCGACCGAAATCTGTTTCGTGCGTTGAACTCGAAAATTAGATGTTCCAAGGAGCCGGAGATGAAGAACATTCTGGGGCTATTCCCGCAGTCTGGCACCTATGTAATCACCAAATGGTGGCTGGCAGTTTTTTTTGTCATCGGACTCGCGTTCCTGCTGGGCCCGCCACGGATGCCTGGACAAACTGTGAGCGGAATTACAGGAACCGTAGCCGACAGCAGTGGAGCAGTGCTGCCAGATGCTACAGTCACGGTCACCAACGACGCTACCGGGGTGGCAACCGGTGCGACGACCACCACTGCAGGCACCTACACGATTACAGACCTGATTCCCGGCGCGTACACCGTAAAAATTGAAAAGTCAGGCTTCAAATCTGCTGTCTATAATGACGTCATCGTTGAAGCTGGTGGCCGAAAAACAACTGTGGATGGAGTGCTTTCGGCCGGCGCGGTTACTGAAACCGTCGAAGTCAACGCTCAGGGGATCACCCTGGAGACGGAACAACCCGAACTGGGTGCCACTATTGAACGCAAAGCTCTGGAGGAATTGCCCGCCGAAATCGGCGGCGGAGTCGGTGATCGTGGCAGGCAAATCGATACATTCCTATTCCTTACGCCCGGCATACAAGGGGGCTCGTTCAGCCACCGTATTAACGGCGGTGTGGATTTTGAGAATGAAGTCGTTTTCAACGGAGTCAGCGCGGTTCAATCGGAAACAAAAGGCTTTCAATCAAACATTAACCCTCCGTACGAGATGGTCAACGAGTTTCGTGTATTAACGTCGGTCTTCTCTGCGCAATATGGATTGGCTCAGGGGGTGGCGACCTACCAGTTTTCCTCTGGCACCAACACTTTCCACGGCGATGCATTCGAAATCTTGCGCAATGACATGTTTGATGCGCGCGGCGCGTTCCCAACTGGATCCAATATAGACAGCAACGGCGTCCTGACCAAGGGCCCCGTTCCTGCCGATAAACTGCACAATTACGGGTTCTCAGTTGGCGGACCGGTTTGGAAGAATAAGACCTTTTTTTACGTAAGCTCCGAGTGGTACCGTCATAACCAGACTCAGGGCGGCACCATGACGGTCCCCACTCAGGCGGAGGTCGGCGGCGATTTCAGCCAGTACGTAGATAGTAGCGGCAATCTGATTCCAATTTTCGTTCCCGCGGCCTGGGCTTCTAATCCAGCCCTGATTCCCGCCGGTTGCACGCCCGGAGCAGCTCCCGGACAGCAATTTCCTGGAAACATGATCCCGACAAACTGCTTCAGCCCGCTTTCCAAGACACTCTTACCATTGATTCCTGCCCCCACCTTCAACCTGAATGGCTTTGGAGATAACATAACGTCACAGATTGGTGTTCTGGACACGCGGCAGACTTCGTGGGGCTTCTCCGTCGACCACAACCTGACCGAGAAACAAAAACTTCATGGCAGTTTCTTTCGTGACAAGTACAATCTACCATCGTGCTGCGATAACAGTGCGAACTTCGCCAATGCACTCTCTGGGGAGAAACAGGAACCACGGCTGGGCACTGGTGTCTTTTTGACGTACTCCAATGCGATTAACAATCGGCTGATCATGACGGCCGGCGCTGGCTGGCTGGGTGAGATTAACAACGAGTTCAACTCTCATCAATACAGCTTTCCCGGAACGGCTGGCAGCACAGTTCTGCCTAGGATCCAGATTAACGGCCCATTCGGCGGCCAGCCGACCACTTGGGGCTCAGGTTTGAATGGCGGTGAGTCGTTCTCGGATAACCGCAAATTGGGTATCAGCTTCGTGAACAACTGGCTGTATTCGCGCGGGAAACATACGTTCAATATAGGTTGGGAGATAAGGCGCGCCTACCAGGATGACTTCGAATGCCAACAATGCGCTGGCAATTTCGCGTTCGCCACTCAGACGACCGCGGACCCGGCGAACACCACCGGAACAGGCAGCGCATTTGCCAGTTTCCTCTTGGGAAACGCCGACAGTGCGAAACGTCTAATCGCGGCTGAAAACAGGCTTCGCAATTTCTATTTTGCTCCCTATTTTCAGGACAACATTAAGATCACGCCTAAGCTTGCGGTAGATGCCGGCCTGCGCTGGGATATTATGCGACCGTTCACGGAAAATGACGATAATGTGGTCTTTTTTAATCCCAGCATTGCCAACCCCGGCGCAGTCGACCCAGCGTCGGGACAGCCTTTGCTAGGCGCAGCAACGAAACTAGGCACGTGTGCAGGCTGTGCTGGATTTCATCATGCCGATACCCAGTGGCACAATTTCAGCCCCCGCCTCGGCTTCACGTACGAAGTAACTCCGAAGACGGTGGTTCTGGGCGGTTTCGCTTTGAACTTCCTGGAGGGTGGTGCCTTCGAATTTGGCGACAACAAGGTCTCCGTCAACTACGGCAGTTTGCTCGCGGGGTTGTTCAACGTGAATTCGAACGGCAACAACGTCCCGGCGTACGGGTCGTGGGACACGACTACCATGCCACTCCCACCGCCAATCCCGTTCAGTCCCAATCTGGTTAACGGTAGCGGCGTGTTGCATGAGTTCTCGAAGAATCGAGCTAGGGCTCCCTACACTCAAGCTTGGAACTTTGGCGTTCAACGGGAACTGCCATGGAACATGTTCTTGTCGGTGTCTTATGTGGGGAATCGGTCTCTGCATCTGCCATCTATGTTGAATCCACCCAATCAGCTTAGTCCAGCGAACCTGGCGCGTTTTTGTCCCACCGGAATCGGTACTGACCCTACGTGCCTGTTATCGTCTGACATCCCTGGTGGGAACAACTCGTGGACTGGTGGGCCTCAACAAGCGGCTTTGGCAGCTGCTGGTTTTGCACAGGCGAGCGTCACGTGTCCAGATGGGACCACGGGAACGTTCTTCACCCCTTACGTCAATTTTCTCTGCGACTACGGAGCTGGCGCTGCTCTTACGCAGGCTTTACTTCCTTATCCCATGTACAACTCCAGCGCGTCCTGCGGAGGACTCTGCAACAATTTCGATATGGCGGGGACGGCGTCCTACAACGCTCTTCAGGTGCAGACCCAGAAGCGTTTCACCAATGGCGTAAGCTTCCTGGTTGCATATACGCTCTCCAGAACCATGGCAACCACCGATACTGGTTTTTCCTCGTTCAACTTCGGTGCACTGAACAAGTTCAATCAGCGTCCTGAATGGACCGTCGCCGCCAATGACCAGCCTCATATTCTCAACATCAGCACGGTCTACGAACTGCCGATTGGCCGCGGCAAGCGCTTCCTGAATAGGGGAGGGCTTCTGGCCGAAAACCTGTTGGGTGGCTGGCAAGTGAGCGGGGTCTTCCAATATTCGAGTGGCAACCTGAATGCGAATGGTTTGCTTGGAGAAGTTATGGACTTCAGGTATGACGTGTTCGGGAATGGTTTCAACCGGGCCAATCTTGTGCCAGGCGTTTCTTTGAGTGAAAACTGGCACAATTATTGGACAGGTCAGCCGATTATCAATGTGAACGCGTTTTCCGACCCAGGCTACGCAATGGGCAATGCACCCAGAGTGGTTGGCGCCCTGCGTGACCGGTCATTCTCAGACGAAAATCTTGGCTTAGCTAAGAAGCTGAAGTTTGGCGAGCGGGTGAACGGCGAGTTGAGAATGGAGTTTTACAACATCCTGAATCGAGTCCAACAGTGCGATCCTGACTTCAACTTCAGTGATTCCAGCTTTGGAATCATCAATAACGGCACTCCTTGCCAAAAGAATAATCCTCGACGAGGACAGGCTTACTTCAAGATTTCATTTTGAAACTAATTCCTCTCTGGACATCCGAGAGCCTACAGGACAGAAAAAGGCTCTCGGGTGTAGCAGTTTTGAAGGACCGGACTAGCGGGAACCAGTTGGCGGCAACGCCTGGACGCATGAGCCGAGTCTCCAGTCTCGGGCCTACACATATGATCACTAATCAGCAGTGCCCGCCTCCACGGAAGCGGGCACTTGTTTCGTACGACTGATCTAGAAAATTTTCGAGCTTTCCATGGTACTTGAAGGGGAATGTGATTAGCATTTCTCAAGACTGTACAGTAAGAGGAGCGCTGATGAATAAGGCATTGAGGATCACCGCACAACTTCCACAAGCTAATTTGAGATTCGCAAGATCGCGATCCTGCGCAGCTATGTTCACTGTGCTGCTCGCCTCCCTTATGTTGAGCAACGGCGTTCACGCGCAAACCACCGACAGGCCGGACCTGAGCAAGCAGCCTAGCCTTTATGTGGTTGGTTACGCCCACTTGGATACGGAATGGCGATGGGAGTATCCCCAGGTCATCAATGAGTACATTCGAAAGACCATGGAGGATAATTTCAAGTTATTCGATAAATATCCGCACTATATTTTTAATTTCAGCGGCGCCAACCGTTATCGCTTCATGAAGGAGTATTACCCCGAGGACTTCGCAAAGCTAAAGAAGTATGTGGCTGATGGCAGATGGTTTCCTGCGGGCTCATCCATGGAAGAAGGCGACGTGAATGCGCCCAGCGCCGAGGCCATTATTCGTCAAATTCTCTATGGGAATGATTGGTTCCGAACGGAATTTGGCAAAGCCAGCGCGGAATACATGCTGCCTGATTGTTTTGGCTTTCCTTCATCGCTTCCGACGATCCTTGCTCACTCCGGCGTGAAGGGTTTCTCGACGCAGAAGTTGGTGTGGGGATCGTCTGCTCCGGGCGGCGGTCCAGAATCGCGCGAGAAAACCCCAGAAGGCACACCGTTCAACGTGGGCGTGTGGGTGGGGCCCGATGGAGAGAACGTGTTGGCTGGTCTAAACCCCGGCAGCTATAGCGGAGGCATCGAGGCCGATCTTAGTAAGCCGCTACCTCCGTCGCCGCCAAATACTGCGCTCGAAGAGCTTCAGAAAAAAGTGCAGGAACTACGGCAGAAACTTGAGCAGGAGGACCAGAGTGGAAAGCCCCTAGATCCGAACGAACTCCAGGAGTACTACTCGTTGCGCACTCAGCGGGACGAACTCACCAGGGCGCAGCAGGAACACGATCTCGACCATTATCAGGACGATTGGGCCACTCGCGTCCAGCACAACGGCGAGGTCAGTGGTGTTTTTACGGATTACCACTACTACGGAACCGGCGACATCGGCGGCACTCCGGACGAGGACTCTGTCAAGCGATTGGAAGCAATCGTCACTAAAGGAACCGCCAACCTGCCGCCACCCCGTCAATCCTCCTCTTCCGGACAGCCGCACCCTGAATGGCCAGCGGTGAAGGTAGGTGTCGGACCGGTGAATGTGATCTCCTCAAATGCGGAGGAGATGTTCCTCGACATCGCACCGTCTCAAACCAAGGGTTTTCCGCGCTACACCGGAGAAATGGAGCTCACCAACCACTCAGCGGGTTCGCTGACGTCGCAGGCATATCAGAAGCGCTGGCTGCGAAAAGAAGAGTTGCTGGCCGACGCGGCGGAAAAGTCATCCATCGCTGCCGAATGGCTGGGCGCGCGGCCGTATCCGCAACCGCGGCTGAATGATGCGTGGACGCTGGTGATGGGCGGCCACTTCCACGATCTCGCTGCCGGGACGGCAACCCCCAAGTCATATGAGTTTGCCTGGAACGACGACGTGATTGCGCTGAATCAGTTCGCCGGAGTCCTCAACAACGCTACAGAAGGGGTTGCTGCGGCGCTGAATACCGAAACCAAAGGTATTCCAATAATTGTTTTCAATCCGCTCGACATTGCTCGCGAAGATTTGGTGGAGGCCACCGTAAACTTCCCGGGTGGCATGCCCAAGGCTATCCACGTGACGGGCCCCGACGGCAAGGATGTTCCGGCGCAAAATTCGGACGGCAAAGTTCTGTTCATCGCCAAAGTACCATCGGTGGGCTACGCCGTTTACGACGTGCAGCCGGGAGCAGGCGTCGCTCGGACGGATTCGCAACTTCGAGTGTCTGAAAATTCGCTTGAAAACCAGTACTACCGCGTAAAGCTGAATTCGGGCGGTGACGTCGCGAGCATTTTCGATAAATCGATTGGCCGGGAGCTGCTCGCCGCGCCTGCCCGCCTTGCGATCTCGTACGATAATCCGCGGCAGTGGCCGGCATGGAATATGGATTGGGACCAGGAGCAGGCCGCACCAAAGGCATACGTCAGCGGTCCGGCGAAGATTCGTGTTGTCGAAAGCGGCCCCGCGCGTGTGGCCCTGGAAGTATCGCGTGAGAGTGCTGGGTCGGGCTTTAGCCAGACGATACGGCTTTCTATGGGCGATGCGGGTAAACGTGTGGAGTTCGCGAATGTGATCGACTGGAATACAAAAGAGTCGAACCTCAAAGCGACGTTCCCGATGACAGCCTCGAATCGCGTGGCAACGTACAGCTGGGACATCGGTACGGTCGAACGACCCACTGCGGAGCCAAAGAAGTTCGAGGTGCCATCGCATCAGTGGATCGACCTCACTGATATGAGCGGCGAGTTTGGCGCGACCGTCCTTACCGATTGCAAGAATGGATCGGACAAACCCAACGACAACACGCTCCGGCTGACTTTGATCAGAACACCCGGCACACGCGGAGGTTATCTCGACCAAGGCACGCAGGATTTTGGACACCACGAGTTTATCTACGGTATTGCCGGGCACAGCTTCGACTGGCGTACCGCGCAGACCGACTGGCAGGGGCAGCGTTTGAACGATCCGCTTATCGCTTTTGAAACTTCGAAACATTCAGGCGCTCTCGGGCGGGAATTTTCTCTGCTGAGAGTCAGCAATCCTCGCATTCGAGTTTTAGCACTTAAGAAGGCCGAGCACGGCGACGAGGTGATCGTGCGTCTCGTTGAGCTTGAGGGAAAACCGCAGCCCAAAGTAAACATTTCGTTCGCAACACCCGTTTCTGCGGCCCGCGAAGTCAATGGCCAAGAGCAGCCGGTGGGACCAGCGATTCTGAGCAATGGTGTGCTCGTGGCCTCATTCAGCGCATATCAGCCGCGGACGTTTGCTATTAAGCTCGGATCGGCATCGGCCAAGGTGGCGGGTGTGCATTCAGCCCCGGTGGCACTCCACTACGATCTCGCCACTGCCAGCAACAACGGAACGAAATCAGCAGATGGATTTGACGGCAAGGGCAATTCCCTACCGGCAGAAATGCTGCCATCGGAGATCACGTTCGATGATGTGAAGTTTCAGCTCGCGTCGGCGAAGACCGGCATCCCGAATGCCGTCGTCAGCAAGGGCCAGAGTGTCGATCTGCCCGAAGGCCGCTTTGGTCGCGTCTACATCTTGGCGGCCTCGGCGGAAGGCGACCAGAAGGCCGCATTTGAGGTGGGCGAGAAAAAGGTCGAAATCAGCGTTGAAGACTGGGGCGGATTTATTGGCCAATGGGATGATCGGCAGTGGAGCTCGAAAGATACCTCACACGATAACTATGGCGAGATGATCGGCATCAAGCCGAGCTTCATCAAGCGAGCCGACTTGGCGTGGTACTGCTCGCACCACCACAACGCCGCAGGCGAGAACGTACCCTATGGATACTCTTATCTATTCGCGTACGCAATCGACCTTCCGGCGGGTGCAAGAACCCTCAAACTACCGGATAACGAAAAAATTCGGGTTCTGGCGATGTCAGTTGCTGAAGAAAACCCGGAGGTCCGACCAGCGCAGCCACTTTATGACGTACTTCCCCCGGCGGCGACTGGCACAAGTGACTTCTTGCTTTCCACTTCGGAAGTTAGGGTCTCTTTTGCGCAGGGCAACAGAGGCAGCACCAAGATCAGCGTGACTCCAAGAAGTGGTTTTCAGGGCACCGTTAATCTGGCAGCATCCGGACTTCCCCCCGGAGTAACCGCGTCATTTGATCCGGCCAGCACGACGGGCAGAAGCACTCTCACTCTGAAAGCGGACGGTTCGGCTACGCCGGGATCTGCAACAGTGACCATTACAGGTGTGGCGGGCACGCGTTCGCATACCTCCACTCTGAGCGTTAATATCACTGCACTGAAAAAGGGAACACTCCCAGTGGATCTCTCTTCGGCATACAACGCGCATGGCATCTACACCGATGGTTCAACGTTTCCATCGTCAGCTAGCTTGGACGGAGAAGGCTTCGCCTTTTCCGCGCAATTGCTTGGAAACTCGCAGGTCTGGAATGGCGTCTCCTTTAAGATCGGTCCAGCGAACACCCTCGATGCGATCACCAGCAAGACCGTAGCGCTACCGACAGGGAAATTTGCGAGCCTCAACATTCTTGCAACCGGTGTTGAAGGCAGCCAGGACTCGCAGGTTTTTACAGTCACCTACGACGACGGCACCCGCTCCACCTTTAAGCAGAGCTTGAGCGATTGGTATGTCCCGTCAACTTTTCCCGGCGAATCTACAGCCGTGGCAATGCCGTACCGACTGGTGAATACCGGGCAGAAGGACGACCGCACTTTTTACCTATATGCTTATTCCTTCGACCTCGATCGCAGTAAGATGGTACGCAGCGTTAGTTTGCCCGACAACGAGAGTGCGCTGGTTTTTGCAATCAGCCTTGAACCTACTTCACAATGATCTGGTGCCTCAACAGCTACCGGACGTGGCCGGCGACCTGATAGCATCCTAGAACCGAACAAGTTAATCGCCCCCAACTCCTCTGGCCTCCGTAATCCTGAAAATGCGATCCAGCGAAGGCACCGCGACCTCCTGCCTTATCCCGCTAGGCCAATAAATTTCAATCTTGTCTATATTCGTGGCGGGCCCGAGCCCGAAGTGAAGGCGTTGATCGGAACTGGATCCGTAGCTGCCACCGCTGAAAACATCCGCGCGCTGCCTCACTCCGCTTGAGGTCAGAAACACTTTTGTGCCGGTCGCGTCGCGCGGGCTCTTTGCTCCTCCGATCAGTTTCAGACTAATCCAGTGATTGTTGTTTTTGACAACGTTCCGTAGCAGCGTAGGTGTAGAGTCCATATTGTTGATGACCACATCAATGTGGCCGTCATTAAAGAGGTCTCCGAAAGCCGCGCCCCGCGCTGGAATCACATCTGCTAGACCGCTGCCGCGCGCGGGTGGAACTTCCTGGAAACGACCGCCGTCGAGATTGCGGAAAAGTTGCGGTCTTTGTGCGTATGTTGTTCCCCAATCCTGCTGATCTATGGTGGGATAAACGTGGCCATTGGCCACAAAAAGATCAAGCAGTCCATCGTCGTCAAAATCGAGAAATCCCGTTCCCCAACCAAGGAACGGAATAGTTGGAGCGGCCAGCCCAGCTTCGTAACTTACGTCCGAAAAGCTCATGCCACCGTCATTGCGGTACAACGTGTTGTAGTCGTCTGAAAAACTGGTCAGATAGAAATCCAACTTGCCATCGCGGTTGTAATCGCCAACAGCAATTCCCATCGATGCCTGCTCGCGTCCTTCGCCACTCACGGCAAAGCCGGACATATAACTAAGATCTTCAAACGTTCCGTCGTGACGGTTGCGGTACAGACAATTAGGCGTCGAGTCATTAGCAACCAAGAGATCCAGCCAGCCGTCGTCATCAACATCGACAAAGGCCGACGCAAATCCGTAGTACCCATA
>Ga0137377_10002719_pt1 | contig 13303 bp, 11 predicted proteins | sample SagtaG_22_FD_104815 | JGI IMG/M metagenome (GOLD analysis project Ga0137377, IMG submission 104815) | Vadose zone soil microbial communities from Sagehorn Ranch, Mendocino, California, USA - Sage2_L_40_16 metaG | ecosystem: Environmental > Terrestrial > Soil > Vadose zone | place: USA... | reverse complement strand
GGAATCACGAGAACGCGCCGTCGCCTCGGGTCGATCTCGGCCTCTCGACCAATACGCTGACGGTGATGCTGTGCATCGCCAGCATCTCCTGCTGCGTGGCGATGGCGATGCCGCAGGTCCACATTGTCGCCTATTGCGGCGATCTCGGCTACGGCGCGGCGCGCGGCGCCGAAATGCTCTCGCTGATGATGGCGTTCGGCGTCGTCAGCCGGGTCGGCTCGGGATTTCTCGCCGACAAGATCGGCGGCATCAGGACGCTGCTGATCGGATCGGTGGCGCAGGGCTTTGCACTGTTGTTCTATTTGTTCTTCGACGGCCTGACTTCGCTCTACGTCATCTCCGCGATGTTCGGCCTGTTCCAGGGCGGCATCGTGCCGAGCTATGCCATCATCGTCCGTGAATCGATGCCGGCGTCTGAGGCGGCAACACGGGTCGGAATCGTGATTTTTGCTTCCGTGTTCGGGATGTCGTTCGGCGGCTGGGTGTCCGGCGTGATTTTTGATGCCACCGGTTCCTACGCCGCGGCGTTCCTCAACGGGCTCGGCTGGAACGCGCTCAACATCACCATCGTGGTGTCGCTGTTGATCCGCGCGCGGCAGCGTCTGGCGACGGCGTAAACGCTACAACGCGTGACCCGCCTTCAGGAGCGAGCAGCCTGTGATCTTCAGGCTGCCGTCCGGCTGTTGCTCCAGCGTGTACAGCGCCTCCCACGCCTCGCCATTCGTATCGATGATGTGAACGCGCTGCGCGATCTGGCCGTCCGAGACGCGACCCTCGCCGAATTCGAAACTCCTATGGCGATACACTGGGGCATAGCTTTGCTGGACCATGAACAGGAAAATATCTGCGCGGGGGAAGATGTCGTGGATCGCGGGCGCGGCGTAGGAATAGGCCGACGCAGCATCGTCGCGGCTGAATGCTTCGACCTGCGAGCGGATGACGCCCTGCGCGGCGGCGACATCGTCCGCGGCGCGGGCGGGGAGGGCGAGGGCGGTCAAGAATGCCGCCAGCAGGACGAAGGCGCGCATGCAGGGGCTCCGTGGTTGATGGCTCTGTCGTTACGCCGCAATTCCCCGAAAGCTACACTTGCGCGGAAATACCTGCAAACATGCGTTGAGCCCTTCTGGCTCCAACATCAGCGCCTCGGAACAATGTCGATCCGGATCGGGTCGCTGTCGCAGCACTTCCGGTTCAGGAAATTTCCGCGAGCGCCTGCCGCATCTCCGCTGCGGTGGCGGGCTCGGCGCCGTGGCCGCGCACCATCCGCACCGCTTCCTCGACCATGGCAAGGTTGCTGGTCGTGGTGCCCAGTGCGGCATCCTCGAGGCCGACGCGAACATGGCCGCCGCGCTTGACCGCCTCGCCGATCAGCGCGCGAATGTCCGCGCCGACCCCTGCGATCATCCACGGCGCTGCGCCCGCTTCTTCCTCGAGCAACGCCCGATGCGCGGCCAATGCGTAGGGTTTTGGCGGAAAGCCAAAGGCAAATTGTTCCGAGAACATGAAACGGTAGATTGGGGTTTTCACGTGCGCCGCTCGCGCCAGCGCGGCGCCCGCACGGGTGAAGCCGGGTTCATAGATCGCGAACGCCGGATGAAAACCGTGACGCGCGGCGAAATCGAGCGCGTGCCGGACATGGCTTTCCGGATTGATATAGGTGCCGGCCGGCCTCGAGCCAGACTTCGTTGCGGTTTGGGTAAAGTTGACGCTGCCCGGATCGATCACCGCGAATTCAAGCAAGCCGCGTGCGGCCAGCGCTTCGATATGGGCGAAGCGGGCCGCGGCTTCGGCAACGGCAACGGCCCCATCGACATTTGTCGTCAGGATCGACGGGTAGGACGGATAAACGGGGACGTCGACCTGGTTGCGGATGCCCTCGATGATGCGGGCGTAGACCTGCCAATCAAAAGTTTGCGGGGCGCCGCCGTCATAGGCATGGGTGTGAATGATGGTGGCGCCGGCGCGGGCGCAGGCCACACCCTCCGCGACGATCGCCTCGACAGTATCGGGAATCCCGGGTTGCAGTGCGCGGCTCCAGGCGCCGTTCAACGCCGCTTCAATCCAAACCTTGCGCATCGCGGTGTCTCCCCTTTCCTCTAACGCGCCCGTCTCGGTTAGACAGGCTGTTGCGTTCATCGTATCCTGGCGCGACCATTGCCCGATCGCGCCAGCATTTAAACGATTTGTCTAGCGGGGAGAGCAAGCCCAATGTCGACAACCATCGAACAGGCGTCGCCCTGGCTGCAAGGAAGAGCCTTCGCGTCGTGGCGCGAAGAGTTCGATCGCCGCGGCTACCTTATCTTCGAACGCGTTCTCGCGCCCGACCGGGTGACGGCGATCCGCGCGGCGCTGGCGCCATTCCTTGAGCGCGATCTCAAAGGCCGCAACGATTTCGAGGGCCTGAAAACCAACCGGGTCTATGCCATGCTGGCCAAGTCACCGCTGTTTGCAGAGCTTGCGATCCATCCGCTGGCGTTGGCTTTCGCTGAAGCCGAGCTCGGAGAAAGCTGCCTGCTGTCGGCGATGCTCGCGATCAACCTGCATCCCGGTGAGACCGTACAGCCCTGGCATTTTGACGACAGCATCGTCCGGATGCCCCGGCCGCGGCCGGCCCTTGGCGTCAGCGCGTTCTGGGCGATTGACGATACGACGGCATCGAACGGCAGCACCGAGATCGTTCCGGGAAGCCATCTGTGGGACGAGCAGATGTTCGAGGGGGCGGCGGAGCCTGCCGACTTTACCGGCAAGGCGGCCCCGCATGACGATCGCGATTTCGGCAACCGGCCGGACGCCGTGAAGCTCGTGATGCCATCGGGATCGCTGGCGATCACCAAGGGAACGCTTTGGCATCGCGGCGGCGCCAATCGCTCGGATCGGCCACGTCTGATCATCACGCCGCAATATTGCGTGGGCTGGGTGCGGCAGCTTGAGAACATGGCCTTGGCCGTTCCCGCCGAGGTGGCGGAAAAATTACCGGAGCGCGCCCGCGAACTGATCGGCTATTCGATCCATCCGCCGTTCATGGGGTATGTCGATGGCGTTCACCCGAAGCGGCTGCTGCGGGCGCGGTTGTTCTGATGCGAAAGAGAACCACCGCCAATGCGCCCCTTGAATCCAAAGCGCTCCTTTGAATCAGTGTCGGGACTCGAGTTCGACGATGGCGCCAGTCGGCTCAGGTTCATGAGGCGCCAGATGGGTGAGAGTTTCGTCGCTCCAGTTCGCAAGATTTACGACTTTCGCCGCCTGAACTCGATCCCGAGGAGCTTCGTCGGCCGGCTCCAGAATGTTCAGCCCATTGCTGTCGAGCAAAAAAGTGTGATCCCCAAACAATTCGCTCAGTTGCGGAACCGCCGGGTGATTGTCGGGAAGGGCTTGGGCTTCGAACTGGTTCATGGTTCGCTCGACCTGTGCGGAAGTCAGTTTCATTGCTCATTCCTTTCAACGGTTTTCTTTCGTTGCAACGTGGTGCGCTGCGGGTCACGCGTCGCATGCCCTTCCACCTTGACGGTGGTCAACGCTGGCCAATGTTTCTCGTTGCAGACCCACGCCGGCGCTTTTTCGAGCAAGCAGCGAACCCGGTAACCAGTTACACGAGTCGTCGAGCTGAGCGTGGCACTCGATTGCGGCATACCACCCGCAATAACAACGATATATTGATCCCCGTTTTTGACCGTTTCTTGTCTCGACGAACCTTAATTGATCGCTATGCCCTCTCGACATGCCAGCTCTCTAAATTCTCCGGGCGGGGAGATGACGATTTCCGGATGAAGCCGTCATCGACTGCAAGGTGCGCCAGCAGCGGTCGCTTTCATGAACCGGAACTTGACGAGACCCGATGAGAAACTCGCGGGCTCGGGTCTCTCTGCCTTGATCCGATGATCCGCGGCGGAACTGAGCATGAGTATCGATCTAAATGATTGGGCCCCGGTGCATCGAGGCATCGCGGGGCCCTTGATCTTCGTCTCGCGAAGAATGTCTGGTAGGCACCAGTTTTATGTCGAGATCCGGAAAGCGCGTGGCCTTTGCGCTTTGGTCTCGCGGATATGTTCAGATTGTCGGCGGCGCAAATGACGGCTAGCAGCTGCTGTTCACCTCAACCTGCGCCGTGACCTTGCAATTGAGCGAGGTCAATGCCTAGTTCCCGGTGGCGTCATGCTCCTCACCAAGTGTGGACCTGCGGACATAGTGTCCGCGTCTGCTGCACGCCGTCTCGACCACATGATCGGACGCCAATGCCTGCCGGGTCGGGGAGCCAAATACTCCGCTACCTTCAACAGGTGCAGCATGAAAATGCTGCGGCAGATATGCACCGGTGTCAAGTTACACCAGCGAGCTGACCGGTCCACAATTTCAGCTGGCGGTCGAAGATCCCGGCTTTGCTCTTTTTGTACGAGGCCTGTTTCAGGTCGGACGTAACGCCGACATAGCGCTGGCCCAAAAATGTTTCGCTTTCGTGCTTCGCGATTTTCCGGGGATACAAAATCCTGCTCGCGCGCGGTCATTCGAACGGGGGACGCGGGCGATGCTGGTTGCTGCCAAATAGGCGGTTACAAATAGGTGGTTAAGTGCGTCGCATCCTTCTTGCCACTTTCGTGCATTAATCGGCTGTCGGCCGCTTCCGGAGTCCTGATGTCCATTCGTTGCCTGCTTACCACCTCGCTGATCCTGAATTGTCTGTCGGCAACGCCGATGAAGGCGGCCGAGCCCGCCAAATCGGTCGTCTCGAGCCATCGAACGACCACGTACAAGACCGTCGCGGTCAACGGCCTGAACATTTTCTATCGGGAAGCGGGACCCAGCAATGCTCCGGCCATCCTGCTGCTGCACGGCTTTCCCTCATCGTCCCGGATGTTCGACACACTGATGCCCTTGCTCGCCGATCGCTATCATCTGATCGCTCCGGATTATCCCGGCTTCGGAAATTCGGAGGCGCCATCGCCGGAGAAGTTTTCCTATACGTTCGATGCGATCGCGGACGTCGTTGACGCCTTCACGCAGGCAGTCCATCTCGATCGCTACGCACTCTATCTGCAGAATTATGGCGGACCGGTCGGCTACAGGGTCGCGGTCGCGCATCCCGAGCGGGTCACCGCGCTGATCATCCAGAATGCGGTCGCGCATGAGGAGGGGCTGGGCAGACTGCAGGCCGTTCGCAAGGGTTTTTGGGCGGACCGTGCCGCCAACGAGGACAAGTATCGCGCAGGCCTTGCCTCGCTCGACGTGGCGCGGCTGCGGCACGTCAACGGATCGCCGCATCCGGAGCGCTACAACCCCGACCTCTGGAAGGATGAAGTGGCGTTCCTGGCTCGCCCCGGCGAGGCCGATATCCAGTCGGATCTGTTTTACGACTTCCGCAACAATCTGACCGCCTTCCCGGCCTGGCAGGAGTGGCTGCGTCAACGCAAGCCGCCGACCCTGATCGTGTGGGGCCGCTACGATCCGGTGTTCGACGTCGCCGAGGTCGCGGCGCTGAAGAAAGACCTGCCGAAGGCGGAGGTGCATCTATTGGATGCCGGACATTTCGCGCTCGACGAGTCCGCCAGCGATGTCGCCCGACTGATGCGCGGCTTTCTGGGGCGGTCGTCGCCCAAGCCACGCAGCCTAGCCGGCGCACCTATTTGAGCGGGCGCAAACGCCCCGGTTCAAGAGACCGCCCAGCCAGAGCGTTTTCAAGCGAAAGCCAGCCCCGGGCTTGATCCGGAGTGGAGGTCGGTTGGTGTCAAGAAAACGCGTCATTCCGGCCGCTTGCCGCACCGGCGCGGCGGGCGGGCCAAGTGGGGGACCGGCTTGGAACCTTGCCTGCAAGGAAATGACGGGCCTTGGCCCGGATTGAGGCTATCGCTTCCGCTTCCGCCTCACGCTTTCCTTGGCGCGACCGCGTTGTGACGGCGATGTTGGCTGACGACCGGTGGCTTGGACGCGAAGACCGTCGACGAACACATCCAACAGCCGCAGCACAGTTGATTGCCAGCCGGGCTGGTCGTGCATGTAGCACATGCCGATGAGGGCTCTTAGAACGTCTTCGGCACTGATGTCGGAGCGTATCTCGCCGGCTGTGACGGCGCGATCGAGAAGCGCGCCGATCGCCTTTGTCAGCCGATCGAACGAATAGACGTAGAGTTCCGACGAACCCTGCACGGCAAGCGCCAGCGAGGCTATCATCCCCTTCTTGGTGGCGACCAACTCGACATTGGCTCGCAGCCAGCGGCGCAAGGCGTCGACCGGCGCCGACGCGCTCTTCAACTGCTCCGCAAGCTCGCTGAGTTGCTCTACCTCACGACGATAAACGGCTTCAAACAGGGCCTCACGCGTGGGGAAATGCCGGTACAGCGTTCCGATGCCGACCCCCGCGCGTTTCGCGACAGCCTCCAGGCTTGCGTCCGGACCGCCGGCGCTAAAGACGGCCTTCGCGGCCTCCAGCACCCGCTCGCGATTGCGAACCGCGTCGGAGCGGGGCTTGCGAACCGTTTCTGCGGACTGGTCTGCCATCTGACTAATCTAGATCACGATTTGGTTAGATTGAATCGGATCATGATCTCATCTCTTTGTTTGAGCACGATCTTTTCGGAAAACCAATTCCCGCTCTTTCGGATCATGTCCGGTGGGACGATCTTGCTAAGCGGAGGATGCCTCCGTATATGCCGATGAGCACCAGATTTGGACACGCCGGTCGATCAACGCCAGGGGCGGCGACCCAGGTTTGACCATAGCATTGATCGGAACCCTGCATGAATCTCCCCATCAGCCTTACCGTTAATGGTGTGCGGCGGAACATCGAACTCGCAGATCCGCGCGTCACGCTGCTCGACCTCCTGCGTGAGCGCCTGCAACTGACGGGTACCAAGAAGGGATGCGACCGCGGCCAATGCGGCGCGTGCACGGTGCTGGTCAACGGGCGACGGATCAATTCGTGCATGGCCTTGGCGGTCAGCCACGACGGCGCCGACGTGACGACGATCGAGGGCGTCGCGCGCGGCAATGAACTGCATCCAGTCCAGGCCGCGTTCGTCGCCCATGATGGCCTTCAGTGCGGGTTCTGCACGCCAGGGCAGATCATGAGCGCGATTGGCCTGATCCATGAGGGGCAAGCCGGCGACGACCCGGAGCGCGTGCGCGAAGGCATGAGCGGAAACCTCTGCCGCTGTGGCGCCTATGCGGGAATCACCGATGCCGTACTCGACGCCCAGCAAAGCCTTGTCCAAAAAAGCCTTGCCCAGAAAAGCCTTGCACAATCAGACCAAAGGCGCACCGCATGAAGACTTTCGATTACGTCAGGCCGACGAGCATCTCCGACGCCATCGCGGCCGCAGCCGCACCGGGCGCGGCCTATCTCGCGGCCGGTACCAACCTGCTCGACCTGATGAAGGGCGGAGTAATCGGTCCGAAACGCCTCGTCGATGTCACGCGCCTGCCGGGCCTCGACCTTATCGAACGTCTGCCCGATGGCGGCGTCCGCATCGGCGCGCTCGTCCGCAACGCCGATCTCGCGCACGATCCTGGTTTCGCAAAGTCCTATCCCGCGATTGCCGAGGCGCTCCTGTCCGGTGCATCGGCGCAGCTTCGCAACGCCGCAACGGTCGGTGGCAATCTCTTGCAGCGGACGCGATGCGCCTATTTCTATGACGTCGCCAGCGCCTGCAACAAACGCAAACCCGGCGCGGGTTGCGATGCCCGCGACGGTGAGAACAGATTGCACGCCGTGCTCGGCTGGAGCGAGGCCTGCATCGCCACCCATCCGTCGGATTTCTGCGTGCCGCTTGTCGCCCTCGATGCTGTCGTGGAGATCGAGGGCAGAACCGGGAGGCGCGAGGTTGCGCTCGAGGCGTTTCATTGCCTTCCCGGCGACACGCCCGAACGAGAAAGCCTGCTCGAACCCGGTGACTTGATCGTCGCGTTGCGGCTGCCCGGTGAGGCGCGCAGGTTTTCGGCGCATGCACGCTATCTGAAAGTTCGCGAACGTACCTCCTATGCCTTCGCCGTCGCATCGGCCGCCGCGGCGCTGCGCATTGAAGGCGGCACGATCCGGGAGGCGCGGCTGGCGCTCGGCGGGGTTGCTGCCAAACCGTGGCGGGCCCGGCCTGCGGAGGAAATCCTGGCGGGCTCGCGTCCCGATCCCGCCGTCTTCCGCGACGCAGCGAACGCGGCGCTCGGCGATGCCAAACCCTCCGGAGACAACCGGTTCAAGATCGAACTCATGCGGCGGATCATAGTGCGCACGCTGACATCAGCCGCGGCGGGTACGCCGCAGCGTATTCCCGCCCTTCCGGCTTCCCCTTTCTCATCCGTTTTGCGGAGCGCTTCATGACGCCTGAGATCATCAGCCTCACCGAGGCCACAGCCCATGTCCGGCATGGCTCGAATATCGGCCAACCGCTGACCCGTCGCGACGCGATCCTGAAGGTCAAGGGTGAAGCCCGCTACGCTGCGGATAACCACCCGCCCGGGATGCTGCATGCAGTCTTGGCGGTCAGCAGCATCGCGCGCGGTCGCGTGAGCTTCCTCGACGTGCAGGCGGCGAAGAGCCATCCCGGCGTTGTCGAGGTCATGACGCCGGCCAACCGGCCGCCGCTCGCGGCGGATCCCGACGCGAAGACGAACCCGTTCATGTTCCGGCTCGATCTGCTGCAGAGTGACGAGGTGCGTTATGCGAACCAGTCGATCGCAGTGGTAATCGCCGAGACGCTGGAAGCCGCAACGGAAGGAGCGGCGCTGCTGTCGCCACGATACGAAACCCGGCCGGCCCGCGTCGGTCTCGATGCCGGCGAAAGTTTTGTCCCACCCGCCGTCGGCGTTGGTAATCCGGCCGAAATTCGCCGGGGCGATGTGGCGGCGGGCCTTGCCGCGGCATCGAAGCGCATCGAAGCGACCTATGAGACTTCAGCGCAGTATCACAATGCGATGGAGCCGCACGCGATTGTCGCGGCTTGGGACGGCGACACACTGTCGATCGATACGCCGAGCCAAGGCCTCGCCATGGCCCAAGCGCGGATCGCTGGACTGTTCGGCATCCCACCAGGGAATATCCATATTCGCAGCCCGTTCCTTGGCGGCGGCTTCGGCTCCAAGGGCTTCATCAGCGGGCCGCAAATCCTCGGCATCCTGGCGGCCCGGCTGGTCGGCAAGCCCGTTAAGCTCGTGCTGCGTCGTGAACATATGTACGGCCCGGTCGGCCATCGCGCGCCGACCCGCCAGACGATGCGCATCGGCGCCGACGGCGAAGGCGCGCTCACCGCGATCGAGCATCACGCGAAGACGGTGTCGAGCACTTTTGACGATTTCTTCGAGCCTGCCGCCGACGCCTCGCACACGCTTTATGCAAGCCCTGCCATTGCTACATCGCACGAGGCGGTCCGCATCGACACCGGCACGCCGCTGTTCATGCGCGCGCCTGGCGAGGCGACGGGATCGATTGTGCTCGAAAGCGCGATCGACGAAATGGCCTCTGCCTGCGGAATGGATCCCTTGGCATTCCGCCTCAAGAATTACGCCGAAGTCGAGCCGATTTCCGGCAAGCCGTTCTCCTCGAAGGCGTTGCGCGAGTGCTACGCGCGCGGCGCCGAGCGCTTCGGCTGGTCGCGACGCGTGCTGGCGCCGCGCGCGATGCGTGACGAGGCCGGTTTCCTGGTCGGCTGGGGCATGGGAACCGCGACCTTTCCGGCGCTGATGTTCCAGGCCGAGGCGCGTGCCGTGGTGCGCCGTGACGGATCCGGCCTGATGGAGACCGGCGCCCACGAGATGGGGCAGGGCGCCTGGACGGCGCTCGGCCAGATCGCAGCCGACGGACTTGGACTGGACCTCGAACAGATGGAGTTCAGGTCCGGCACCTCGGATCTGCCCGACGCGGGCATCGCCGGCGGCTCCTCCCACACCGCCACGGCAGGCATGGCCATCCACAATGCGGGCGCCGCAGTCATCGCAAAACTTGCGGATCTCGCCACCACGGATGAGCGCTCGCCACTGTTTGGGGCAGGCAATGCCGGGGTCGTCGCGCGTGGCGGCCTGTTGTTCCGTCGCGACGACGAAACGCGGAGCGAGAGTTATGCCGATATCCTTGGCCGAGCCGGCTTGGCGGAGATCGAAGCCCGCGGTAACGGCGCCGCTGACCCCGCGGCGCAATCGATCTACGCCATGCACGCGCACGGCGCGGTTTTCGCGGAGGTCAAGGTTGATCCGGATCTTGGTCAGATTCACGTCACCCGCCTTGTCGGCGCTTTCGCTGCAGGCCGGGTCATCAATCCGCGCCTGGTCCGCAGTCAACTGTTTGGCGGCATGATCTGGGGCGTGTCATTTGCGCTGCACGAGCAAGCCGTGATGGACCGGCGCTCCGGCCGGATGTTGAACGCTGATCTTGCGGAGTACCACGTCCCGGTGAACGCCGATGTGCCGTCGCTCGACGTCCTGACGATCGACGAGCACGATCCTCATGTGAACGCGCTCGGCATCAAGGGGGTCGGCGAAATCGGCATCACCGGCAGCGCCGGCGCGGTCGCCAACGCGGTCTGGCATGCGACGGGAATCCGCGTGCGCCGTTTTCCAATCCAGATCGACGATCTCGTGGCGCCGCTTTCAGGCTAAAGAGGCCTGCGCCACCGCGTCGCCCCACGGCTGGAATGTCTCGGTGGCGCCGCTGTTGGTCGTACCCTCGCGCAGTACGACGCTCGGGCAGGCGAACTTCATCGGAAAAGTCTGCATGCGGGCTTCCTCGTAGTCGAAACGCGCCCGCAACGCGTCTCGCACGGGCACCGGCAGACGCACATCGCCGATCACGATCGCGCCTTCGCTGGCATCGATGCGCGGCGCGTGGATCGCCGCATCCAGATCCATGCCATAGTCCATCACGAAGGAAAGCAACTGTGTCACGGCTGGCAGGATCCGCCGGCCGCCCGAGGCGCCGACCGCCAGTCGCCTTCCATCGGCCGCCTGCGCCAGCACCGGTGTGTAGTTGGTCAGGCAGCGCTTGCCCGGCGCCAGCGAATTGGGCCCGCCGGGCGTCGGATCGAACCACATGATGCCGTTGTTCATGAGAACGCCGCTCTGGGGCAGCACGAATCTCGAGCCGAACGTCGACAGCAGGGTTTGCGTCACCGCCGCCATGTTGCCGTTGCGGTCCACGACCGAAAAATGCGTGGTGCAGGCCGGCGCCAGGTGCTCGGCGCCCAGTGCGCGCCGCCCGTCGGCGTCGCCCATGTCTTGCAGACGTTCCCGGTAAGCGGATTGCAGTGCCAGTGCATACGCGATGTAGGCCAACGCATCCGGCGCGCCGCGCCCGGGCTGCAGGCCGTCCTGCAGCAGTCGCAAGGCATGCGCCAGCGTCGGTCCGCAGGTCAGTTCCGGTGTCGCGTAGACCCTGCCGCCGCGATAGGGAATGGCCAGCGGCTCGCGCGCAAAGGCGCGGAAGCAAGCAAGGTCTTCGACCGATAGCGCGCCGCCGCCCGCCTGCACATCGGCCGCGATGCTGCGCGCCAGGTCGCCCTGATAGAAATCGCGCGGACGCTGCTGCGCCAGATGCGCCAGCGTAGCCTTGAGCTTGTCCTGCGGCAGGCGCACGCTGGACTTGACGCCCCATTGCGCATTCGGTGGCAGGCCATCCTGCAGATAGGCGGCCGCGCTCGCGGGATAACGCCGCAGGTCCGCAGCCGAACTCGCAATCATCAGGGTGGTCCACCAGTCGACCGCGAGACCTTTGTCCGCGAGCGCGACGCAGGCACCCAGCAATTCCCGCCACGGCAGCTTCGCGTGGCGGCGATGCGCTTCCTCCATGCCTGCGACCACGCCGGGCACGGCGATCGAGGCGGGACCATGAAGATTGCGATCGTCCTTCACCCGCGGCCAGGGGAAGATGTCGGAGGCCGCACCGTCGCCGGTCAATGGATAATCCTCCGGCCGCAGGCCGCCGGGTGCGCGCATGCCGTAGTCGATCACTTCATAACGGTCTTCGTGCGCGCGATAGAGCACCATCGCCCCGCCGCCGCCGACGCCGCTCATCCAGGGCTCCAGCACGCCCAGCGCGAACGTCGTCGCGATCACGGCGTCCACGCAGTCGCCGCCCGCTGCCAGCACCTCGGCGCCTATTTCCGCCGCCTTTCGCGATTGCGCGGCGACGATGCCGCCCTTGGAGACCACCGCCGGTTTGCGGACTTGCTGGGCGTTGCTGAACTGATCACTCATGGTGTGGCTTTCGTTGTCCCTGATTATTTCCGCGAGGCATTCGCGATCTCGGCCCCAACAGGCCGGGATAGGCATTTTTCATTCTTTGTGCGGCCTATCGATCGATACCGTCGCCAAGCCCTGAGAACAATAGGCAGGATGGGCTCATGCGAACATCGCGGTCGTGTCGAGTTGGCGCGGAGCGCCAACAATGGCACAGTGCGGGCGATCCGGGCATCCGCGCAAGGAGCGAAAAATGGCAGGTGTGAAGCAAACCAGAGATGGTCCCGTTGGTCGATTGACGCTCAGCGAGCCGGCGAGCCTGAATGCCATGACGCCCGATCTGCTCGGCGGGCTCGCTGCCGCGATCGGCGAGATCACTGATGACCCGCAAGTGCGGGCGCTGGTGCTGACCGGCGAGGGCCGCGGGTTTTGTTCGGGCCAGAATCTCAAGGCATCGGAATTGCTCGGGACCGATATTGTCGCCGGCGTGATGCGCCATTATTGGCCGGCGTTTCGGGCGCTGCGCGAGTGTCGCGTGCCCGTCGTGGTCGCGGTCAACGGTGTCGCGGCCGGCGGCGGGTTCAGCCTTGCAATGGCTGGCGACATCATCGTCGCGGCGCGTTCGGCGAGCTTTATCCAGGTCTTCAGCCGGATTGGCCTCGTGCCGGATCTGGGTTCGACCTGGCTGTTGCCGCGCCTGATCGGTCGCCAGCGTGCGCTCGAACTGATGCTTCTGAATGAACCGCTTTCCGCCGAGCGTGCGCTGGAGTGGGGATTATTGAGGCAGGTCGTGGATGACGACCGCTTGCTCGTCGAAGCGATGAAACTTGCCCAGCGCCTCGCCCAAGGGCCGACGCGCGCGCTGGTCGCCACGCGCCAACTGCTCGAGGAAAGCGAGCACGCGCGCTACGAGGCGCAGTTCCGTCGGGAGATCGAGGTTCAGGCCGACATCCGCCGCAGCGAAGATGCGCTGGAGGGCCGCAATGCATTCGTTGAAAAGCGCGCCGCGCGATTCAGCGGGCGGTAGGCATCGCGTTTCAAGGTGCTGTGAATTCCGTGCAGACGGAGGCTAGTACTGACTATGAGAAATCGGTGAGTCGCTTGCTGCCCATGCTTCGAGACGCTCGCGTCGCTCGCTCCTCAGCATGAGGTT
>Ga0137377_10002714_pt1 | contig 13314 bp, 15 predicted proteins | sample SagtaG_22_FD_104815 | JGI IMG/M metagenome (GOLD analysis project Ga0137377, IMG submission 104815) | Vadose zone soil microbial communities from Sagehorn Ranch, Mendocino, California, USA - Sage2_L_40_16 metaG | ecosystem: Environmental > Terrestrial > Soil > Vadose zone | place: USA... | reverse complement strand
GGTACGCGAGTGGAACGAGGAGGGCGAGTGGATGAACGCCAGGCAGAACTTGACGTCCTTCATTTCCTTCTCGGCATATTTGCGGTACCAGGCGTCCAGCGCCATCGAGCCGCCCTTGGCGTCCGACATCAGGAACGGCAGTTCGCCGGCGCTGATGATCGGAAAGCGGCCGGGCTGATAACCCGGATTGACGTAGGTGACATCGGCGATGCCGTCACGCGCCATGTCGTAATGGTCGAAGGCCTTGCCGAGCTGCTGCGCGGGATAGACCTTGGACTTGATCGTGCCGCCGGATGCCTTTTCCACGGCGGCACCCCAGTCCTCCAGCGCCTTTTGCAGCGGGTGCGATGCCGGAACCCAGTGCGACAATTTGAGTTCAAAGGTCTTTTCCTGCGCGACCGCGGGCGTCACACTGGCGGCCAGCAGCAACGCCAAGAACGTTTTCCTCATCGACATCGTCTCCCTAGCAAAATCGGGCTTCAATGGCCCTTTGCGGATATTGTTATATGATATAATTACCATTGCAAGACCGCGCGGCAACGACCGCGGCGCCGGCGCTTCAGCCTATAACAGTCAAGGGAGAAAGTATTGCGGACAAAGGTAGCAATCATTGGCGCAGGGCCGGCGGGATTGCTGCTCGGGCAGTTGCTGCACACCTACGGCATCGACAACGTCATTCTGGAACGCCAGGCGCCTGACTATGTGCTCGGCCGCATCCGCGCCGGTCTGCTCGAGGAGGGCACGGTGGCCCTGCTCGACGAAGTGGACGCCGGCGCGCGCGCACACCGCGAGGGCCTGGTCCATCATGGCGTCGAACTGGCCTTCGGCGGCGAGCGCCATCGCATCGACATGACGGCGGCCACCGGCAAGACCCTGATGATCTACGGCCAGACCGAAGTCACGCTCGACCTGATGAACGCCCGCGAGGCGGCCGGCCTTACCACGATCTATCAGGCCGCCGACGTCACGCCGCGCGATTTCGATACCGATCAGCCGCGCGTGTCCTATGTGAAGGATGGCGTCAACCATGAGATCGCCTGCGACTTCATCGCCGGGTGCGACGGTTTTCACGGCGTCAGCCGCGCCAGCGTAAAACCTTCGGCGATCAGGACATTCGAGCGGGTCTACCCGTTCGGCTGGCTCGGAATCCTGTCGGAAACGCCGCCCGTCTCGCACGAACTGATCTATACCAACCACGCCAGGGGATTTTCGCTCTGCACCATGCGCTCCACGCACCGCAGCCGCTATTACCTGCAATGCAGCCTCGACGATCACATCGATCAATGGCCGGACGATAGATTCTGGGATGAACTGAAACGGCGGCTCGACCAGAGGGCGGTCGACAACCTCGTCACCGGGCCTTCGATCGAAAAAAGCATCGCGCCATTGCGCAGTTTCGTCGCCGAGCCGATGCGGTTCGGGCGGATGTTTTTGGCCGGCGATGCCGCGCACATCGTGCCGCCGACCGGCGCCAAGGGATTGAACCTCGCCGCCAGCGATGTGCATTATCTCTCGCACGCCTTGCGCGAATATTACGACGAGAAATCTTCCGCCGGGATCGATGGCTATTCGCAAAAAGCGCTGGCGCGGGTGTGGAAGGCGGTGCGCTTCTCGTGGTGGATGACCTCGATGCTGCACCAATTCCCCGACGAGGGTGAATTCGGCGCGCGGATTCAACTGGCCGAACTGGATTATCTCGTAAGTTCGAAGGCAGCGTCAGCGTCACTGTCGGAGAATTACGTCGGGTTGCCGTATTAAAAATCCGGCGCGGCCAAGGTACGCTCCGCCGTCATTGCGAGGAGCGTAAGCGACGAAGCAATCCAGCTTGTCACTTCGTCGCCTATGGAATGCTTCGCGGAGCCTGTCATCGGGCGGCGCTTCGCGCCGACCCGTTGGCTCGCAATGACGGGGGGACCACAATAATGCTCGCTCTGTACTTTGCGCCGGGCTCAAGTTCGATGGCGGTGCATATCGCGCTGTACGAAATCGGTATCCCGTTCGAAGCCAAGCCGATGTCGTTCAAGAACAACGACTTGCGTTCGCCCGACTATCTCAAGCTCAATCCGGAAGGCAAGGTCCCTACCCTCATCATCGACGGACGGCCGCTGACCGAAGTCGCGGCGATCCTGTTTTATCTGGCCAAACGCTTCCCGGATGCCGGGCTGTTGCCGCGCGACGATATCGAAGCCGATGCGCAGGCACTGTCCTGGATGTCCTTTGCCGCCTCGACGCTGCATCCCGCCCGCCGCCACGGATTGGACCATGCCAAACAGGTCTACGGCATTGCCGACCGGCGCCTGGGCGGCGGCTGGGCGCTGGGTCATTATTCGATCGCCGACATCCATCTGTTCAGGCTCTATTGGCGGCTCGCCAATTCGCTCAAGCCCACGCCCGAAACCTTCCCGAACCTGTCGGCGCATTATGCACGCATGATGGCCCGGCCCGCGGTGCAACGGACGATCGAGATCGAAACCGCGATTGGATATGAACTGCCGGAGTGATTGCACCCCTTGTCATTCCGGGATGGTGCGCCGGCACTAGACCTCAGATGTGCGATTGCACATCGGAGAATGGCATCGCCCCGGAATGACGGAAGACGCCGACACTCAGTTTTAAACAGACACTGAAATCCCGCTTTAAACTTTGTATTCGGTGCATTTCGCGCTGCAATCGCGTTCAATGGCAAATCTATCGTCGACACGCGAGTTCCGCATGACATCAACAGATATCCCCGAAGGTTTTGAGCGCCAGACCCGGCCCAGTCCGCTGACCGATCCGTGGGAGCCGATCTACTCGAAGCAGACACCTGATGCGATCATTCTGGGCCTTCGTCTGGCCAAGCCGCACACCAATGCGCGCGGTTTCGCCCATGGCGGGTTGATCGCGGCGCTGACCGATAAGGCCATGGGGCATAGCTGTGGGTACAAGATGCGCGGCGCCTATTCGCTCGTGACCGTCAGCATGTCGATCGATTTCATCAGCAGCGCCCAGATCGGGCAGTGGCTCACGGTCGAAACCGACGTGATCAAGACCGGCAGCACGCTTTGCTTTGCGCAATGTTTTGTAAAAGCCGATGATATCATTATCGCGCGCGCCAATGCGACGTTCCGCGTGGTGCCGAAGAAGGAATAGCCGCTGGCAAGCTGCGCTCGTGTCCCGGACGCGGTGCGGTTTCCTCTACGCCGCTCGGCTGAGACCCATGGCGATACATGGACCCCGCACCGCTATCGCGCCGCGCAGCATCCGGGGAACGCCTCACCGTTCACCAAAATGCCAGTCGCTCAGTTCAACCACGAGATCGATGAAGGTCCGCACCTTGGCCGACAACAGCCGCGAGGTCGGATAGACGAGGTGGATCGGCAGCGGCGGCTGCTCGAATTGCGCCAGCACGATCCTGAGCCGTCCGGCCTTGATCGCTTCCGCCGCCTGATAGGCCAGCACCCGCGTCAGGCCGCCCCCCTGCTCGGCATGCTGGATCGCGGCGTCGGCGCTGTTGGTCGTGAAACGCGGTGTGCACGGCACGCGGATCTCGCTGCCATGCTCGATAAAGCGCCAATCCGGCGACGCGGTCATGGCACCGAACTGGATGGTTTCGTGCGATGCGATCGCCTGCGGCGTCTTTGGTTCGCCGCGCGCTTTGAGATAGTCCGGCGAGGCAACCACGATCCGCCGCATCTCGCCGACATGGCGCGCGACCAGGCTGGAATCGGCAAGGTGGCCAATTCTCACCGCGAGGTCGACGCCGTCTTCCACCAGGTTGATCACGCGATCGGCCAGCCGCAATTCACCGAATACCTCGGGATAGCGTGTCAGGTAGGCCGACATGATGGGACTGACATGAAGGCGTCCGAATCCAACGGGCGCCGAGACCACCAGCCGCCCGCTCGGCCGCGTGCGCTCGCCCTCGGCCGCGCCTTCGGCCTCCTCGACGTCGGCGAGGATCCTACGTGCGCGTTCGAGATAGCGCGCGCCGACATCGGTCAATGTCACCGACCGCGTGGTCCGTTGCAGCAGCCGCGCGCCGAGATGCTCCTCGAGCGCCGCGATCAGCCGCGTGACGCCCGATGGCGACAGCCCGAGCTTGCGCGCCGCCGGCGCGAACCCCTGGAGGTCGGCCACCGCGACAAAGGCCTGCATGGCGTCGATACGATCCATGGAATTATTCCATATATTGCAATTATGAAGTGTCAATTCGGCTGATTGCTTAAATTTCGAAAAGGTCCATCTTCGAAGGAGAAAACGGGCGTTGCGGCGCGCGGCACGAACTCTCGGGAGATCCTGCGATGTCAGACACTCACAGCTATTCCAGCGACGTGGCGTTCACCCCGGCCGTGAAGGAAATCCAGACCCGCAAGGGATCGCGCGAGGCCTATGCGCATGTCGAGCAAAAGGGCGGCTGGCGCACCGAGATCGACGACAATCTCGCCGCGTTCCTGGCCGATGCCAACAGCCTGTATTTTGCTACCGTCAGCGCCGATGGACAGCCCTATATCCAGCATCGCGGCGGACCCAAGGGCTTCATCAAGATCCTGGACAAGAACACGCTGGCGTTCGCCGATTACAGCGGCAACCGGCAATACATCACGCAAGGCAATCTTTCCGAAAATCCGAAGGCCAATATCTTCCTGATGGATTATGCCCATCGCCGCCGGGTCAAGATCTGGGGCGAAGCGCGGGTGGTAGACAACGATGCGGCCTTGCTGAAATCGCTGATGCCGCAGGGCTACAAGGCGCGGCCGGAGCAGGTGATCCTGTTCAAGATCGCGGCCTGGGACACCAATTGCCCGCAGCACATTCCGCAAAAATTCGATGCCGCCGATGTGGCGGCGGCGCTGGCAGCGCGCGATGCACGGATCGCGGAACTGGAAGCGGAGTTGGCGGCATTGAAGGGCCTGCCCGCTTCGGCGCATTAGAGCGTTTTCAGCCGAAGTGGACACCGGTTCGCGTGAAGAAAACGCATCAAGACAAAACGAGAGCCTCGGTTCTGATCCGTCAGAACAGAGGCTCTGAAATCAGGCCGCCTGCTGCAGCGATTTCCAGGCGAAGTCCGGATAATACTGAAGCATCAGGCGGTCGACATAGGCCGCGAGATTGGCCAGTTGTTCGGTTCGCTCCCGCAATGGCGATTCGAAGAACGGCGTCAAAATCCCGGCCAGCGCGCCGAATGCGGTGGCATCGGTGCCGCATGGCGTATCGCCCATCAGATAGGGCTTGTCCCCAAGCTGGACCGACAGCGCAAACAGCGAGCGCATGGCAAGATCGACATCTTCGTCCGGGGCGTGGCGGCCGAGACCGCTCAGAAGATAATTCTCCGCAACGCGGAACTGCGCGTCCTCGCGAAGTTTTTCGCGAAGATGCTCTGGCGCACCATCAAAGAAATGCGTCGGCCCCTTGGCAAAATTTGCATCATCGACCCAGCGTGCGCCGACCAATGCCCAATAGACATGGTGCTCGATCATTCGTTCGAACGCCCAGGCCTGAGCGCGCTGCTGCAAATTGAACGGCGCATCGAAATCGAAATTGTATTTGCCTTCGATATGCGCCCGGATGAAGGTGGAGTCGGCAACACTCTCGCCCTCATCGACGATATAGGGCAACTGCCCCTTGGGCGACGCCGGCGGCATCGCTTTCTCCTTGCGATAGGCGAGGCCGGCCATCTTGAGCTGGACTTCGGTCTTGGTCACGAATGGGCTGATTTCCGGCAGGCCGAAGCCGGTGCCAAAACCGTAGAGGGTGATCATGTGAGGGCTCCCGATCTCGTTGGAACGATGCGCGACGCTAGCCACCCCCTGCTGCCACCATACTGTCAGCATCGGTCATCTCGGCCGCGAAACGGCCCCCCTGCCAGGCGCGACCCATGACGGTTCGGGCCAGGGCGACCAGTTGCCGCTGCGCAAAGGCCTCCAACGCGGCCAACGAACGCAAGGCCAATGCGGCGATCGCCCAGCGCAAATCCCCGGAGGCGCAGTGGACGGAGATCAGGTGCAGCGCGGCCCAGACCTGGACGCGGCAGAACGGCCGGAAACTGCCGAAATCACAAAGAATCATCATGGACAAATCCCCTTCAGTTGAAGTGTTGTCCAAGGTATAGCCACCGCCTGCTGCCAACATGCTGTCAGCATCGACAAGGCCGCACCATTAAAAGAGATCTCCCATGAGACGTGCCGACCGGCTGTTTCAGATCATCCAGGTGCTCCGGCGCACCCGGAAGCCGCTGACGGCCGATGCCATCGCAGCGGAACTGGAGACCTCAAAACGGACAATCTACCGCGACATCGCCTCCCTGATCGGACAGCGCGTGCCGATCCGTGGCGAGGCTGGCATGGGCTACGTCCTGGAGAAGGGATTTGACCTGCCGCCGCTGATGCTCACCCCCGATGAAATCGAAGCGGCCGTGCTTGGCGCACAATGGGTGGCCGGACATGCCGATCCGGTGCTCGCCAGGGCCGCCGAAGACCTGATGGCCAAGATCGCCGACACCGTCCCCGAGCGCTTAAGACCTTTTGTGCTTGAACCCGCCAGCCGGGCCCGCCCGGGCTGGCGCAGCGAACCCGACCGCATCGACATGGTGCGGACCCGCGCCCATATCCATGAGGGAAAGAAGATCGCGCTGTGTTATCGCGACGAACATGGCCGCGACAGCGAGCGCACCATCTGGCCGATTGCCATCGGCTATCTCGAGGCGGTACGGCTGCTCGCGGCCTGGTGCGAACTGCGCAAGGATTTTCGCAGTTTCCGGACCGACCGCGTCATCGACGCGGTGTATCTCGACGAAAAATACCCGGAGCGGCGCGACGCGCTCAGGGCGAAGTGGCGGAGGAGCCTGGTATGGGAGCCTCCGAGCGATGCCTGACACGCAAGACGATCCGGCCGCTTATGCCGAGAGCCCGTGCCAGGACTGCGGCGCCTGTTGTTCGTATTCGCCGAACTGGCCGCGCTTCACCACCGAGGACGATGCGGCGCTGGATCTCATTCCGGAAAAATTCGTGAATGCAAGACTGTCGGGAATGCGCTGCGACGGCGAGCGATGTTCGGCGCTGTCAGGCAAGGTCGGCGTGGCGACGTCGTGCGCGATTTATGCCGTACGGCCCGAAGTCTGCCGGACCTGCATGCCCGGCGACGTCGAATGCGCAATGGCGCGGCGGCGGCACGGATTACCGGTGCTGGCCTGATTTCGCATGTCGTCCCGGCAAACACCGGGATCCATACTCCGTGCTCCATCGCTGTGATGATCGCAGCGGATATCTTCTGCGATAATCCAGGTCGGTGGTTGCCCCCGGCGTTCGCCGGGGACGACGCGCAACGGGTTGCGCGATGGTTACGCCGTCGCGGCTTGTGCCATATCCTCGTCGTCGAGTTCGTCCTCGACCGGAGAGAAGGTGCTGAGCGGTTTGGTCGAGAGCGTGATCGGCTTGCGGCCGCCATAGGACGATGACGCGCCGGAACGTGCCGCCGGCGCTTCGCGGGACAGCGCGTAAAGGGTGGAACCGACGCGACCGCCGACCTGGATCAGTTCGCGTTCGCTGCAACTTGCGGCGATCGAGAGCGCCAGCGAGTGCAGATGGCTGCGGCGATAACAAAATAGCGCCAGCATCGCCCGCACATCCGAAGAGACGCTCTCAACCAGCTGGGCCAGGCCGTTCGCGTTGGCGCGATACATCTCGCCAAGCAATTCATCCCGCACCGGGCAGAAATCGTTGTCGTAGGCATCGCGGCTTGAAAACATCAGGATATCCCCCTGTCCGCAAGATGCAGTGCAATCCTCTAACGAAAGGTTAACCACGGCACCCGGTAGTGACACGGGTGTCTTGACCGCAACGAATCGGCACAGCGCGGACCGCGACCTTCTCTACAGCGCGTTCGCCTTCATCCATCCGGCGACGGCCCGCCCGATCGCCGGCCCGGAATCTTCCTGGATGAAATGCGAGCCTGGTACCGTGACTTCGGTCTGGTTCTTCCACGTCCGGCAAAATTCCCTGACGGCGCCGATCAGGATGGCGCCGGGGTCGGCGTTGACGAACAACTTTGGGATATCGTTCTCGGCCATCCACTGCGAATAGCTTTGCACGATCTGCACGACTTCAGCGGGTTCACCTGCGATCGGAATCTGCCGCGGCCAGGTTAGCGTCGGCCAGCGGTCGGTGGGCAGCAAAAACGGCCGGCGATACTCCGTCATCTCGGCCTCGCTTAGTTTCCGCAAGACCGAACCTGGCAGCACCCGCTCGACGAACATGTTGCGATCGAGAATCATCGCCTCACCCTTGTCGGAACGAAAGCCCTGGAAGATCGGCGTTGCCGACGCGCTCCATTCATCCCAGGAGGCGACAGGGCGCACGATCCCTTCCGTGTAGGCGATGCCGCGGACGCGATCGCGGTGATGGTTCGCCCAGTCGAAACCCAATGCCGAGCCCCAATCATGCACTACGAGCACGATGGATTCCGACTGGGCAATCACCGCCTCGATAAAGCTGGCGAGATAGTCGCGGTGGGTGGTGAAGCGGTAGGTGTCCGGGCCCGGATTTGGCAATTTGGCGGAATCACCCATGCCGATCAGGTCCGGCGCGATCAACCGGCCATACCCTCCCAATTCGCGAATGACGTCGCGCCAGAGATAGGACGAGGTCGGGTTACCGTGCAGAAACAGCATCGGCGGCCCCTCGCCGCGTTCGTGATAGGCCATGTGGCTGCCCAGCACATCGACGGTCTTTTTTGCGAGCGGTTGTTCGGTCATTGGCTCCCTCGATCGATCAGCGCGGTTCCCGAGCATGCGGCGCGATTGCGGCTAGTGCAATAAAGCACGCGCCGACCTGGGGAAGCCGCATGGCAGCATGGATGGAGACACGCCGTGCGGTCGGCAAGATCAGGCGTTCGCCGCTATGAAGATCGACAGGCCGAATCCGGTGAGATGGTGCAGCGCCTGATCGACCCCGATCAGCGTCCAGAACCATGGATGCTGATTCTCCTGCGTCACGCCAAATGTCGATGCGCAAATTCCCTTGGCGCGGTCGACGGTGATGTGAATGACAAAGTCGATGACGGCGACGAACCAGAACCGTGGCGCGACAATCAGGATCAGCGTCATGGCTACCGCCAGATGCACCAGACAGTGCGCCAACAGCGGCAATGCCCAACCTTTTTTTTGGTCCTTGCCAATCGCCATCCAGGAGGTTTGCAGTACGAAATCCGCGATGATGTGCTTGAATGTCAGGAGCAGCATCCACCATACCAGCGCACCGACAGCGACCGACGAAGACATGGAGGGGAACAACAAAGCCGACGCCCTTTGCTGGGTCTGACTGGAATGGCAGTTGGTGACCGGAATTTAGGCCGTCAGCGTAACTTGCTCTCAAACTCGGACAATTCGGTCGTTATTGCCCATTTATGACATCTCCGGAACGGGAATGCACCTGCGGGGAACCGAAAAACGCAGGGTGTGACCTAACCGTGATATGTCCGCCATTGGTAAGGTTACCCCAGAGGCCCGATTTGCAATCCACCGGTAGGTGGATATCATTCCTCAACCGGAAAATTATCGTTCTTTCCTAGATATTTGCGATCTCGTTCGGGCGACCCTCTGAGCCGGTTTGGCGGCGAAGCCCCCGGATGCAGGTGTGAATCATGAGCGCTGAGGTCCCGACGCCGCCTGCGGAAAAGCCGCCCGCGCGGTCGCGGGTTGTCAGAAGCAATCGCAGCCAGGTGGTGCTGTTTGCGGCACTGACGGTGATACTGACGGTCGCGACGGTCTTGGGTGGCCGCACTTGGTTGAAGAATTCGGAAACGCTGACCTTCGCCGTCGGGGACGCCAAGAGCCTCGAGGCCCGTTTTGCGGCCAAGCTTGCTGCCGTCCTCGAGAATAATTCTTCGCGATTACGTCTCAAGATCGTGCCCAACGCCGATAGCGCCAAGGCACTAGCGCAGTTCGATCACAGAAAAGCCGATCTGGCGGTGTTGCGAACCGATGCCAAGGTCCCGCCCCGCGCCCGTGCGCTGGCGGTACTGGAGCACGACGTGCTGCTGCTGATCAGTCCCGGCAGCAAAAAGATCAAGTCGCTTGCGGAGCTGAAGAAAAAGAGAATTGCCGTTCTGGCCGACGGCGACCACAACGTCGCTCTCCTCCGCACCATCCTCGAAATTTCCGACAGCTCCGACAGCGGCCCGCGCCTGCAGATGGCGCCGCCGAATTCGACCTTTGACAGGCTGTTCGCGCCGGGCGGCTCTGGCGCGGTGATCGCGATCGCGCATGCGTCGACGATCCTCAAGGACAAGAGCTATGAGCGATATGCCAAGGGCGGCGGTTTCACCCTGAACGCGATCGGAGAGGCCAAAGCGCTGGCCAGGAAAAATCCTGGCATTTCGGAAGAGACGCTGGCGACCGGCACGCTGTCCTCCTCGCCGGCGATTCCCAGTGAAGATCTCGATACCATCGGGCTGCAATGGCTTCTGGTCGCGCAGTCGAAGATGTCAACGACGACGGCGGGAGATCTCGCCCGCACGATCTACGAGAACAAGGCCGAACTCGCGCTGGAGGACGGCTTCGCCGCCCGGATCGAACCGGCCGACGTCGACAAGGATGCCTTCATCGTCGCTCACCAGGGCGCCGCCGAATACATCAACGACGATACCAAGTCGTTCATGGACCGCTACAGCGATCTTCTGTATCTTGGCGTGGCGGCGCTTGGCGTGATCGGTTCGATCTTTGCCGGGATCTACACCAAAATCACTCGCGTCGCGCCGGAGAAAGCCGGCGAGCTGGCGACAGCCATTCTCGACATCGGTGAGAGAATCGAACACGCCGATTCGCTGGATTCGCTGGAAGCGTTGCAGGACGAACTCGAAGGGATTCTTCGCGGCGCGGTGATCGGACTGCGTGACGGTCCGCTCTCAAGCGACGGCCTGAATACGTTCAAGCTCGGCTACGAATTCGTCCGCGACGAGATGGGCATGCGCCGCGATCACCTGAAGCGCCGCGCCGGCCAGGATGACAAGGTGGTTGTCGTCAAGTCGGCGCAAAGCGCGTAGGGCGCGCTACTCCTAAATTCCCCGAAACCATGACGTTCACGGATTATGGCTCGCGGTGTTCGCGGGGACGACGGGCTGTTGGGCTTCAGCGAGCGCCCGCGCCCTGATTTCGGCGATGGCGCGCTTGAGCGCGGCCTGCCGCGGGTCGGGCGTGGCAGCGGCGCGCGCTTCCGCGACGGCACCAGCCAGATCCGGCAAGGCGAGAGCGCCATCGAAAGTCGCCTTGGCGAGACCATCGATGATCGCGTGCCAGTCGGCGCGGCCCTGGCGATAGGCATCGCCATAGCCCTGAACCATGGTCGCGGTCTGCACGATCTCGGGCGTCGCTTGCGGCTGTTTGGTGAGGCTGCGGTCGATCATGTGCAGCCAGCGCTCGACCCAGACCCGCTCCCTGGCATAGCGCACCGAGAACATCCGCCAACGCCGCAGCGACGCCTCGATCTTTAACCGGCGAATGCCCCAACGGCTTGTATTGCTGAAGCGGATCGAGACCGGCTTGTGCAGCCACCCTACCCATTCAAGTGCATCAAGCACCGGTTCGGCGACAACAGCGGGAAGCGCACCGATCAATTCATCGACACGGAATCTCCTGACATCATCAGTCGATTGAAGGCGCGGATTACCGTCCGCGGTTGCCAATTCAGCGAGCTTGAGCTGCGCGATCCGGATCGGATCCTCATAGCTCATGCGCATCGCCATCAGACGGGCGATTTCAATGAGCATGGCGTCATCGACACCCCGCCGGCCGATGAACCGCCGCAACCGGTCCACATAAAGCCTGGCGTAGCTCGGGCCCTGATAGTCGATCAGCATGTGGATGGCGTCGCTGACAACGGCGGCAGCGCGATCGGGCAAGCCTTCGGGCAAAAATGGCGGCGCGTCGTCGTCATCGCCGATGAAATCGGAGAGCAAGTAACGAAGCGAAGACAGAACACCTTTCACTCTGGCGCTTCCAGTTCTCAGGCCGGCTTCGGCGCGGCGGCGGCCTGATGCGCCAAGCGCTGCTCGAGCACGCCGATTTGTGCCGCCTGATTCGCCAGCCGCTGCTCCAGCGTCGCGATGTTCTGAAACAGCCGGGCGCTGGAGAGACGAAGGAAGTAAAAGCCGAACTCCGGATTTTGCACGTACAGTTCCTCGACCTTGCTGTAGCTTACGCTCAGGATGAGGCCGGCCTCCACGCACTCCAGCGACTGGGTTCGGATATTCGAGGGCGACAGCATCCCGAGCTCGCCGACGATGGCGCCCACCGGCAGTTCGATGCCGGACTCGACCAGCTTGAACCGGCCGCTGACGATGTAGAGCAGCTCATCGGCCTTCTCGTCCTTGTAGAACAGCACCTCGCCGGCCGCGCAGTTGCGCTCGGTCATGAATGGCTTCAGCCATTCCATCGACAAATCACTGTTGACCGATTTTTTGACGTCGCGCACGAGCTGCAGCATCTGGTGCAGCCGATACGAATTGAGTAGCAGCATCACCGTCTGCAGCACGATGGTCAGATAATTATGGGTCGGAACCGCGGTCGCGATCAGAACGACGTTGGCGAGAATGCCGAAAACCCTCAAAGGGATCATCGTCCGCATCGTCGTCGTCGCGACGACAAAAACTGACGCGAACAGCGTGCCCAGAGTACCGGCATGTTCTGTCAGATGTGAGGTATCCATAGGGATCAACCAATTTTTCAAGGAATGGGCAGATTTTGCGGTCGTGTTCCAGCGAGCGCCCGACATCATAATGTGTGGGGGAAGGCTTTGGTATACGGCGGAAAAGCGAGGTTTTGTCAGAGATTATAGTTAAAGCCGGCCAAAAATTCCGCATTGCAGCGGGCCAGTTTCGAAAGCCATCTCATCCCCTGACGATAACGCTGTTTTTCGGCTGTCGTTGACGGCCTGCCAAGGCCCGGGCACCTTGGCGGACCGACCGGGCCCAACCAGCCGGATCCGGCCCATTTTACCGACGGGCTCCATCTCCCAATGTCCAAGCCGCGTGCTTTTCCCGCTTTGGCGCAATTCGCAGCCTCGACGGCCGGCCGTAATATGACCAAGGCGGCCTATGCCGCGGTTTTGACCGGCGTCGTCATGATGCTTCTTCTCACGGTCGATCCCGCTTATGAAGCGGCGCATCGCTGGGTCGACATCGGGCTGTGGGCGTGCCTGGCCTTCTTTGCGTTCGAATGGGTGGTGCGGCTCCGCTATGCCGTCCTGACGCAACGGGGATGGAACTACGTGCTGTCCGGACGCGGACTGGTGGACACAGGCGCCGCCCTGGCCATACCGCTCGCCCTCGTCCTTGGCGTCG